>SL_8KL_010_SEDDRAFT_10002301_pt1 | contig 16162 bp, 10 predicted proteins | sample SodLakKL_010_SED_4_FD_11160 | JGI IMG/M metagenome (IMG submission 11160)
CGCATAAGGTAAATAATGTGAAGTAGCCAGGAGGTATAAGTCTTGTTTGGAACTCAAATGTATGGAGTAGAAGGCTACGGAGTAATGATAATTGACCTTCCTACTTTAGAAGACTCAGCTATAGCAACAGACTCTGTAGAACTTGATATTTTAATCCACAAAGAGATTACTCTTTCTGAAACCAGAACAGAAGGAGCCTTTCACCTGTTTGGAATGGCTATGTTTGGAGTTCCTCTTGACGACCAGGAAGTAGCAGGAGCCTTATCAAGAGACGAACTGCAACCTGCGGAAGTAGCACTCCCCGATTTGGAAGATTCTGGTATTGGAACAGACCAGATAGACAAGCTATTATCAACGATACTCCTGACTGACAGTTCCACAGCTTTTGACGAGATAGACGAGGTTTTTGCAGATGTTTACCTTACAGTAGAAGCAGAAGCTACAGACAGTGTTTCTGCTGTAATATTTAAGGTCAAGCTGAAAACCAGTTTGACCACAGAAGGATACCTTCTGGGGAATAGAAAGAACACAGGAAGCCTCAAAGGGAGGTTTAGACGATGACCTATTGCTTGGCTACTACAGTAGCAGAACAGATGTTCAGAGGAACTAACTTTGACCTTACAGTTCAGGTTTTAGACGACGACGGCAATCCTGAAACTCTAACTACAGAGACTGTTTTACTCAGGCTGTCGGAGTCGTGGACTTATGGAAACACGCTTTTGGAGATTGAGGGAACTATAGTTGACGCTTCGGAGGGAGTTATTAACTTTACCTTTGCTCCCAACCATACTAAAGATTTGATGACTGGTGCTTACGACCTCACTATCCTTGTAGGAGGAGACGTTGCCTTTTCTGGAAGGTTTGGTATTTTAGGCAAAGACATGGAAGTAGGTGAGTAAATGAGTAGAAACGTGGAAACTTTAATCAGACGGGTTAGAGAAGAGCTGAGAGCAGAAGGTCCAGATGGGGCAGGTTACTCTGACTTTTTCATCAGAGAAGCTCTCAACTCTGGACTGGCTGAATTGGCTGAGTTTTTTCCTGTAAGAGATACTATAGAATTTGAGACAGAAGAAGGGAAAAACCAGTATGAGCTGGACGAAATGGTTCCCGATGTAGAGCTGGAAAATATTGTTAGAGTTTTATACGATGGACGGCAGTTAAGGGGAATGGGCTTAGACGAATACTTTGAGATGTCTGCTCCAGAAGAGGGAACTGTTTTAAGATGGCTCCTGTGGGGAACTAACTTCATACTAACAGGAGAAGTCGAAAATAAGAACTTGAAGCTGTTTGTATCAAGAGCACCAAAAAGATTAACCTCTCCAGAAGACACTCCTGAACTACCTTACTATGCTGATGAAGCCCTTATACAGTATGTTATATCAGCCTGTTACAGAGAGTCCAGAGACTACGAAAGAGCTAACTACCATTACACTATTTTCCTCAGACAAAAAGAGAGGCTGGCTTCCAGGATGACTCCACAAATGCAGAGGGAACATCGAGTAGGAATGAGAGATTCTTATTGGGGTCCAGTAAGGGAGAGAAGAGGCTCTTCCAGAAGCGACACCAATCCAGGGGGTCAGACCTAAATGAGTTATTTAGTTCACAAAGTTCCGTCTTTTGACGCTGGTATGGTGTCGGCTTTTCCCATGACTATTGTAAATCAACAGCCAGAGTCAAGTGAGGGACATACCAAAAAACTTTATAATATGGATTTTAAGAGAATTCCAGGGCAGTTAAATAAAAGACCAGGAACTTCTAAAGTTTTCGACCCTGTGACAAACACTATAACAGGTATCCACGAATACGCAAGAACAGATACAGGGATGAGGTATTTAGTAGCTTCTCACGATACCAATATACAGTATTGGGACACTGAATGGATAGATATAAAGACCGATTTGACTGCAGGAAAGATGGCTTTTATAAATTTTGCCAACCAGCTAATATTTTCCAATGGGGAAGACAGCATGTATAGGTGGGATGGAGACAACCTTCACGAAATTGAGGACGGTCCCGAAGCCAAGTATTTAGCAGAGTTTAGAGGTAGGCTATTTGCTGCAGGAATCTCTGATGATAAACTGCTTTTAAAGTCAAGCCATCCTGGAGACCCTATCCTGTGGGACCCTCACGAAGCAGGTAGTAGAGCTTTTGAAGTCTACGTGAGTCCTGACGACGGGCAAAAGATAACAGGTATTATGGCTTTGGACGACTATCTTTTAATTGGTAAAGAGAGAAATCTGTATGGTCTCTTTGGAACAACTACTGAAGACTTTGGGATGTTTCCCATTGAACATACCACAGGAGTAGGTTCTCATTGGAGTATGAAGTCCATCAGAGGAGCTGCCTATTTTGTAGGAAGCGACGGGGCTATTTACCAACTTCGTTCAGGAGAACCTTTAAAGAGAATATCTGACCCTGTAAACGACTACATAGACCAAGTGGACCTTACCATTATAGACTATGCCAGAGCAGCAGTTTTCAGGGGAGACCAGTATATAGTATCCCTGCCTACGGACTACGATGAATATATTACTCTTCTTTTCGATACAACTACAGGAAGATGGGCTGAGTGGTCTATAGAAATGAGTCATACAGGGGAATCAGTAATTGAAGACAGGGTTTATTTTACAGAACCAGAAGGAAACCAGATACTCAGGCTTTATGAAGGAAAGCTGGATGACCATGACGACTCCCCTGTGGAAGCTGAGCTTGAGACCCAGGACTTTCACTTTGGAAGTATTGGAATCGAAAAAGAAATAAGGACTGTGTTCTTGAGGTTTAGACAAACAGACGTTCCGACACATATAAACTTTTACTGGAAAACCGACCTGATGTTTGATTGGAGTAATCCGAATGTTCTTTTTGTGGGAGCAGGAGACGGTTACTTCTCTTTTAGAGTTCCTTTAGGACTTACCAACTGCAGGGAATTTAGGATGAAACTGGAAAATAGTGAAGACAAAGACATGATTCCCTTGGGAGCAGACATAGTGTTCTTAGTCAAGGAGGTGGAGTAATTGCCCTCTTTTCTTATCAAACGGATAAATCAATTAGACCCTGCCACAGAAGAAGTTGAAGACGCAATTAACAGGGTTGCTTCCACAGCCGATAGGAACTTCGACACTGTTAAGAAAATGCTGTATGGTAATCTTGATTATGTAAACGTAAGGGATGAGGGTTTGATTGGAGACAAGCTCGTTCCTGGGACTATACAGGAGACTCAAATAGGAGACAATGCAATTATAACCCCTAAGTTAGCAGCTAACGCAGTGACAGCAGATAAAATAGAATCCAACACTATAACAGCAGAGCAGATAGCAGCCAGCACAATTACTTCTGAGCTTATTGTCGCTGAGGGACTTTCCGATGAAGCCATAGCTGGCTCCGAATACTGGAACGCAAAGTTTGACGATGACACAGTAGTAGATACCTGGGACGGACAGCAGATAACTATGGGGGATTTAAGGCAAGACGCTGTAAAGGGAGATACTATAATAGCTGGAGGTTATTTGAAAACTGACCTTATTGAAGCAGGGACTATTACAGCAGACAAATTATATGTCAATGAGCTTTCGGCTATAAGTGCTAATATAGGAAATATAACTGCAGGAACAGTTACAGGGATTCTATTTAGAACTGCTGAATCTGGTCAAAGAGTAGAGATAACAAGTGCCAATACTGTAGATTTCTACGATTTCTATGGAGACGACGCAGGAAATATTTATGGAGCCTCAACCACCTGGGGACCTGCTATGGAGTTATCCTGTGGGACTGACGACGCAAAAATAACTTTGGCTTATGGTTCTATAAGGCTTTGGTGTTCTTATAACGGTCCTGTCTACTTCGATACAAGAGCAGTAATGCAGGATGTTGATGTTGGTGACTTATACGCTGATGGAACTGTTGACTTTGACGACGCAACGGCAGTATATTTCAACAATAATCTGGACGCTTTTGGAAATTCCGACTTTCAAGATATAACTGCTTCTGGAGACCTTGAAGTTGGTGGGGAAACTGAACTGGACGACCTGATAATCAACGGGGACATTAACACTCCAGGAGCCTCTACAAGTTGGAGAAGTATAGACGAGTTCTGTATGCCTTACTTTGCAAGTAACATGTGTTATATAGACGCTGCAGACACTCACATAAGGGTTAGAGACGCTAATGGAAATACTTTGGGAGACATAAGCTACGATTAGGAAGGGGGTAATTTGTGTTTAAACCACCTATCAATGTTAAAATGACAGAAGAACAAATCAAATTTTTACTGGGGTTTATGGAGAGAGTGAACCTTACAGGCAGAGAAGTAAATGCCTTTAACCAAGCAGTAGCTCCTCTAATTCAGGCAATGAACCCACAAACTAAACCTGAAGAAAGAGAGGAGGGAGACTAAATGCCACAGATGGACCCGTTAGAACACATTATGGGACAGCTTAGAAATGCTGGTTCAATAGACCCTGCCAGAAAGCAGCAGAGACAGGCTCAAATGCAGCCTCATAGGCGACGGATGGGAGCAGCTCCAGGAGCACAGCCCTTTGAGAGACCTCCACAGGACGAACTTGGACAAACTCTTGAAGACATTGGAGAGTCCAGAGTAGAAGAAGGGCATGACGACGAAGACAGAGTTGGAGTTCGTCAGGGAGATATGTCGCATGTAATTGTAGACCAGCTAAATGAAACCATTCTTTCTCTTAAAGTCCAGATTCACAGAGAAAGAGACCCAGAAAGAAGGAGGGCTTACGAAAGACAAGCCCAGCAAATTAGGGAGCAGGTCCAGAATATGGGCGGAGAACCTATCTATGCGGATGAAACCATAGAAGAAGGACTCCAGAAATTACAGGGACACGGTTATATTGGAAGAGACCAGCTTGAAGCAGAACTAACCGATGACCCAAGGGTTACTCGAGTAGAGACTGACGAGCCTACACCAAGAGGAGGCGAGATTGAGACAGCTCAACCAATCAGGCAAGAAGCAGACCCGACTATTTATCGAAGACATGTGGACGAAGCACAACCTCCTGCTGACCCAGGAGACCAGGTGATGACTGACTTAGGTATTGAAGAAGAACCACAAGTTACTGGAAGAGGATACCATATTCCAATAGTTCCTACTCCTGCTGAGGGTAAGGTAAGGGTCTATGGAAACCCTGTGGACCTTCCGTTAGCTCAAAGATACCTTGACCCAGAACAGTATGAATTTATAGACACAAGTCAGATGGCTCCAGGAGAACTACAGCCACAGCCAGGAGACGTTATCCTTGGTGGAGATGGAAGCAATCCATGGTCCTGAAGGACAAGAGTTTACCTTAACTGACAGAGATGTTCATGGGGCAATCCGAATTGCAGGAGAGACAAGAGAAGAAACTGCTCAAGAACTACAAAACTTAATGAGGGAACAACCAAGGCAGTTTGAATATGAAGATACGACAGAACCTGCACCTGAGCCTCGCTTAGACGAGCACAAGGTAAACCAGATAATGCAGGAATATGGTGTAGAGCCAATGTCTCAGGAAGAAATAAGAGACTATGCAGACGCACTTGTGGAAAGACAAGCCCTCGGTAAAAGACAGGCTATCCAGAGGGAAATTGATAGGTTTGAAGAGAACTTCCCTCACGAATTTGAAAGAGCACAGGAACAGATTAGAGAAGCTGGAGCAGAAATGACAGCCGAAAGGCAGGAAGAATTTGCCTCAAGAGGAATGTTTTACTCCTCAGTAATGGCTAACTCTGTTTCCAAAATAGACGAGCAGACCATGGACCAGATTAACGAAATAGCCAGAGACGCAGCTAACTATGTGGCAGACCTGCACAGAGACTTGAAGGACGTAGAAGAATGGGCTGCTGTGGAAAGAGAAATCATGCGACATCAGATTGCCACAGAGGAAAGAGAACTTGGTATGCAGTTAGGACGTATGCACCTGGAAGTTATGAAGCATGGAGACCAATACCAGCTTGACGCTTGGGCACAGGAAGAAAGAAACAGATTAAATGCCCGTCAGCAACAGCTTCAGGAGTTTGAAGTCAACCTGCAACAGCAGTTAGAGGCTGAAAGTGCCTGGGGAATGGCTCAGGTAGCCAGACACCCGTTGATGGAAGACTTCATGGATGGGATAGGACTCAGTATGGATGAATTTTCCAGAATGCCCCTCCAAACTCAAATGCAGATAGCACAGCAAGCTCCAGCCTTTTTGGAATTTCAACAAAACATGCAAAGAAGTGACCTGGAGAACAGAATACTTGGTGTGGAGGCCTTAATCCAGGAGACATACGGAGTAGCTCAGGCAGAACAAGCCTTTGAAATGCACGGACTCGAATTAGACGAGGCAAGGCTGAGAATCCAGGACTACGACGCACAGGTTGGGGCTAAGATAGGAACCAATTACTACGAGAGAATGGCTAATCTGGATATAAGCCAGGCAGCAGCACAGCTTGGATTAACGGAGGCTCAGACGGCAGTAACTATGGCTCAGGCAGCTTCTCAAAGACAGGAAGCAGCTTTACTTGAAAGAGAACTGGAAGACGCAGAACAAGGACTTATATTTACAGACGACACAGAAAGAATAGACTATGTTGAGACCATGCTGGCAAGAGCCAGTGAAGAAGGCAGGGAAGGTCATTGGCAGTTGGCTTGGGCAAGTCTTAGAGAAGGTCAAAGAATTGCCGAACAAATTGAGGACTCTGGATTCAAAGAAAGTTACCTTGATAGGGTAGACAGAACCTACAATGCTCTGCTGGACGCAGGAGGAGAGCAGTGGAACGAGAGAATGAAACAAGAAAACAGGGATACTTCAGAAGACTATATGTCGGTAGAAGTCGACCCAACTGCTCCTTTCTTCGAAAGAGTGTTCCAGCATGTTATGTTAGGTGGTCGACATGGAGGAGAATTGGATTTTAGCATAAGCGGTGAAGGGAGGGATGTGAGAAGCGACGACGAACTAAGAAATCTTGGAGTAACAAACTTTAGCGTAGACGAGTTCAGATGTAGAGGAACTGGTCAAGTAAAAATAGATTCCCGTTTAGCTCAAGGTCTACAGCAAATGCGAGACATGATTGGAGGGCCTATAAGAATAACATCAGGTTACAGAGCACCTGAATACAACGAAACTCTTTCAGGAGCAGCTCCTAACTCCAGACATACCACAGGAGAAGCAGCCGATATTGTAGTAGACGGCATGAGTCCTCAGCAGGTAGCACAATACGCTGAGAAAGTCTTCGGCGATGGTGGTATTGGAGTGTATAGCGGTCATGTTCACGTAGACGTAGGTCCTAAACGGAGATGGTAGGGGGTATATAAATGGATGAACTGGATAGGATTTTACAGCAAGCAGGTGTAGCAGAGCCTCCGACCCAGGCACAGGGACCTTTGTTTGGAACTACTTTGGGAGAAAGCCCCATACTTGGTGATAGGGATAGGGGAGTTACTACTCCCCCTCCCATTACCCAGGAACAGCATGTTCAGGCAAGGGGCGGAGGTTTTCTTACTCAAATGGGAGAAGGTTTTACTACTCCTTTTACAGTTATTCCCAGGAAAACAGGTCTCATGGAAGACGAGCATACCAAACCCATGACTACAGGAGAACACATAGGTCGTGGTATTGGTTCTCTACTTGGTTGGGGACTTGTGGGAGCAGTAACTACAGCTACTCTTGGTAAAGGAACTGCTTCTTTAGCCTTTGGAACTGCTGCAGCAGCCAAAGGCGGAGTAGGAGTCGGTATGACCAAGTATGGGGTTAGTGGTCTCGCCACAGGTGCTTTAAGCGGAGTAGAGGATGACCTTCCTCCTGGAGAGATAGCCAAAAGAGCAGGTTTTGGTGCAGCTTTCAGTGCTGCTATCCCAGGACTTGGACACCTCACAAGAGGTGTTAGAACAGACATGATGAATAAACTCCTTCAAGCCAAAACAGACTTTGAATGGAGGCATATACCCAGACATGCAAGACCTGACATATATGGAAAGAAAGCCATAACTGAACAGGTCAGGGGAATGTCACGGGAAGGAGCACAGGACATCCTTTCAGAATTTAAGAGAAAACATGGAGCTGACCTTCCAGGATTTGTAAAGCAAAGAAAGAGGGAAGCCCAATGGGGTAGGCTTGAAGAAGTTTTAGACAACTTATCTCCAAGGCAAGCTAAAGAAAGATTTGGAAGAGATTTTGGAAACATCAGTAGAATTGGAAAGCTCAAACCACAAGAGGAGTTAGCCCTTATTACTGACTCCCTGTGGGACGAACAATCAGCCTACAGGAATATGCTGAAACCAATTCTAAGACCTGCTATCAAGAGTGCCTATAAGACAAGAAAGTTTGCTTTAAGTAGTGAAGAAGGACTTCCTCTAAGCAGAGAGCTTAAATGGCAGCAGGCTTTACTTGGTAGAGCAGAGGGAAACCCCGACATAGCCAGACACATGCCAGATGTTTCTGGTGCTGAAGGGGTAGCTAAAATGCCTCTGCAGGAACAACTTGGATGGACTCAAAGGAGAATAAGCAGTCTAATCTCCAAAAGACACGACCTGTGGACAAAGACAGGAATAGCTCCTGCAAGAATAAAGGGAGCTGGAGAATCCTTCAGGAAATACATGGCGAATAAGGCTACAATAGACAAGGCTAAAAGACATACTCCTAAGGTTCAGCGTCTTAGGGAAGAGAACAGGAATATACTGGATAATCTGGGAATTGACGAAGAAACTATGGTCAGAAACCAGGACTTATATTCCCAGTATATAAACAACATAAGACAGGTTGACCAGTTAGAGTCGGCAAGATACAGCTTAACTTCCAGAGTAGATAAGACTTTAAGACTTGCAGACAGAGGGATTTACCAAAGGGCACTTGACAAAGAACTTGAAAAAGAAGCCATGAAGCTGTCCAAGCAGTATTCTCACGAAGCTAAGTATCCTGTGCATGATGACCTCTTGCAAATCTTAAAGAGAAATAAAGTTTTGACTCCTGATGACCTTCCTGCAGCAGAGAAGAAGCTATACGACAGCACCAAGGCAATGCTCCAAAAGCGAGGAGAAACTGTGGAAGAAACTTATGGTTATATTATGAATAACGATATGTTATTCCCACAGGAGGTATTTGAAGGAGTCAGAAGTCAAGTTATACTTCATCCAGACGTTAAAGTGCCTACTGCCTGGGACGAAGCACTACGGCATAAGCCTCCAGGAATATTTGAAGCTCTCTTGGGAGCCAGGAGAGGGTTGTTCGGAGAAGCTACCCAAAGACCTTTAAGAGTAGCTGTTTCAAGTAAGAAGCACTTTGACAATGAGTGGGAAGGTCGTGTCTCAAAACTTACCAAAGGACTTACCCCAGAGGATAGGGAAACTATTACCCGTTGGCTGTGGAGTGAGAACAGACCTGTCATTGAAAAAGAGTTTTTACGGGAAGGAAAAAACTGGACTCCTGCCTTGAAGCAAAAAGCTCAAGAAGCAGATAAGCTGTTCCTGTCTTTATCCAAGCAGTTTGATATAGACCCTGCAACTTTAAAACAGCACTATGCTCCCAGAGTTAAAGCAAACATGTGGAGATTTGAGCACAGAGGTCAGGCAGTTCCTGATGAACTCGGCTTCTTTGCTGAAGAACAAAGGACAGGACATCTTCTTGGTAAAGAAGTAGATATTGACGCACTTCTAAGAGCATATATTAGAAGTGGTTCTAAGAAAAAGTTCCTTGACCCTGCCTTTAAAATGACAGACAAGAGGTGGAATCCAAAACAATACCTCTCACGTATTAGAAAAGAAGCCAAGGATTTTCTGGAAAAAAGAAATGTATCCCATCCGAAGTATTTGTCAGAGAAGGACAAGAGAACTTATGAACGTATGCAAAAAGAAGTAAAAGAGTTTAGTAAAGATATGGCAAAAAGATACCAAAGAGCTAAAAGGCAGGGCTTTGACCCAGAACACTACGGAATGGACGGCGGAAGAGTAGAGCTTTACGAAGCCCACAAAAGAGGTCTAATGGGCTGGTCTTCCGAAACGGAGAACCTTGTAAATAATACCCTTAATGGTATAGCGAAAACTTTGTTCGGAAAAGACACAGGAAGAAATTGGACAAAAGAAATAACCTCTTTTATGGCTTCTATGCAGTATCAAAGCACCCTGGGATGGAATCTGTTTTCTCCTATTAAAAACTTAACCCAACAGATAATCCCTGTGGCTACTTTGGATGATAACCCTCTTGTGGGAGTTAGATACTGGGCAAAAGCTATGAGGTATTTGTCCTCCCAAAAGGGCAGGAATTTCTCAGCTATGACTAATGCCAACTTAACCAACAGGGTATCTCACCAGGCTTTAGCTGACCAATATGCTGTAGCCAGGAAGTATCCTTTAGCCCAGAAAGTAATGGATAAAGGATTCACTGGCTTTAAGGCAAGTGATAGAACAAATGTTTCTGTATCCCACATGATGAAGATGTTATACGAAATGGACAGGGGTGCTCATATATCTGACGCTGTTGAAAGTGCCTATACTTTCACCATGTCGACCCAGTATATGTATGGGATGGACTCTCCCATGCTTTATGAGGGAGACCTTGGAAGAATGTTAGGTGTCCTGATGTCATGGCCCATGAATTTTGCCCACATGTTGAGAGAACATGGAAGCGTAGGAGCTCACCAGAAGGCAGCCAACGTGTTGGGAGCTTATGCTTTTGGTTCTCAGGCTTTAAGTGCTTCTGGAATCAGCTTTGCAAGTATTCATCCAGCTCAAACAGCAGAAGGGTTACTTCCTGTGGCAATGCTTGAAGGCTCCGATTCTTCTCCCTTGATGTTAAGGTCTGTTAATTCTACCTTTAACTACGTTAGGGCTTTAGCTGGCGGAGACCCTGAGGCTGTGGATTGGGCGAAAAAAGACTTTGCCCGTCAAGCAGGAACCTTTGTTCCCTTTATGACTCAGATAAGAAGGATAGATAACTTTGTAGATATGACTCTCTCAGACGACATCAAGTATGAGAGGGATTACAAACAGAGGCTTATGGGTAGAGACCCAGGAAGAATACAATACGAAGCTGCTCCAGAGGAAAAATGGAGAGGTTTAATAGGACCCACTACAGAGTCCCAGGAGAGATGGAAACAAATGCAGATGGTCTCAAGAGAGCAAAGTATCTATCGTGATAAGAGAAAGAGAGCTATGGACGCTTTGTTTGAGGGAGACATGGAAGGCTTCATGCGACTTCAAGACGAACTGGTAACTTACTTTGGAAAAGGAATTGAAGCTCACGAAGTTGAAAGAGAATTAGAGCAGTATAGAATAATGGACTCTCTTGAACGTAGAGCTATGGGACTTCCCAAAGAATACAGAGAACAGTTGCTTGAAAGATACGGAGCCTTCAGACAAGACAGAGAAGAAGCATTGCCAGTTCCTCCTTAGAATAAAGAGAGACCTTGATGGGTCTCTCTTTATTTATTCAAACTTTCTAAGCTACTTTTTCTCCTGCTCCCCAGGATTTTCCAATCTTGGCTTCAACAGGAAAATGAACGAAAGTCTCAAATGGTGGTTCTTCCATGATTTCCTTTTTCTTTACAGCTACATCATAAGCCATGTCTTCTGGAACTTCTGTTAGAATAGCGTCATGTCCTTCAAAAACTATCAGGGCTTCTGGTATATTGTTCTCACAATAGTCATGCCATTGTATTAAAGACCAGAGAGTTAAGTCTGCCAGCCCAGATTGAATAGGCATATTTACAGCCTCTCTTTGAAGCCCCCACAGGTTGCTCTTGGTAATAAGTGGAAACCTTCTTCTTCTACCGAAGGGAGATTCTACATATCTTTGCTCTTTTACCTGAGTTTTGGTTCTATCAATCCACTTCATAACATTGGGCATTAAAGCCATATACTCTTTTACAAAGCGTGTGGCTTCTTTCATGCTTAGTCCTGTTCCCAGAGCAAGAGACTTAATGGACATCTGGTAAAGTATTCCAAAAGATACAGTCTTTGCTGCTTGTCTCAGGTCTTTGGTTACTTCTTCTACTGGAATCTTGTAGGCTTGAGCTGCCATCTGAGAGTGAAAATCTTCAGCAGTTAGATACTCAGCCAGTTTTCTATCTTGAGCTATGTGAGCAGCCATTCTAATTTCTCCCTGCTCATAGTCTGCCTGAATTAACGTCCTTCCTGGTGGTGCTGAGAATACCTGCCTGATGTCTGATTCCCTTGGTATCTGCTGTAAGGCGGGACCTGTGGTAGACCTTCTTCCTGTCTCTGTTCTATCCAGGTGATACTGACATCTAATTCTACAGTCTTCATCCAAGTAATCCCACAGTCCTCTTAAATATCTACTCCAAAGAGTGTATAAATCTTTATATCGGTGTAGTTCTTGGACAAACTTTTCATCAGGATAGATTTCCAGTAGAGCTTCCCTGGTGTCTTTATCTGCTGACCTTTGCTTTCTCTTGTAGAGGTTAGGTTCTTCCAGGGACAGTTCGTCCCACAGGAAGGACTGCACCTGCGGATGAGAGTTGGGGTTAAAGTCTGGCTTACCTACTATATCTCGTATAGTCTCCAAACTTTTCTCAATATCTTGTTGGTATCTATGAGAGGTTTCCTTTAACCTGTGAGTGTCCACGTAAAAACCGTTCTTCCTCATTTTTCTTATTACACTTGTAGCAGGAATTAGTAGTTTATCATGGACTTTTTTGAGAGAGGGATATTTTTCCAGCTCTGCTCCTACTTCAAGTATAAGCCTTAAAGCATAGTCAGAGTCTTTTCCAGCGTATTCATAGACCTCTTCTTCAGGAATGTCTTCCAACATTCTGTCCTTAGTAGTCTCATAACGTGCCAGCATTTCCGACTCATAAGGAACTGCGTCGCAGTATTCTATTGACAGGTTTTCAAGGCTTCTTTGCTGAGGTCTTTCGTCTATGCAGTAGTGCATGAGCATAGGGTCTACATCAGACACTACCTCAATACCTTCTAATAAGTTGAAGTCATCATCAAAAAGACAGTTAAAAGCTCCCTTGGTTAGTTGTCTGAGTAGCTCAGTAAGCTCTTTGGCGTTGTCATTGACAACACTAACGGGAAGAACATAGGCTTCTCCTGGTTTTACTGATAAAGAAAAGCACCAGCCCCTGTCCTTTATAGGGGAGACCCCTGTGGTCTCCCAGTCAAACCCTGCTACCTCAGCCCCTGACTCTTTGATTTCTTTTACCATCTGCTTGAAGTCTACACTGTTTCGTATAACCTTAACGTCGGTATGGTTCTGGCTGTAGGTTAGTCTTTGTCCTGTGGCTTTTCTCCATATCTTTTTTACATCACTTATTATGAAGGGGAGTAGAGTGTCTTTCTTATTGTATAGGACAGCAGCAGGATGGAAGGTTACAATTCCCCAGTTACCATAGTTGGTCTGCTTGACCTTTCCCCTCATTTTATTCATGGCACTATAGTCTGGAAACAAAGCCTTACCTGCTGTGGCTCCAAGGGCTATCACGTAAACAGGGTCTACAGCCTGTAGTTCTTTTACTAACCTGTCATAACAGTTCTTAACTTCCTTAGATGTGGGAGTTCTGTTCTCTGGAGGTCTACACAAACATACGTTTGTAAAATAGGTCTCTTCTTCTGGAATCTGCAGGTGTTCAAGAATACCTCTAATTATTCTACCCGCCATTCCCACAAAAGGAGCACCTTCTTTAACTTCTTCCTTACCAGGAGCCTCTCCCACAAAAGCTATTAGTGGAGAGTTTCCATTGCCCCGACCATACACTATGTTAGAAGTGTCGAGAGAACACTCACTACATTGTGAATTGAATTTCATCCAACGAAACACCTCCAGACTTAAACTGGTTTATGATTTCAAAGAGAATAAACACAGCAGCTCCACCTTGACCTTCATTAGTTACCTTACCTATACCTTTATTTTCCAATTCTGTCAGCACCTTAGAGACAGTTTTTCCACCTATTCCAGTTGCTTCCATTATCTTTTTTCTGGGAACTTTCGTTCCAGGTGAGTAGTTAGCCAGATAGTTTAGAATCCTGTCTTTTGGTTTTTCTCCGCCTGTCTGCATGGCTTGAGTTTCCTCCATGTCTTCCTTTAATTCAACATTGTAGGAAAGTTCCTGCTCCAAGTCGTCGAACTTAACCAGTATCTCATCGCTTTCTATAGCGTCCTTAATATCCCTTTTAACTGATATTACATTACCAGGAGTACGTTCCACAAACATATTGTTTTCTGCCCATGCGTAAAAAGCCATGGTTCCATACAGTTTAGAAGAATTATTTCCGTCCTTACTCTTGTTATAGTGGTGGACTACAGCTATGGCACAGTCATAAGTATTTCTCCAATACTTCATAAGGTTTAATATCTTGGTAGTCTCACCTGCTTTATATTCGTCAACCCCAGGAGCCATCATAAAGAAAGGGTCAAACACAATCATCCTGGGCTTGTAGTATTCAATAGCCTTTTCAATATTTTTAATCATATCGTCACAAACAAAGTTAAATCCTCCTCCCACAGAAAGTAGGAGAGGAATATCTCTACTCTTAGGTATTTCCAGTTCCATGTTACCTTCACCCAAAGTAAGGGTAGGTATGTTAATCCCTTTCTGAGCACATATAAGCTGTAACCTGTGGGCTACTCTCCATACAGGGTCTTCCTCTTGAATCATCAATACTGGTCCTGGCTTTAATACCTCAAAGGTGTTCAAGAAGGGCTTTCCTGTAGCAATAGATACAGCCAGGTCAAGAGAAAGAACAGACTTGTAGGATTTACCAACACCTGCAATCCAACCTACATTTTTATCCATCCAAATTCCATCCACAAGCCACTCAGGTTTTTCTGAATACAGTAACAGTTTATTCATTCCAGTCCATGGAAGTCCCTGCTGTTCTTCTGTTACTGAAGTCCTTTCCTCATAGGCTTTTAACACTTCCCTCCACAGTTGTTCTGGAGGTCTGCCGTCCCTCTTATATTTATTCCAGGGACTGTTGGCAACTACAACAAATACAGCTTCCAGAGGTAATCCTGCCTCTACAAGAAGCCTTTCCAATTTCCACAGGTTGTCCGACCAGTCTTCATCCTGCTCAGGCTGTCGTTCCAGTAAATCCCATCCCGCCTGTGGAATACTTCTTCCGTGTTCCTTTAGAACGTCACTTAACTCTGGAAGTTCTTCTGGCATTTCCGTCTGTTGTGTTATATCTTCTGCCTTTTTCTTCAGTTCTTCTGTATCTGGGGGAATCTGTTCTTCTTTTTGTTTTAAAAATTCCAACACTGTTTCGGCATTTTGGTAAACTGGACCATCGTCCCATAACAACATACCATCTTGTGGAGGGTCATACTTGTAGTTAATACTCTCAGGAGGTCTTATAATCTTGGTTAAAGCCCATCCTCCTTTGTCTCCTCCACAGGAGTATGTCAGTGCTCTGTTCACTTTCTCTGCTTCTTCTGGTTCTGCTGGCTCCTGCAAAATCCAGAGAGCTTGATGTCTATTAGCAGAGGTTCTCCAGCATATAGTAGGTTTTGGGTCTATCTTTTCGGGTCCAGACCTATCATAATCTATCCATAAAGCATAACTTTCTTTGGCATGGGTCTTTAGTCTTTTACTGTCGGTAAAGGTATGAGGACAAAAATAAACGTCTGTCCATGTATTCTGCTGCTTTAACTCATTTACAACAAGTTCAAGCTGTCCTGGATACTTAAAAGCTCTCTGTTTAAAGAACTCTCCCTTACCAAAGGCAACAAATACCCATCCTTCCGATTCTCCCCAGACTCTCCTTAGAAATCCTTTCAACATCTTATGAGAGCCTCCTATTATAAAATTGGTGGGGGCAGGTTTCCCCACCCCACCAAACTGTAGTTATTCACTACCACAAATTCTTCTGAGCAGTTCCTTGTCCTTGCTTGGAGTCTTCAGTTGGCTTTTCTAACCTTGTGATTCTTGTGGTCAGCTCACCACTATTGTTAGGTTCATTAGTTACAACAGCGATAGCCTTACGTCCTTTTACAGCCCTCTTCTCACCATTCACTTCGATATGGGTAATCTCAGTCCTACCCATACTGTCCTTTTCGCCCTGAATTGCTCTTGCAAGAAGCTGTCCCTGTTCGCCTCTGTCACTATCAGTGACAAGTCCCAGAGCAGAGAACATAGCAAGAACAAATCCAATGGACTTTTCTGTTACTCCTGTGAAATACCTCGCTGTCTGCCCATCATAGGCTCCGCCAATAAACTTTACGTCAAC
>SL_8KL_010_SEDDRAFT_10002302_pt1 | contig 16157 bp, 14 predicted proteins | sample SodLakKL_010_SED_4_FD_11160 | JGI IMG/M metagenome (IMG submission 11160)
TTTCAAAGTACAAATTAGATAAGGAATAATTGCAATGAGACATAGAAAGAAAATTAACAGTTTGGGGAGGAAGGCGGCCCACCGGAAGGAAACATTGTCAAGCCTTGCTACTGCTTTGATCCTGAATAAGCGCATCAATACGACCGTTGCAAAGGCCAAAGCGTTGCGGGTGTATGTAGAGCCCCTGATCACGCGGTCTAAGGAAGATTCAACCCACTCAAGGCGTACCGTATTTTCTTACCTGAAAAACAAACATGCTGTCAGTGAACTGTTCCGCGAAGTTTCGCAAAAGGTTGCAGACAGACCCGGAGGTTACACACGGATCCTGAAAACAGGATTTCGCAAGGGTGATGCCGCTGAAATGTGTTTCATCGAACTGGTTGATTACAACACAGCCATGTTGAAGACCGAGGAAGAAACCCAGCAGAAACGGACAAGAAGAGGTCGCAGAGGTGGCAAAAAAGCATCCTCTGAAGAGACCAAACCGACTCCCAAACCTGCTGAGGCCCAAAAGGATCCGCAGGATGCCCAGGCGGAACAGGCTGAAGCCCCGGCTCCCGAGGTAAAGGAACAGGCTGCAGAAGAGAAACCGAAAGCTGAAAAGGCACAACCAAAGGCTGAAAAGACACAGCCGGAAGCCGAAAAGGCACAGCCGGAAGCCGAAGCCAAAGTCAAAGAAGAAAAGGCTGAAAAGAAAGCAAAGGCCACCGAAAAACCTGAAGAAACTGAAGGTAAGAAGAAGCCGAAAGCTGAAAAGGCAGAGCCGGAAGCCACAGCCAAAGGAGAAAAACCTGCAAAGGAAGAAAAGCCTGCAAAGGAAGATAAACCAGAGAAGGAAGATAAACCTGAGAAAAAGGACGAATCTGAGAGCAAGGAGAAATAAACCATTTTTGGCTTTTTAAAAGAAAAGGATGAAGTGTGTTTGGATGCTTTGTCCTTTTTTTATTGGATGCGGATGCGTATCTTTATAAGTTATCAAGACTGTTCACATTTAAAACATATTTATTATGAGCGCAATTGTTAATATTCATGCAAGACAGATCCTGGATTCAAGAGGGAATCCTACGATAGAAGTTGAAGTGATCACAGAAAACGGCTTTATGGGCCGTGCAGCAGTTCCGTCCGGAGCTTCCACCGGGGTTCATGAAGCTGTAGAGCTTCGTGACGGCGACAAATCCGTTTTCCTGGGTAAAGGCGTTACCAAAGCGGTTAACAATGTCAACACCACCTTAAACAACGAGCTCAAGGGCTTTTTTGTGACCGACCAGGGGTTGATTGACAAAACCATGCTGCAGATCGACGACACCCCCAACAAAGGGAATCTTGGTGCAAATGCCATTCTTGGCGTGTCGCTGGCGGTTGCCAATGCTGCAGCCCAGGAAACCGGCCAGCCACTGTTCCGTTATATCGGCGGTGTAAGTGCCAACACCCTTCCCATGCCCATGATGAACATCCTGAACGGAGGTTCTCATGCTGACAACTCCGTGGATTTCCAGGAGTTTATGGTGATGCCGGTGGGTGCTTCCTCTTTCAGTCAGGCAATCCGGATGGGTGCAGAAATCTTTCACCAGCTGAAAGGCGTACTCAAAAACAAGAATTACTCCACCAACGTGGGTGATGAGGGTGGTTTTGCCCCCAACCTGAAATCCAATGAGGAGGCGGTACAGCTTATTTTGCAGGCCATCGAAGGTGCAGGCTATCGTCCCGGTGAGGATGTGTTCCTGACACTTGATCCGGCGGCCAGTGAATTTTTCCTGAAGGATGAAAATGTGTATCACCTGCATAAATCTACAGGCGACAAGCTGACACCTGCACAAATGGTCGATTACTGGGCAGAATGGGTCAATAAGTATCCCATTATTTCCATTGAGGATGGTATGGATGAAGATGACTGGGAAGGCTGGGCCCTGATGACCAAACAAATGGGCTCAAAGATTCAGCTCGTGGGTGATGACCTTTTTGTTACGAACGTAAACCGCCTGCAGAAAGGGATTGACAGCGATGTGGCCAACTCTATCCTTGTGAAGGTCAACCAGATCGGATCGCTCACAGAAACCATCGACGCTGTAAACCTTGCCTATAAAAATGATTATACAGCCGTTATCAGCCACCGATCCGGTGAAACAGAAGATACCACCATTGCGGATCTGGCTGTGGCTCTGGGAACCGGACAAATCAAAACAGGCTCTGCCTGCCGTTCAGAGAGAATTGCCAAGTATAACCAGCTGCTTCGTATCGAAGAAATGCTTGGTGATACCGCGAGGTATCCGGGAAAAGACTTTCGGTTTGTGAAATAACCTGATTTTCTCTATTGCATTGGGGTGCATCACCAGGTGGTGCACCCTTTTTTTGTCTTTTCACCGGGTCGAATGCGAGCATGATCAGATCAACCAGGTGGTGCACCCCTTTTATATTTGTCTGTTCACCGTGTCAAATGCGAACAGGATCATACCGACATGGTTGGTGCACCCCTTTTTATGTGTAACCACCGCTGGCCAATGCAGGCATGTCTTCCCGGCGAAAGCCGCGAACACAGGCAATTGCAGAAAATTTTTGTAACATTTCCTTCACATCAGCGAAAAAATTCTCATCTTTGCAGCCGTATTGATACCCCGGAACTTTTGATAACAAAAGACCAACCATATGGATTTTGGTTTTTTTGATTTTCTCACCCTGTTCGGCTCCCTCTGTTTATTCCTGTTCGGAATGAAAACCATGAGCGAAGGGATTCAGCGATTCGCGGGTGATCGCATGCGGTCCATACTGAAGGCAATGACCTCCAACCGCTTCATCGGTGTGTTTACCGGCTTTTTACTGACCACACTTGTACAATCTTCTTCGGCATCCACTGTTATGGTTGTCAGTTTTGTGAATGCGGGACTGATGAACCTGACGCAGTCTGTCGGGGTGATCATGGGTGCCAACATCGGTACCACAACCACCGCCTGGCTGATCTCCTTGCTGGGGCTTAAATTGAAGATTTCCATTCTGTCATTGCCGCTGATCGGGATCAGTTTTCCTTTGCTGCTCAGTTCGCGTGAACGCTTCAATTCAATGGGGCAGATTTTTCTTGGTTTTGCACTGTTGTTTCTGGGGCTCGATTTTCTCCAGGAATCCGTTCCGGATCTGCATACCAACCCCCAGATGTTTCAGTTTATCCAGAACCTGACCGATTACGGGGTTTACAGTACCTTCCTGTTTCTGGGCCTCGGAACATTGCTGACCATTGCCCTTCAGTCTTCCAGTGCCACCATGGCCCTGACCCTGGTAATGACAAGCTTTGGATGGATTGGTTATGAACATGGAGCGGCCATTGTGCTTGGAGAGAATATCGGTACCACCATTACGGCCAATCTTGCTGCACTGGTAGGAAATGTTTATGCCAAACGCACAGCCCTTGCCCACACAGTTTTCAATATTATCGGAATCATCTGGATGTTGCTGATTTTCCGTTTTGTCCTCAACCATATTGATTATTTCATGGTGCATTTCGGGTTGGGCTCACCCCTTGAAAACCCCACCATGATTCCTGTAGGGCTCTCCATCTTTCATACGGTTTTCAATATTACAAACTCTCTGCTGCTGATCGGCTTCATTAAATACCTGGTTCGTTTTGTGGAATATGTGTTGCCTTCCAGGGGTAAAAAGTTCGAGCGTCCGCATCTGGAGTATTTCAGCAGCGGGTTCCTGCACATGGCTGAACTGTCTGTTTTCCAGGCAAAGAAAGAGGTGCGCAGGTACTGTGAGCTGGCTCAGAGGATGTTTAACTTCATCCCCGCCCTGATCATTGAAACCGATAAGAAAGAATACAAAAACTTACTTGAAAAGGTAAGCAAGTACGAGGAAATTACCGACAGGGTTGAGGTAGAGATCACCTCGTTTTTGATCAAGATCAGCCGCAAGCAACTCAGTATGCAGGCCTCTGAAGAACTCAGGAGGATGAGGCTTGTGAGCAGCGAGATCGAAAAAATCGGGGATGTGTGCTTTAAGATGTCTTCCATCCTTGCAGATAAGAAAAGGGACAAGATCTACTTCACCCCAGCCCAGCGAAGCGATCTGTTTGAGATGTTCAAGCTGGTCAATAACGGGTTTGAGCTGATGCTGGACAACCTGCAGAGCAGTACCATTGAAGCCCGGGAAAACCTTCCCCGTGCCATGGATTTGGAAAAAGAGATCAATGCTTTCCGTGATAAAGTAAGGGACTCGGTGATCGTTGACATTGAGAAAGACCCATCGCAGGTGAAAGGTGCTTTCTATTTCAACAAAATGATCACCTCCTGTGAAAAGATCGGTGACGCCATCCTGAATATCAATGAAGCCGTGGCGGGGGTAAATATTGAGTAAGACCGGGCCTGGGCGTTTTGAGAAAAACCAGTTTATTTGAGTAAAACCAGTTTAATTGTTGGTGCTTAACCATTGAGGCAGCACTTCCTCTTTCCACTCCTCTTTTTCCCTGTTGATTTGCTCCATATCGAGTCCGATAAACTCCTGTGCCTTTTCTTTTGTAGAAAGGTCGGGCATTTCGATGGGGTAGTCCACGCCATACTTTCTGAAAATGGAAGTGAGCTCGAGGCTGGCCTCCTGGGCTTTCTGAATGGAAGTGGCAAGTACCCTGAGTGCTTCAGAGGGAGAGTGGAACCCCATGGAGTTTGCAGCTGCCACCCAGTCCCATCGCCATTGTGAGTGCCTGATCAGCAGCAGCACCGGAGCCATTTCCTCTTCGCTTGCTCCCGCATCCCAGGCATATTTTGCCTCGATGTGTACCCGCGCAAGGTTCCTTTCTGCAATGCGACGCAGCTCGCTGATCCTGTCCTGTTGTTCATATACCCTTGATACCAAAGCTTCTTCATCTTCGCGGTGGCATACCATGCATGATTTGTCAACCTTGTCCAGCGGACTTACCAGGTGATGATCCGTGAACTTGATCCCGCCTTCGCGCATATAAGGCATGTGGCAGTCGGCGCAGGAAACATCACGCTGGGCATGGATCCCTGTCATATACAGTTCGTAATCCGGGTGCTGGGCCTTCAGCATGGGGGTTCGGCTCAATGCGTGAACCCAGTCCACATGATCGATATTGTCTTTATAGTACTCCATGTCATCGGCCGAATATCCTTCGTCCCATGGGAAAGTCAGATAATTGTCTTCCGCGAAGTAATATTCTACATGGCATTGGGCGCATACAAGCGACCGCATTTCCTGGCGGGTGGCATTGTTAATGTCCTTCCCGCGGCGTTCGAATGCTTCTGACAATGCCGGACGGGTTATCCGGAGGTTCATGGTTTCCGGGTCGTGGCAATCCTGGCAACCGATGGGGTGCTGTATGTTCGGACCCATTTCCGACCAGCTTTGTGCATAGAACTCACTGACACCGATCTCATTCATCATGCGTGGTACATCCGTACTCTTGCAGGTCCAGCATGTGGCGGGTTGTTCCACCCCGGTCCGCAGGGTGTTGTGCACATCGGTAACCGAGTAATAATGCCCCCTTCCCTGGTTGTAGTCACGTGAAAACGCATAGCCGGCCCACATGACAACCAGCTCAGGGTACTTCTCAAGGTAGTCGATCATGACCGACCCGTAATACCGGCTTTCGAAAGTGGTATCGAGGGTCAGCAGGTATCTTTCATACTGCCTCGGGAAATTTTCACCCCACACCTCGTTGTCTGGTTCCCATTCGGGAATGGGGCTGACCATCTGGAAATAGAGCTGGGCCTCACTGCGCCGCTCAACGATCGAAGCAGCAAACAGCCCGATGATAAAAACGATCACCACGGTGGCGAAAAAAAGTACCCAGTTGACCCAGGGTTTTTCTTTGGAAATTTCTCTAATGCTCTTCATGTGTCTGACGGTTAATTATTTTGGATACTCCACAACTCTTTTGCGGCGTGTGTCTTCTTTTCCTGCCATTCTCTGCAGCCATGCCGGGATTGTTGACGGAAGCCTTTCGACCAGGGCATGGGGGGCTGCTGACAAACTCCTTACACTGCTATGGGGTACTTCGCGGTGGCAATCCCAGCATAACTTGCCTTCGCCTTTTTCTGCACTGTCTCCTGTTACTTCTACCAGCTGAACCATGTCAACCAGGTCAATGTGGCAACTGATGCAGTTTTCCTGTACAACTGAAGTACCTCTTCGTTTTATCTGTATCACCTGGGGTTCCCACCTGAAGGTAAAATAAGTGGCATGTTTCAGCCCGTCCGTTCCCTTTACAAAATATTGTCTGAAAATGTTATCCTGCGGCACATGGCATTCCGCACAGGTGGCTTCACGCCCATGGCTGCCCTTGTCCCAGGATGCGAAATACGGGTACATCACATGACAGTTGATGCAGGTTTCCGGTTCATCTGAAAGGTATGAAAAGGCGTTGGATGCATGCACAACCAAAATCAGTATCCCGGTAAATATTCCGGCCAGAATGACAACAGTTCTTCTCCATTGGGGCGGGGGAAGCAGAAAATGGTAAAGTCGTTTGATCCGGTTCATCGTGTGCTGAATTTGCCGATTAAAGGACAAAAAGTACTGAAATGTACAAAATAATAAACAAAATCCATGAAAATTACCTGTGAACCCCTGAAATTGTTATTTAAACTGAATAAAAGGAGCCAATAAGCCTCGTGCCGGAAATTCCTGAAGGTTTTTTTTGGGTTCTAAGTAAAACAGACAATGGCTGCCCCCAATGATCCGTTTTGAAAAAGCCATACTGCCGGAGCAAATTAATATTTATTTAACATATATTTATAATAATTCATATTTTATTTTGTTTTACCTGTCATTTGTCCCTGAAAAAACCTATTTTTGTATAATAATTCGGTTGCTTGAGGTATTTTATGGGGATGATTTGAATGTGTTAACCCGGATTTCTTTCATAATACACTGATGATTAGGGTTGTTTTGTTTTTTATTTTGGTGGCTGTCTTTTCAGGCGGATATCTGTCTGCATCTGTTGATGCGGGTTTAAACGATGAGCGCGAAGACCAGGTTGACAGCCTTCGGGATCTGGTTGCTCAGCCGGAACTCGGCGACTCCCTGCGAATGAATGCGCTGCTGGAGCTGGCATGGTCTATCCGTTCGTCCAATCCTGCAAGTGCCCTGGAATATGCGCGCGAGGGACTTGCCCTGGCTGAGGAAAAGGAGTATCCCCTTGTAGTTGGCCGGGCACTGACTGACATTGGTCTCATATACTGGCGCATGGGGAATTTCAGTATGGCTTATGATTTCTTTCTGGAAGCCAGGCAGATTCAGGAACGGGAGAGGGATCACTTCGGGTATGCAAGGACCCTGGCAAGCATGGGCATTGTGTTCTCCGGACAGGGGTACTATGACAATGCCCTGGAACATTATTTCATGGCACTGAGGTATTACGAGGATATGGATTCCATTGCCCGGACAGCATCTGTACTGAACAATATCGGTACTGCCTACCATCGCCAGGGCAATTATGAGCTGGCTGAAGAGTATCACATGCGTTCCATGGCTATCAAGGAGGAGTTTGGTGATGAACAGGGGAAAGCTTTTTCCCTGAATAACCTCGGACATGTCAGCCAGCAGCGGGGTCACTATACCAGGGCCCTGGAGTATTACATGGAATCACTCGAAATTCGTGAAAGGTATAAGGATACCCGTGAAATGGCGGCGACGCTGCGAAATATCGGCCTCCTGTATCATCAGAAGGAATCATATACCGAAGCCATCGATAACCTCACCCGTTCAAGGGATCTGTACAGTGAAGTGGATGACCAGCGCGGAGTAGCCAGGGTGTATCATCACCTGGGTGAGGTTTACGTTTCAATAGGGAGGCTGTACACGGCCAGAGACTATTTCCGGGAAAGCCTTAAGCTGGCACGCGAACTGGATCTTCCCGCCCTGATGTCTGATAATTATGCCAGGCTTGGCAGTGTCATGGCGAGCCTTGGCAATTACCAGTCGGCCTACCGGTATCAGCAAGAGCATCTGGCTTTGCAGGATAGTATTTATGACCAGGAAACCCAGCGCCGGGTCATTGAAATGCAGATGATGTATGACCGGGAGCGAAAGGAAAATGAGATCGAGCTGTTGCGAAAAACCAATGAGATCAGTGCCCTGAATCTGGAAAAACAGCGTCAGTTCAGGAACTTTCTGCTGCTTTTTTTGGGCCTGATTTTGATTCTGATGCTGTTGGTTTACAGCCGTTTCCGTATGACCACCCGGGCCAATAAAATGCTTGAGGCGCAAAAAGCGGAGATCAGCCGGAACAATACCCAGCTGAAAGAACTGAATGCAAGGCTCCTGGAGCAAAAGCAGAAGGTGGAGGAGCTGAACCGAAAGCTGCAGGAATCAGAAAAGCATCTGATTGAAACCAACAAAACCAAAGACAAGTTTTTCTCCATTATTTCCCATGATCTGCGCAATCCTTTTGCGTCCATTGTGAGTTTTTCCCGGATATTGAAAAGGGACATTCAGGATCTGGACAAGGATGAACTCCAGGAGTTGGCCCTGGAACTTGACAAATCTGTGGTGAAGATCAGCAACCTGCTGGAAAACCTGCTGCAGTGGTCGCGCTCCCAAACCGGAAAGATCACATTTAATCCTGAGTTTTTTGAACTGAAGGATATAATCCGTGACAACATCAACCTGTTCTCTGCCAATGCCAGGGAAAAAGGCATTGAGATCAATGACAGGGTGAATGAGCAGCTTGTGGTGTGGGGGGATGTGAACATGACCAACACCATTATCCGCAATCTGTTGTCCAATGCCATTAAGTATACCGATTCAGGCGGGAGCGTGGAACTTTTGTCGGATGAACAAAACGGGATGGTTGAGATCTCGGTGGCAGATGACGGAACCGGGATCTCCGGGGAAGATCAGAAAAAGCTTTTCCGTGTGGATTCCGTATACACTACCCATGGTACACACGATGAGAAGGGAAGCGGACTTGGCCTGCTGCTTTGTAAAGAGTTCGTGGAGAAACAGGGCGGAACGATCCGGCTCTCCAGCCGTAAGGGTAAGGGCTCAGTGTTTACCTTTTCCATCCCCAAAAAAACCACTTCTGCCCCCGTCAGCGCCTAAGTTTTTGGCCCTCATGCATGTCAGGTGCATAAAAAGTCGTATATTTGCACTCCCATTTCAGGAACGCGGATGTGGCGTAATTGGTAGCCGCGCCAGACTTAGGATCTGGTGCCGAGAGGCGTGGGGGTTCGAGTCCCTCCATCCGCACCAATTATCAGGATTGTTGAACCCCGTAATAGACATGCTGTTCCTGGTCTGGCGGGGTTGTTTTTATTTTTGAAAAAGCTGAAGCAGACAGCCAGCCTGATGCTTCAAAAACTGATTGATCGATATGAATATTGTACAGGAGAACACCGCCCCCCTGGAAGCAGTGCTGAAAGTAACACTTAAAGAGGAAGATTATCGCGACCAGGTTGATAAAGAGTTGCGTAACCTGCAGAAGAAAGCCCAGATGCCCGGATTCAGACCCGGTAAAGTGCCCATGGGGATTGTGAAAAAAATGTATGGAAAGAGTGTGCTTGCCGAGGAAGTCAATAAGATCCTTGCTGATGCCGTTTACAATTACATCAAGGAGAATGAGTTGAATGTACTTGGAAACCCGATCCCGGACAATGAAAAGGCCAATGCCATTGACTGGGAAACCCAGACTGAATTTGAATTCTGTTACGAACTGGGACTGGCTCCTGAAATTGACCTGGAATTGTCAGAGGAGACAGAGGTTGAATACCACAAAATCAAGGTTGAAGACGACATTTTGGACAATTACCTGAAAGATATCCGCAAGCGGTATGGCAAGATGACCAATCCCGGAACTGCTGAGGCTGAGGATGTACTTTTTGGTGAATTCACCGAAATGGAGTCGGCGGGTCAGCCCAAAGATGAAGGCCATACCCATAAGGCAAATGTGTATATCCAGTACCTGAAAGATGAAGACCTGAAGAAGCAGCTGATCGGGGCCAAGCCGGGTGCTTCCGTGGAAATGGATATCGTGAAGGCGGTTGAGTCTGAAACAGAAGCGGCAGCAATGGTGGGCGTTAAGAAGGAAGAACTGGATCAGTACAGCCCCCTGTTCCGTTTTGTGGTTGAAAGCATCAGTCGTGTGGAGCCCGCAGAACTCAATGAAGATCTTTTCAAAAAAGTAGCACCGGAAGAGGATATCAAAACTGAAGAGGCATTCCGTGAGCACCTGGCGGGCCAGATCAGTCAGCAATACCAGGCAGATGCCGACAAGCATTTCAAAAACCTGGTGATGGAAAAGCTGGTCAGGGAAACAGAACTGCCATTGCCCGAATCCTTCCTGAAGAAATGGCTGCTTGACACCAACAAAGACAATGAGGAGATCACCGAAGAGAAGGTGCACAATGAATTTGACCAGTTTGCCGACACCTTCAGGTGGCAGCTTCTTGAGAATCACCTGCTCAAAAAATATGACATCAAGGTGGAGCCGGAGGAAGTGAATGCCCAAATTGAGAAATTTATCCGTGCGCAGCTCAAACAATACGGCCAGGAAAATGTTGAGCAGGAGATGCTTGATCAGTATGTAAAGCAGATTGCCGCCAACAAAGATGAGGTTAAGAAAGTGTATGATCAGCTCTTTGATGAGAAACTGCTGGCCCTTTTTAAAGAAAAGCTCAAATTGAAGGAAACTGAAACCGGCTTTGATGATTTTGTTAAATTAGTGACAGAGAAATACAAGAAGGATAAGGGCCAGGATTCTTCAGAGTCAGAAACAGAAAAACAATAAGCCATGAGTCAACAGGATGATTTTTTGAAATATGCGACCCGGCACCGGGGAATCAGCAGCCAGACGATGCACAATTACACATCGGCCTATGGCAACTATATCAGCCCGACCATTATTGAGGAAAGGCAACTGAATGTGGCCACCATGGATGTGTTCAGCCGCCTGATGATGGACAGGATCATCTTTCTGGGAGTCCCTGTCAATGATTATGTGGCCAATATCATTCAGGCACAGCTGCTTTATCTGGAATCCGTTGATCCCAAGAAAGATGTACAGATCTATCTGAACACACCGGGTGGTTCGGTGTACGCCGGACTGGGCATTTATGACACCATGCAGTATATTGCCCCTGATGTATCCACCATCTGTACCGGCATGGCTGCTTCAATGGGTGCGGTTTTGCTTGCAGCCGGAACAAAGGGAAAGCGGACAGCTCTGAAGCACAGCCGTATTTTGATCCATCAGCCCATGGGCGGTGCCGAAGGCCAGGCTTCTGACATTGAAATCACAGCCAGGGAAATTCAAAAGATCAAAAAAGAATTATACGAGATCATTGCCCTTCACAGTGGACAGGAGTACAAAAAGATCTGGGAAGACTCAGACAGGGATTTCTGGATGACTTCGGAGGAAGCGAAAGATTACGGAATGATCGATGAGGTATTGGTGTCCAACAAGCGCACGGATTAATCACCGGGTCTGACCAGTCAAAAATTGCATTGAAATGACCAAAGAAACCAGGAAATGTTCTTTCTGTGGCAGAGAAGGTAAAGACGTTGACATGCTGATCTCCGGGGTTGACGCACACATCTGTGAGCGTTGCGTGGAGCAGGCCAATACGATCGTGGCAGAAGAGAAGAGCCAGAAGGAGAAGCAGAAAATTCCCTCTTTCAGGTTGTTCAAACCGGCTGAGATTAAGAAGCACCTCGACCATTATGTGATTGGCCAGGAGGAAGCCAAAAAGGTTCTTTCGGTGGCCGTTTACAATCACTATAAGCGGATCAATTATCCTGCACCAAAACCTGAGGATGATGAGGGTGTTGAGCTGGAAAAGTCCAACATTGTGCTGGTGGGTGAAACGGGAACCGGTAAAACCCTCATGGCAAGAACCATCGCAAAAAAAATGAAGGTTCCTTTCTGCATTGCGGATGCCACGGTTCTGACCGAGGCGGGTTATGTGGGAGAAGATGTGGAAAGTATCCTGGCAAGATTGCTTCAGGTTGCTGATTATGATGTAACAGCCGCTGAGCGGGGCATTGTTTTTATTGATGAGGTGGATAAGATCGCACGAAAAAGCGACAATCCGTCCATTACACGTGATGTTTCCGGTGAGGGCGTTCAGCAGGCGCTGCTGAAGCTCCTTGAAGGGGCGGTGGTAAATGTGCCTCCCCAGGGAGGAAGGAAGCATCCGGAGCAGAAAATGATCCAGGTGAACACCCAGAATATTTTGTTTATCTGTGGCGGCGCTTTTGACGGAATTGAGAAAAAGATCATGTCGCGAATGCAGGCCAATGCCATCGGGTATGGTTCAAGCCGCAGTGCCCGTATAGACCGTGACAATGTGCTCCAGTATATTGCCCCGCAGGATCTCAAGAGCTACGGACTTATTCCCGAGCTGGTCGGCCGGATGCCCGTGTTGACCCATTTCAACCCCCTTGACCGTGATGCATTGCGGCAGATCCTGTCAGAACCAAGAAACTCACTCATCAAACAATACAAGAAGTTGTTTGAAATGGACAATGTGGAGTTGGTCATAGAAGATGAGGTACTTGATTACCTGGTGGATAAAGCAGTGGAGTTTAAGCTGGGGGCAAGGGGTCTCAGATCCATTTGTGAGATAGTGATGCTGGATGCCATGTACGATATTCCCTCAAAAACAACCCGTGATTCGGCAGAAAAGGAGACATTCCGTCTCACACTGGATTATACCCGCAAAAGACTCGATGCAACCCGTCTGAGCCAGCTCAGGGCAGCTTCATGAGGCCCTGAACCACTTGCCTGGCCCTGAAATTTTTTGTAAATTCAAGCGTTCTCATTTCAAGAACGCTTTTATTTTTCAGGGGAATTTATGCACCATCTGCTGATCATATTTTTTCTGTTTGCCACCGGGTTTCCATCAGTTGCTTCCGCTGATGAACGCGCTGCATTCTCCGGTTCCGGCGGATTACCTTATGCCCCTGAGGGCTCAAACGGAATGGGGGGTGCCCCTGATGTGCCCCCAGACACCCTTGATGTTCAGCCTGATGACCCGCTGAGGAGTGGAAATACCGTTGCCGCAAGGGTGCTTAACGGTGATACCATTCCCATCATTGAACTGCGTCCGGTGAGTGTTACGGCCAAAAGGGAATTTGGCAGTCGCTGGGAGGAATATCGTTATAACCGCACGGTGCGAAATGTGAAAATTGCATACCCTTACGCCAAGCTGGCCGGCCATATGTTCAGGGAGTACAGCAGGGAGCTCATGGAACTGGAATCGGAAAGGGAAAGAAGACAGTTTATGCGGGAAGCTGAGGATGAGATCCGGGATAATTTTGAGGATGACCTGAAGAGCCTGACCTTTTCACAGGGGCTGATCCTGATCAAGCTGATTGACAGGGAAACAGACCACACCTCTTACCACATTCTGCGGGAGTTCCGGGGTGTTTTTTCGGCCGTATTCTGGCAGTCACTTGGCCGTATCTTCGGATACAACCTCAGGGAAGAATATGATCCTGAAGGCGAAGACAGGCAGATTGAGGAAATTGTGCAGCTGATCGAGAAGGGGTATCTCTGATGGGTTATTTCCCGCGGCCCTGCAAAATGATCAGCACCGTATAGATCAGTATCTTGAAATCCACAGCCAGCGACATATTCTCCAGGTACAACAGGTCATATTTCAGTCGCTCAATCATTTCATCCACATTTTCTGCGTATCCGTATTTGACCTGCCCCCAGCTGGTGATTCCCGGCTTGATCTTCTGAAGTAATTTATAGTGGGGTGCCTTTTTAACGATCTGATCAATGTAATACTGGCGCTCCGGCCTGGGACCAACAAGCGACATATAGCCACGGAGCACATTATAGAACTGCGGAATCTCATCCAGTCGTACCTTGCGCATAAACCGGCCGAAAGGGGTGACCCGGGGATCGTTCTCGCACGAAAGCTGTGGCCCGTCTTTTTCAGCGTCCAGATACATTGACCGGAATTTGTGCATCGTAAAGGGCTTGCCGTGCAGCCCGATGCGTTCATGTTTGTAAAAAACCGGACCCCTGGAGGATAGCTTAACGCCAATGGCCGTGAAAAGGAAAACAGGTGAAAGAATGACCAGGCTTACAGCAGAAACAACCACATCCATGAAGCGCTTGACGGATTGCTGCCAGGCCGGCATCAGTCCGGGGCGGATCTGAATAAGCGGGGTGCCGAAAATGGCTGTCATTTTTACAGCGCCAAGCAAAATATCATGCATCTCAGGAATCACCTTAACTTCCACATCTGTGGTGTAAAGGTCGGCCAGGATATTGCTGATTTTCTTGTGTTCCCTGGCTTCCAGTGCAATGATGGCCTCTTCTGTGTTATGCTGTTCAATGATTTCCCTCACCTGGTCAATATGGCCAAGATGCGGGAGATGTCTGGCAGCCATATGTGTATCCTGTTTGCTTACTGTGACAAATCCAATCAGCTTTTGGCCCAGGGATTTTTTGAGGGACTCAAGCTCCTGTATGATGTCGGCGGCTTTCTTCTGACTGCCAATAATTATGGTGTTGAAGCCGATCTCTCTGTTGTTGATCTTCCGGATGACACTGGTGGTCAGAATAAAGCGGAAACTGGCAGTGAAAAATACATGCCCCAGCAGCAGAACCAGCAATGACTGATAATGGCCTTTGAGCAAGACCGCTTCCTGGTTCAGAAGCACAACGAAGTATATGACAAGAACGCCGATGAGGGATATCAGCAGCGTGTGGCCAAACTGGCCGAGCCGCGACTGTCTGAATATGGAATTGTAAGCACCGCTGAGGTAATAAAGGGCCAGCCAGAATACGGGAATGATCAGCAGGGTGAACAAAAGATTGTCTCCTGTAATCAATTCTTCTTTAAGTGCAGGAAATACAAAACCATTGTTAATGAAAAGGTAGGTGAGGTAAGACAACCACGCCAGGACTGCTGCAAGGTAGTCGAAAAACAAATATTTAGCCAGCTGGATCCTTTGTAGGCGTTTGTCCATTATTTAATCCATTGGTTCTGCACTTGCGTCGGCAAGAAGAAAAAACACAACCAGGCCTTGCCGGAAGGCCTGCCATAACTGGATAACGGGGAGGGGAGGTACATATTGCCTGTTATCTCACTGATTTATGAACATAAATAGTGAATAACTCAGCTAAGATAATTTGCATTCTGCTCGATTTTCTCCATGACCCTGTATGCCAGGTCAAGGGATGCGTATCCGTCGTGAATGGTTACCACCGGATCTGTATTGCTCCTGATGGCCTCATCAAATGTTTCAAGCTCAGTCTGTATGGCGTTGATGGGCCTGATCTCCGGTTTTTCCACCCATATCTGTTTTTTGTTCTTTTCAGGGCCCATATCAATCACCATGGCCATCGGATCCGGGCTGGCTCCCACATCCTTCAGTCTTATAATTTGTGTTTCCTTTGACAGGAAATCAACCGCAATGTATCCTTCGTGCTGAAAAAATCTGGTTTTTCGCATGTTTTTCATGGACAACCTGCTGGCAGTCAGGTTGGCCACGCACCCGTTGGAGAATTCAATTCGTGCGCTGGCGATATCCGGGGTTTCGGAAACAATGGATACTCCGCTGGCCGAAATTTTCTTTACCTCGGCTTTTACCACATTCAGAATAATGTCAATATCGTGGATCATCAGGTCAAGCACTACGGGTACATCGGTTCCCCGCGGGTTGAACTGCCCCAGCCTGTGGGCTTCGATGAACATGGGGTTATTCAGGTATGGTTTTGCTGCGATGAATGCAGGGTTAAAGCGCTCCACATGCCCCACCTGAACCTTCACACTGGCCTCCCTGGCCAGCTCCATCAGCTTCCGGGCTTCTTCAAGGGTTGTTGTCAGTGGTTTTTCAATGAAAACATGCTTGCCGTGTTTCAGGGCTTTGGATGCACAATCAAAGTGCGACACGGTAGGTGTTACAATATCGACAATGTCTGATTTGCTGATCAGTTCATCATCAGAGAAAAACCTCGGGATCCCGAATGTTTCGGCCACCTTCTCAGCTGTTTCCCGGTCAGGGTCATAAAACCCGGCAAGCTCCAGCTTGTCAGATGCCATGATGCATTTGATATGGATTTTTCCCAGATGACCTGCGCCGAGTACACCTATTTTTTTAACCATATGAAAAGCAGTTAATTGTTTAAAATGCCTGGTGTTTTTACAAAAGTAAAGTTTTTTATGGTCTGTGAAATGCTTAATTTCGTAGAC
>SL_8KL_010_SEDDRAFT_10002303_pt1 | contig 16149 bp, 15 predicted proteins | sample SodLakKL_010_SED_4_FD_11160 | JGI IMG/M metagenome (IMG submission 11160)
GGGGCAAAACCTGTTTGACATGCCGGCTGAGGAGCGCGCAAGGGAAGGGATTTTTATGGGGTTTCAGTACCCGGTGGAAATACCCGGGGTCAGTATCGCGAACTTCATGCGCACAGCCCTGAACGAAAAGCGCAAGCATCTGGGGCTTGAGCCCTTAACAGGGGCCGAGTTCCTGAAGCTGATGGAGGAGAAGAAAAAAATGGTTGACATTCACTCAAAACTGACCAATCGCGCCGTGAACGAAGGGTTCTCCGGCGGGGAAAAGAAAAAGAATGAGATTTTTCAGATGGCCCTGCTCGAACCCCGCCTGGCCATCCTGGACGAAACAGACTCAGGACTTGACATCGATGCCCTGAAAGTGGTGGCAAACGGGGTGAACAAGCTCAAAAGGGAGGACAACGCCACCATCGTGATCACCCACTACCAGCGGCTGCTCGATTACATTGTACCAGATTTTGTGCATGTGCTGTATGACGGACGCATCATAAGAAGCGGGCCGAAAGAGCTGGCGATGGAACTGGAAGAAAAGGGGTATGACTGGATAAAACAGGAAAAGTAAGCCTTCATGGATACCGTACATACAACATTATTAAAAGACAGGTTGCTGGAGCTTTACCAACAGGAGCAGGAAGCCATCCGGGGAAAGGCCACACCTTTCGTGAACAGGCTGCGCAAACATGCCTTTTCACGCTTCCGCGAGAACGGGTTTCCGGAAACGAATCAGGAAAACTGGCGGTTTACTGACCTGACTCCGTTGCTAAACACGGAGTTTGTATTCGATTTCAGCAACCAAAGCCGTCACATGGATGTGGATAAAATATTTACCTGTGACGTTTACGACCTGGACACCTTCAGCATTACCCTGCTGAACGGATGGTTTGTGTATAAGCATGCTCCCCTGACCCAACTGCCTGACGGCACCATAATAGGAAGCCTGGCAAAAGCCATGGAGGTTTACCCGGAACTGGTAGACCGGTATTACGGGAAAGCCGTTAAAACGGAGACCCATACGCTGGCCGCCCTTAACACAGCCTTTGTGCAGGACGGGTTATTCATATACGTGCCCGAGGGGGTGAAAGTGGAGAAGCCGATTCAGCTGATCAACATTGTGAACACTGAATACCCGGTCTTTTTGCAGCCACGTCATCTCGTCATTGCAGAGAACAACGCAGAACTGACACTGGTGCATTGCGACCACTCCCTTACCCACAATATCAGCTTTACCAATACGGTAATGGAAACCTATGCCGGGGAGGGAGCAGCAGTATCCCATTATAAAATTCAAAACAAGGGGCGTAATTCCGCCCTGGTGACCAGTAACTTCTTTCATCAGGATGCATCCAGCAGACTTTACAGCAACATCATTACACTGAACGGGGGCTTCACCAAAAACATCCTGGATGTGGCCATTGCAGGCACCGGCTGCCGGTCTGAACATTACGGACTTTACCTGGTGGACAGCAACCAGCATGTAGACAACCAGCTCTACATTGATCACCGCGAACATTCCTGCTACAGCAATCAATTATACAAGGGAATTCTGGATGATGAAGCAACGGCCGTTTTCTCCGGCAAGGTGATGGTACAAAGACATTCCCAGCAAACCGAGGCTCATCAGAACAATCACAACATTCTGCTTACTGATGAGGCCAGGGCCAACACCCAGCCACACCTGGAAATTTATGCGGACGATGTCAAATGCTCCCACGGTGCCACAGTAGGGCAGCTGGATCCTGAAGCCATGTTTTACATGCGGTCACGCGGTCTTTGCGAACGATCAGCCAGGCAACTGATGATGATCGCTTTTGCAGGGGAGGTGGTCAGCGAAATAAAAATCGATGCCCTGCGCGAACGAATCCAACACATGGTCGAGAAGCGACTGAAGGGAGAATTGTCAATCTGTGACCAGTGCATGCTGCATTGTAACAGCAAGGAGCCCACCACATTCAACATCGACCCGGGCAAATTATAAATCAAAAACAATTGCTCTGTGAGTAAGATTGAACAACTTCGTAAACAGTTCCCCATACTTTCCATGGAGGTCAATAACCGTCCCCTGGTCTATTTTGACAATGCCGCTACCACCCAGAAACCGAAGGTGGTCATTGAGCGGCTCCAAAAATATTACGAAACCGAAAACAGCAACATCCACCGGGGCGCACACTTTTTGAGCCAGATGGCCACAGACGCCTATGAGCAGGCCAGAAAAACCACGGCTTCTTTTATCAATGCAATGCACCCCCATGAGGTTGTATTTACCCGGGGCACCACAGAATCCATCAACCTGGTGGCCCACTCTTTCTGCAAAAAAATTCTGAAACCCGGTGACGAAATCCTGATTTCGGCCATGGAGCATCACTCCAACATTGTTCCATGGCAGATCGCCTGCCAGGAACACCAGGCAAGTCTCAAAGTGATCCCCATTAACCAGAAAGGGGAGCTCATCATACCTGAATACCATAAGTTACTCAACGAGAAAACCCGGCTGGTTGCCATCACCCATGTAAGTAATGCACTTGGCACCATCAATCCTGTCAGGGAAATCATTGAAGCTGCCCACCGGAAAGAAATCCCCGTACTGGTTGACGGGGCACAGGCTACTCCTCATATGCCCGTTGATGTGCAGGCACTTGATTGTGATTTCTACTGTTTTTCCGGGCACAAGATGTACGGCCCGATGGGGATTGGCGTATTGTACGGCAAAGAAAAGTGGCTGGAACAAATGCCCCCTTATCAGAGCGGTGGTGAAATGATAAAAGACGTGAGTTTTGAAAAAACCACCTATAACGACCTGCCCTTTAAGTTTGAAGCAGGCACCCCCAATGTGGCCGGGGTGCTTGGTCTGGAAGCTGCCATGAATTTTATCAGTGAAACAGGGCATGATGCCATTTCCGCCCACGAAAGCGACTTGCTTCAATACGCGCTCGAAGGGCTTAAAAACGTTGACGGAATCCGATTTATCGGGACACCGGAACACCGGGCAGGGGCGATTTCGTTCCTGCCGGGCGACATTCACCCCTACGATGCAGGCACCATTCTCGACAAACTGGGGATCGCGGTGCGGACCGGCCATCACTGTGTACAGCCGGTCCTTGACTACTTCAGCATTCCGGGAACCATCAGAATATCATTTGCCGTATATAACACACGACAGGAAATTGATACACTAATTAAAGGCCTTGCCACCGTCAGGGAGATGTTCGGATAAACAACCCGTCAGCCATGCAACAACAAGATCAGGCAAGAAAATATTTTCACGGACTGAATCACCTGTACGGCCGGCTCTTCCTGGTACTGGTACGCCCCACCCCATTCAAAACCGCCACCGATTTGAACCTGGATGAGGAAGAAAAAAACACCCTGATGCAGTGGACACTATCATCAACACCTAAACAAAAGGAGAATGACCACCATTAAAGAAAAAGAACAAAAGATCATCAGCGATTTTGAGATGTTCGATGACTGGATGGACAAATACAATTATATCATCGAACTGGGCAAATCCATCCCCCTGATCAAAGAAGAATATAAAACAGAAAAATACATGATCAAAGGTTGTCAGTCGCGCGTGTGGCTTCATGCCGACTACCAGGATGGGAAAGTGATTTACACCGCCGACAGCGATGCCCTTATCACCAAAGGGATCGCCGCACTCCTGATCGAAGTCCTTTCCGGCCAGCCTCCGAAAGAGATCGTGGACACCGAACTATCCTTTATCGATGAGATCGGCCTGAAGGAGCATCTGTCACAAACACGCTCCAATGGCCTGGTCAACATGATCAAGCAAATGAAGCTTTATGCGCTGGCTTTCTCTAAAATGTAACCATCGGGGTCCGGCATCAACCCATTAACGGGGTCCGGCATCAACCCGTTAACGGGGTCCGGCATCACCCGTAAAAAATAATCCCTATGCAGCAACCATCAGACACCCCGCAAGAAGAGCAGGTCATTGAAGCCCTCAAAACAGTATTTGACCCTGAGATCCCCGTCAATGTTTATGACCTGGGGCTTATTTACAATATCAGTATTGACCGCGACGGCGTGGTGGATATCACCATGACCCTTACCAACCCCAATTGCCCGGTGGCTGACGAAATGCCGGCCAGGGTGGAGGAAGCCGTTGAGCAGGTGGACGGGGTCAGAAAAGCCAGGATTGACCTGGTATTTGACCCGCCATGGTCCACGGATAATATCTCAGAGGCCGCAAAGCTCGAACTGGGTTTGCTCTGATTGTGATTGCCCATAAGAGTTGCGCTGTGCTGCCGTGCTTGTCCCGCGATCCGTTAACCGCCGATACCGGATCAAAAACTTCCACTGCCCCGCGATTTCAACTGCATATAATTTTTGCAGGAAGAAAAAAGGTTGTATTTTTGGCGATACAACCAAGAAACACTTGTTGTAATCACTAAATCCCCGAACAATGAATATTCCCGACAACCTTAAGTACACCAAAGACCATGAATGGGTAAAAATTGAAGGCGACACCGCCACTGTGGGCATTACAGACTTTGCCCAGGGTGAACTCGGAGATGTGGTTTTCGTAGAAGTTGATACTGAAGGCGAAAGCCTTGACAAAGAGGAAACTTTCGGAACCATCGAAGCTGTGAAAACGGTATCGGACCTGTTCATGCCAATTGGCGGAGAAATCACTGAATTCAACGAAGAGCTTGAATCCGCCCCCGACACGATCAATAAAGACCCCTACGGTAAAGGCTGGATCATCAAAATTAAGATTGCAGACAAGTCAGAAACAGATGACCTGCTTGATGCTGAACAATACAAAGAGCTTGTAGACGCCTGACAAGGTAAAAACACTCACCCAAATCTGTGTGCGAAACCATCAGAGTTTTTTTCCTGCCATGTTATGGGGGATGTTCATATTGCTTGTCATAGGCTACCCGGGAGAAAGCATCCCGGATAGTGACCTGCTGAAAATCCCGCATATTGATAAAGTAATCCATTTTGGGCTTTTTGCTGCATTGGGTGCCTTACTGGTTTACGGGTTCAGGAAAAAGCAGAGGGGAGGGAGGCTCCGCAACAAACAATTGATGCAATGCATCGCCCTGGGAATAATTTACGGCATCCTTACGGAATATTTTCAATATTGTTGCCTGAGCGATCGTCATGGCAATGTACCTGATGCCATAGCAAATGGATTTGGAACGATTTTTGGGGTTATCATATCAGCACAATTGTTCAGAAAAATAGTTGCCTCTCAGGAAAAAAATTAACCTGATTGACTTTTGCAAAATACTTTGTATATTAGCAAACTCTTTTGTGACGATCATTTTTCAGACCAATAAACTCAGGAAACAGCTAAAAAACCAACCAGACAGGAACTATTATGGAAGCAAAAAAATCACCGAAAGCAGACCTTGAAGGCAAAAAGCGCGTCTTTTTGCAGATCGGGATTGCGATAGCGCTTGGTGCGGCATTGGTTGCTTTTGAATGGAAGCATTACGAGCGGCCGGAAGTTGACCTCGGTACACTGGAGATCGACTTCATCGAGGAAGAAGATATCCCGATTACCAGGCAAGAGCCACCCCCGCCGCCACCTCCGCCGGAACCTTCTCAGGAGTTGATCATCGTCGATGACGACGTGGAACTGGAAGAGGAGTTTACCATTGATATGGATGCCGACGTGTTTACCGAGGTTCAGGAGTTTACTCCCATAGAGTTCGAAGAGGAAGAAGAGGTGGACGAAGATGTCATCTTTACCGTTGTGGAAGACCAGCCCCAATTCCCGGGCGGAGAAGAAGCCAGGCAAAAGTTTCTGGAGGACAACCTGAGGTATCCCCAGATGGCACGCGAAGCAGGTATCCAGGGAACAGTCTTTGTCACCTTTGTGGTAGAGACGGACGGAAGTGTTACTGACGTTCAGATACTGCGAGGTATCGGTGGCGGATGCGACCAGGAAGCCGTACGAGTTGTAGAAATGATGCCCCGCTGGGAGCCAGGCCGTCAGAGAGGCCAGGCAGTAAGGGTACAGTTTAACATGCCCATCCGGTTCAGACTGAATTAATGACCGGATCCGGCACACAAAAAAAGCCGTCTTTTTACAAAGGCGGCTTTTTTTGTGCATTGTTTTCAGTACTCAGCTGATGCGGCTCCAGAATAACTGCCGGGGAAACAAACGTTCAAGCTGCCTTCTGACCATCCTATGTTCCCGGAAACTTAATCCCGGATCCTTTTTAAGCAGATCCATTGCCTGCCGGCGTGCGTATTTCAAAACCTGTTCATCTTTCGTCAAGTCAGCGATCTTCAGATCCAGTATACCGCTTTGCTGTGTACCCTGCAGATCGCCCGGGCCACGCAGCTGCAGATCGGTTTCAGCGATACGGAACCCGTCATTGGTTTCAACCATCACGCCCAGGCGCTTCCGTGCATCGGCACTCAATTCATCCTTCGACATCAGAATACAGAATGACTGATCGGCACCCCTGCCTACCCGACCCCTTAGCTGATGCAACTGTGACAGGCCAAAACGCTCCGCACTTTCAATGACCATCACACTGGCATTGGGGACATCAATCCCCACTTCGATTACCGTGGTAGCCACCATTATCTGGGTTTGACCACTGACAAAGCGCTGCATCTCATAATCCTTATCCGCCGGCTTCATTTTACCATGTACAATACTGACGGCGTAACCAGGCGGGGGAAACTCCCGGACAATACTTTCATACCCATCATTGAGATCCTTCAGGTCCAGCTTCTCCGACTCCCTGATCAGGGGGTACACCACATACACCTGCCGGCCCTTTGCAATCTCCTGGCGAATAAACCCAAACACCTTTAATCGACTCCTGTCATACTGATGCATAGTCCGGATCGGCTTCCGGCCGGGAGGGAGCTCATCAATCACCGACACGTCGAGGTCGCCATACAGGGTCATGGCCAAAGTACGCGGAATAGGTGTGGCCGTCATCACCAGCACATGAGGGGGCATGCTTCCCTTCGACCACAGCCTGGCCCGCTGCGCCACACCGAAACGGTGCTGCTCGTCAATCACAACCATCCCCAATGCCTTAAACTGAACCATATCTTCCAGCAGGGCATGGGTCCCGATCAACAAGTGAAGGCTTCCATCCGCAGCATCTGAAAGCAATTTACGCCGGTCAGCCTGTTTGGTGGAACCCGTCAGCAAGCCGACCCGAATCCCCAGCTCCGACAACATGGCAGTGACCGACTCAAAATGCTGAAAAGCGAGAATTTCCGTGGGAGCCATCAGGCAAGCCTGGAAACCATTATCGAGGGCCATCAGCATACTCATCACAGCCACGACAGTTTTACCGCTTCCCACATCCCCCTGAAGCAGGCGGTTCATTTGTTTCCCGGAAAGGGTATCTCCCCGGATCTCTTTCAGCACCCTTTTCTGGGCGGCAGTCAACTCAAAAGAAAGCTTTTTCCTGTAAAACCCGTTGAAATATTCATCCAGCCCCGGAAAAATATGACTCTTTGATTTCTCGTTCCGGATCAGTTTATGCCGTAGCAGGTTCAACTGAATAAAAAACAACTCCTCAAACTTGAGGCGTGCAATCGCCCGTTTCAGCATCCTGTCATCGGCCGGGAAATGGATATGGAACAATGCCTCCTCCCGCGAGGGCAACCTGAGGGATGACAAAATTCCGGATGGAAGGGTTTCTGCCAGGTGATCTTTAACCAATGGCAACAAATTCTTTACCAGTTTGGCAATGCCCCTGCTGTCGAGGCCCATCGACCCAAGTTTTTCGGTTGAGTTATACACGGGATGCATGGCGGAATCCTGGCTGATTGCTCCCGGGGTTACGGGCTCCACCTCGGGATGGGCGATATTAAACCTTTTGCCGAACAGGGCAGGTTTTCCGAATACGATGTATTCCACACCCGTCTTAAAACGGTCTTTCAGCCATTTAAACCCCCGGAACCAGACCAGTTCCATCTGACCAGTGGAGTCGGACAAAGTGGCTGTCATTCTTGTGGTTCGGTGCTTGCCATGGAGACGAACATCGGAGATCTTTCCCCTGATCTGGACATAGGGCATCTGGTCCCTCACTTCTCCGATGGTATAAAACCGGCTCCTGTCAATGTACCGGAAAGGGAAAAAAGTCAGCAAGTCCCGGAACGAATGTATATCCAATTCTTTCCTCAGGAGTTCAGCGCGTTTGGGGCCAACTCCCTTCAGAAACTCAATAGGTGTATCCAGGTAATCCTGCCGGCCTGTATCTGTCATCTTGAATTCCCGTCGTTGTTTTTTGCAATCAAAGGGTAAAAATAATGTAAAATCTGCGGAACTGTTGTTATTTTTGACAGTAGCAAGCAGTATATCCAACAAGAAAGTTTCTTTTATGAAAATACTGATCTTTGGTGCCGGTGTGATCGGCACCACCTATGCGTGGCAGTTACAGGAAGCGGGATACGACATCACCCTTTTTGTGCGCAAACAGCGAATGGTACGATATGCGAACTCGGGGGTTCCTGTAAACTATACAGATCTGCGCAGCCAGACGGAAGATTACGGGCAATCTGTATTCAGACCCAACGTATTAGATCGTCTTGATTCAGACAACCCCTTTGACCTGATCATTGTATCGGTCAGAAGCAACCAGTGGTCGGATGCATTGCCCTACATTGCAAAACACGCAGGCAAAGCCGACGTCCTTTTGCTTGGCAACATATGGGAAGAGGTAAAAATTGTCAATAAAATATTCCCAAAAGGAAAATGTTTTTTCGGATTTCCGGACATTGTCACCGGAAGTCCCACAGAAAACGGCATCAATTGTCACCTGTTCAAAAGGGGGCATACCATCCTGGGAGAAGCAGATAAGAAAGTCACCGAAAGACTGAAAAAAACCGCAGAGATGATGGAAGCTGCGGGTATGGGGCCAAAAATTAACAAGGACATCAAAGACTGGCTACCCACCCGTTACCTGGCATCAGCCATTCAGCCGGCCCTGATCAACAAAGCCGGCGGGGCAAGATTGTTTGCTTCAAACAAACTGCTCATCCGCCAATATATTAACGCATTGAAAGAGGGTCAGAAAGTTTGCCGGAAAAAGGGGATTAAATCCGTTAATCTCTTCCCGTTCTCCCGTTTTTTTCTCCCCGGTTTTTTATTGACACCCCTGATCCGCCGGCAGTTCAGTGATGAGGTGGTGGCAGCGCTTGACAACAATATGAAACACGCACCGGCTGAAAAGAAAAAGCAATACTATGATGTGTTCCACACCGGAAAAAGGCTGAGGGTTCGTATGCCATATTGGAGATCGTTTGAGAAATACCTGGATTTTTCTTAATTTTAGGCTTCATCCAACGCACAGCATTAAACCATACAACAATGAAACGAATCGGTTTTCTTTTATTCGGATTACTCATTGCCGCAAATTCTCTGCAGGCTTTTGAACCCTCCCGCATGCATCCCTCCGACCGTTTCATTGTGACTCTTTTCACGGATAGCTGGCAGGGGGTTCCCGGCAGCATGGACCTGAAAACAATCCAGCGGGGAATCAATATCAGCGCCATGCAGGATATGCCCCTGGGCCGCAGCAACTTCAGCGTTGCCGCAGGACTGGAATTCTCCAGCCACAATTTATACAGCGATCACCGCTACGTTTATCATCCGCATATTCCCGGCACCCCGGAAAAATATGATTTCGCCCCGATCAGGCATAACTACGACAAAAACAAACTCAGCCTGAATTATCTCGAAGTACCGGTTCAGTTCAGGTACCGGACACGCGAACTGAACAGAACACTCAGGTTTTACGCAGGGATGAAGGCCGGCTACCTGGTCAACGGCCATACCAAATATGAAGGAGAAGCGTCATACCCGATTCCAGGCGGCACACAATTCGACATGTTACCCACAGAATTAATCAGGGAGGTAAAGTTCAAAGAACATAAGCTGGACAATATTGCAGATTACCGAATCGGCCTGACAGCCATGGTGGGGTACGGAAGTGTGAACCTGCACCTGTATTATCCCCTTACAAGATTCTTTGAAGAGAATTCTGCCCGGGACATGTATCCGGTATCCCTCGGGTTATCTTTTATCTTGTTTTAATCCGGAGCAGCACCCCCCCCCATTGAACCTGAACAACCCCCTTATCTGTCTCCATGTTCCAGTAATTCTGCAGCCGGAAACACTGCACGCCCCGTCAGGTTGCGGTTCTGTTGCCATATTTCAAATTCCGTCAATACAACCTTCAACCAAGCAAATACACAAATAACAGCAACATTACTGAAAGCCCCAGCAAATACCCGGCATACACCTGCGAGGGGATATGTGCCCTTAGGTGAATCCGGGCTGCCGCTGTTAATCCTGAGACAAGAAAAGCGGCCATAATCAGGCGGGAAACGTCCACATTCAACAAAATGGAAGTAACAACCAGCATACCGGTAAGCCCACCCAGGGAAACCATATGTATACTGATCTTCCAGGCAAAAGAGATCAGCAGCACCAGCAATACCAGCAGAGAAGCACCCATCACATAAAAATAAATGAGGGAAGGGAGGCTGAGTTGCCGAAGCAGGTAATAGGTCATAAAAAACATGACGGCAGAAAACAGAAGGGGAAGGATCCGCTCCCTGCGCTCATCAAGCACCAGATCATTGATATACCCCAGACGTTTCAGCACAAGAATGGACAGCACAGGAGCAAGGGCCGTGTTGACGAATATCATGACCATGATAAAACGCCTGGCTTCCACGGCGACGGAAAAACTGACATAGGTGTTAAGCTGAAACAGGATGAATATTCCCAGGGTGGGAATGATCAAGGGGTGGAATAAAGCCGATATTCCCCGGGCAATTGCATCCAGCGTACGCGTCATATCTACAACTCCTTTCGCAGCCTGGCCACGGGAATGTCAAGCTGCTCCCTGTACTTGGCAACCGTTCTCCGGGCTATGTTATACCCTTTTTCTTTTAAAATGCCGGCCAGTTCATCATCGGTCAGTGGTTTGCTCTTATTTTCTGCTTCAACACAGTCCTGCAGTATTTTTTTTACCTCCCGGGTTGATACCTCTTCCCCTTTATCGGTTTGGAGTGATTCAGAGAAAAAACTCTTCAGGAGGAAAGTTCCGAAAGGGGTTTGGACATATTTGCTGTTGGCCACCCGGGAAATGGTTGATATGTCAAGCTTGACCATATCAGCGATGTCTTTGAGGATCATGGGCCTGAGCCTTGTTTCGTCTCCGGTCAGAAAATATTCCTTTTGAAACTCCAGTATGGCATGCATGGTCAGCATCAGCGTATTTTGCCGCTGCCTGATTGCATCAATGAACCAGCGGGCACTGTCCAGCTTTTGCTTGACGAAATTCAATGTCTCCCTTTGCCTTTTATCTATCTTGCCACGTGACTCTGCCATGGTCCGGAACATGTCCGAATAAGTTCTGTTGATACGGAGGTCAGGAGTATTATATGAATTCAGGCTCAACTCAAGTTCACCATCGTTGTGAGTTACGATAAAGTCGGGAACCACATACTGTGCCCCTTTGCCAGATTCCTGAAGGGAATTCCCGGGCTTGGGATTTAGTTTCAGTATTTCATCAATCGCTACTTTGAGGTCCTCATTGGTCAGGTCATGCTTCTTGCGTATCTTTTCATAATGCTTCCTGGTAAAATCATTGAAGTTTTTTTCCAGAACGATGGTTGCATCTTCGATGGGTTTTGTCCTGGGCTTTTTTCTTCTGATCTGCAGCAACAAGCACTCCTGAAGATCCCTGGCTCCGATGCCGGGCGGTTCAAATCCCTGGATCACTCTGAGCAACCCCAGCACTTCAGTAAAATTGGTTTCTATATTCTGATTGAAAGCGAGGTCATCAATCAGCGAATGGATATCCCGCTGTAAATATCCGGATTCATCAATGTTTCCGATAATGTGGGTAGCTATAAGGTATTCCCTGTCGGAAAGGTCTCCCAGTCCGAGCTGAGTCAGGAGCGCCTCCTGCGGACTGGTGGCAGAAACCGAGGGAACCTCTTTCAATTCGTCATCTGAAGTCGTGTTGTTGGCTGAAAGCCGGTAATCCGGAATTTCATCATCCTCAATATAGTCTTCAAAATCAAATTCGTCTTCAGCACTTTTCTCACTTTCATCATTTTCTGTGTCTTCCCCCGTATCCATCGCACTTTCATACTCATCATCCGCCTGGGCCTCTATTTCATCGTGAGGCTCGTCACCTTCCTCCAGGGCAGGATTTTCCTCAATTTCCTGCTTGATCCGCTGATCCAGTAATAGCGCAGGCACCTGCAGCAGCTTCATCAACTGGATCTGCTGGGGCGACAACTTTTGGAGAAACTTCTGTTGCAGACTTTGTTTTAACATGTGATCAAACAGTTATTGTATACGGATCAACTCTGGCTGTGCCCGGCAAATAACCGGCCAATTCCTCTCAAATTTAACAAAAAACATTGAAAGAAACCATTCATGTTTTCAAGCCAGCAAACCACCGGAAACATTCAGACAGCATATTAACCAGATTTTTGATGAATCGGAGCTGAAAAAACCATCCGCAATCAGAATTCAGCACTCTGGGGGGCACGCGGAAACGGAATCACATCACGAATATTTCCCATCCCCGTTACAAACAGCATCAGGCGCTCAAAACCCAGCCCGAATCCACTGTGAGGAGCCGTTCCGAACTTGCGCGTTTCCAGGTACCACCACACATCCTCTTCATGAATGCCCATCTCTTTGACCCGCCCGTAAAGTTTTTCGTAAGTTTCCTCGCGCTGCGATCCACCGACGATCTCGCCGATCTTCGGGAAGAGAACATCCATGGCACGCACTGTTTTGCCGTCATCATTAAGCTTCATGTAGAAGGCCTTGATGTCTTTGGGATAGTCGGTAATGATCACCGGACGCTTGAACTCCTGTTCCACAAGATAGCGTTCATGCTCCGCCTGCAGGTCAATCCCCCACTTTACCGGGTACTCAAAGGTCCGGCCTGAGTTTTCCAGGATCTCTACAGCATCAGTATAAGTAATGCGCTCAAACTGCTTCCCGACGATCATATTCAGCCTCGCGGTCAGCTCCTTGTCGTACATTTTCTCCAGGAAAGCCAGGTCGTCGTCACAGTGCTCCAGTAAATATCTGATCAGGTATTTCAGGAAAGACTCGGCAAGATCCATGTTATCATGGATATCATAGAAAGCCATCTCGGGTTCGATCATCCAGAACTCCGAGAGGTGCCTGGAAGTATTGGAGTTTTCCGCCCGGAAGGTGGGTCCGAAGGTGTAAATATTAGACAAGGCCAGCGCACCCAGCTCACCTTCCAGTTGTCCTGATACTGTAAGGTTGGTTTCTTTTCCGAAAAAATCCTGGCTGTAATCCACCTTGCCCTGCTCATCCAGCGGCGGATTTTGCATATCCAGCGTAGTTACCCGGAACATGGCACCGGCACCCTCCGCATCAGATCCGGTGATAATCGGCGTATGCAGGTAAAAGAAACCGTTCTCATTGAAAAAGCGATGAATGGCAAAAGACAAGGCATGCCGGATACGAAATACCGCACCGAAGGTATTGGTCCGTGGTCGCAGGTGGGCGATCTCCCGGAGAAACTCCAGGGTATGCCCCTTCTTCTGCAAAGGATATTTTTCAGGATCTGCAGTTCCGTAAAGATGAATTTCCGATGCCTGAACTTCCACGGCCTGCCCCTTTCCCTGGGATGCAACCAGCTTACCGTTTACCGATATACATGCACCCGTAGTGACCTTCCGCAATAGCTCATCATTCTGAAACGCGTTGACATCGACCACAATCTGCAGGTTATGAATAATGGATCCGTCGTTCAGGGCAATGAAAGCCACATTTTTATTCCCGCGCCGGGTACGGACCCAGCCTTTGACATTGATCTCCTTGTTCAGCAAATGGCTGCTGTCTTTTTTCAGCAGGTCGAACACTTTTTGTCTCTGTAGACGAATCATAATACAACGAATAATATAAGCGTTTATTAAACCCCAAAAATACAACCAATTTTTTAACTGGGATCAGCCTGAAATGGATTTCTCCATGCTGTGCCATAACCGCTCCGCGGTTTTGTCCCATGAAAATCGCAACCTTTGTTGCCGGCCTTTTCGGATAAGGGACTCACGCAACCCGGGATCCCCGACTATTCGCCTCATGGCCTCAACAATCTGATCCACTGAATCAGGTGCGGCAAGCAAAGCAGCATCTCCGGCCACCTCCGGCATGCTGGCCACGTTTGAAGTAATCACCGGCACATCACACTGCATGGCTTCAATGATCGGAATACCAAAACCCTCAAAATGGGAAACCAGCAAAAGGGCCCGTGAGGAGGCCACAAGCGTACGCAATACATCGCCATATTGCCTGCCCATTATCAGTACTTCATCCTTGTACTCCATTGACCTGAACGCTTTCCGGATATCCCCTGATCCGAACATGGGGGCTCCGATAATTACAAGCTTGTGTTGCTCAGGATCATCTTTCCGGAAGGCATCAAAAGCCCGCAGCATATTGCTGATATTCTTTCTTTTGTGCAAAGACCCGATATATACAAAATAGGGGCGGCCTCCGGTGAACTTCTGCCTTGCAGCCCGGGCTTCCGCCTCATCAACAGGCGAAAAGACCTGGTTGACCCCGTTATACAGCACATCTACCTTGTCTTCCGGGTAATTGAAGGTCCGGGCAATGTCTGCCTTTGAGAATTCAGACACCGTAGCAATCCGGCAGGCTTTCCGGGCATATTTTGGAAAAAAATGCAGGTAATAATTCCTGGTAAGTAAAGGCAGGAAGTGGGGAAAATGAACAAAGTTCAGGTCGTGAAACACCGGAAGCTGTTTTCCCCGGTAACGGGTCGACAAAAAACCATCCGGGGATAAAAAAAGATCGGGTGCGGTTTTGTTCAGGTAACGGCCCAATGTCTGTTCAAAATAATAATAATACAGAAGAGGATGCCTGGCCGGGGGAAACAAACGCACCGGTTTCACATTGGGGGCAAAAATAAACTCATTGCTGTAAGGCCGGTCAAAAAGGAAATGAAAATCAACTTCAGGGTGAGCCCTGACAATTCGCTTCAAGCTCTGACAGGCAAACCAACCTATTCCTTCCAATTTTCCCGGTATCAGTAAGCGGGTGTTTACAGCAATTTTCAAAACAAAAATTCTTGATTACAACAACAAACACAAAACTCCGGACTTCCGGCTTACTCAAGTTAAATGGCAAAATTATGTTTTTATTTGTTAATTTTGAGATAGCAAATCGATTTACAATCAATTAAAGAAGAAAATATATGACAGCGAAATTAATGAATCACATTGAACCCGGTGTATTAACCGGAGATGAAGTGCAGGAAGTGTTCAGAATTGCCAAAGAACATCAGTTTGCTTTACCGGCGATCAACGTGGTAGGAACAAACTCAGTTAATGCGACACTGGAAGCAGCCCGCGAGGTCAACTCACCGGTTGTCATTCAGTTTTCCAACGGGGGCGCCCAGTTTTTTGCTGGCAAATCTCTGCCGAACGAAAACCAGGAGGCGGCAGTGGCAGGCGCAGTATCCGGCGCAAAACATATTCACATGATGGCAAAAGCCTACGGTGTAAGGGTTATTCTTCATACTGACCATGCGGCAAAAAAGCTGCTCCCATGGATTGATGGATTACTGGATGCCAGCGAAGAACACTTCAAGGCAACCGGTAAGCCGCTGTTCAGTTCCCATATGCTTGACTTGTCTGAAGAATCACTGGAAGAAAATATTGAGATCAGCCGTCGCTACCTGGAAAGAATGAGCAAAATGGGCATGACACTGGAAGTAGAACTTGGCGTTACCGGCGGTGAAGAAGATGGTGTGGATCACTCTGACATAGACAGTTCAAAACTTTACACCCAGCCGGAAGAAGTTGCCGAATTGTATGAGAAACTCAATGAAGTTTCGCCCAGGTTTACCATTGCCGCAGCATTCGGGAACGTACACGGTGTATACAAACCGGGAAATGTAAAACTGCAGCCCGTCATTCTTAAGAATTCCCAGTCACATATTGAAAAAACCTTCGGCACGAAGCCCAAGCCTGTCAATTTTGTGTTCCACGGGGGAAGCGGTTCCAGTCAGGAGGAGATCCGGGAAGCCATCTCATACGGGGTGATCAAGATGAACATCGACACCGATACCCAATGGGCTTTCTGGGCCGGGATCAGGGATTTCTACAAAA
>SL_8KL_010_SEDDRAFT_10002305_pt1 | contig 16146 bp, 19 predicted proteins | sample SodLakKL_010_SED_4_FD_11160 | JGI IMG/M metagenome (IMG submission 11160)
ACGGTGGTGGACTGCTCGCGCGGCGGGGTCGAGGTGCGCCGACGCGGGCCGATCAGCGCCGATGCCGTGCTGGAGGCTGCCGAGTCCGAGGCGGGTGGCGCTGCCGGCGACGCGGCCGCCGACGACGTGCCACCATGAGCGCATGCGCATCGCGATCGGCTCCGACCACGCCGGCTACCCGCTGAAGGACCACCTGGCCCGCTGGCTCGCTCAGCGTGGCCACGAGGTCGTCGACCACGGCACCGACTCGGCCAGCGAGTCGGTCGACTACCCGGCGATCTGTGCCGCGGTCGCCCGCGACGTCGCCGGCGAGCACGCCGATCGCGGGATCGTGCTCGGTGGCAGCGGCCAGGGCGAGCAGCTGGCCGCCAACACCGTGCCCGGTGCGCGCGCGGCGCTGTGCCACTGCCTGTACACCGCGCGGCTGTCGCGCCAGCACAACGACGCCAACGTGCTGGCGCTGGGCGCACGGGTCGTCGCNCCGGCGCTCGCCGAGGAGATCGTGGCCCTGTGGCTCGACACAGCCTTCGACGGCGGACGCCACCAGCGTCGGGTCGACCAGCTCGCCGAGCTCGAGCAGCGCGCCGCCCGCGAGCTGCTCGAGCGCTGATCGGGCGACCGAGCGCCTGCGCGCCCCGCCGCCAGCCGCGACACCCCAGAGAGCATCCGACCACGGCCGAGGAGACCCTCGTCATGACCCATCACGGCGCCGACTTCGCCCAGCTCGAGGCCCTCGACCCCGAGCTGGCCGGGGTCATCACCGACGAGCTGGACCGCCAGCGCACGCGGCTGCAGCTCATCGCCAGCGAGAACTTCACGAGCCCCGCGGTGCTGGCCGCCCAAGGCAGCGTGCTGACCAACAAGTACGCCGAGGGCTACCCGGGACGCCGCTACTACGGCGGCTGCGAGTTCGTCGACGTGGCCGAGCAGCTGGCGATCGACCGCGCCAAGGCGCTGTTCGGCGCCGAGCACGCCAACGTGCAGCCGCACTCGGGCGCGCAGGCGAACATGGCGGCCTACACGGCCCTCGGCGTGGAGCACGGCGACACGATCATGGGGCTGTCGCTGGCCCACGGCGGCCACCTCACCCACGGGGCCAAGCCCAACTTCACCGGCCGCTGGTACCACGTCGTGCCCTACGGGGTGGACCGCGACACCGAGCAGGTCGACCTCGACGAGGTCGCCGCCCTCGCGCGCGAGCACCAGCCCAAGGTGATCGTCGCCGGCTACACCGCCTACCCCCGCGAGGTCGACTTCGCGGCGTTCCGCGCGATCTGTGACGAGGTGGGCGCCAAGCTGATGGTGGACATGGCCCACTTCGTGGGTCTCGTCGCCGGCGGCGCCCACCCCAACCCGGTGCCCTACGCCGACGCGGTCACCTTCACGACCCACAAGACGCTGCGCGGGCCGCGTGGCGGGGCGGTGCTGTGCACCGCCGAGCACGCCAAGGCCGTGGACAAGGCCGTGTTCCCGATGCTGCAGGGCGGCCCGCTGATGCAGGCGATCGCCGGCAAGGCGGTGGCGTTCCACGCCGCGGCCCAGCCCGACTTCCGCGCCTATGCCGCGCAGGTGGTGGCCAACGCCCGGGCGCTGGCCGACGCGCTGGCCGGGCAGGGGGTGCGCATCGTGGCGGGCGGCACCGACATCCACTACCTGCTCGCCGATCTCCAGCCGCTCGGCGTGACCGGCAAGGAGGCCGAGGAGCGCCTCGACCGCGCCCACATCACGCTGAACAAGAACACCATCCCCTACGACCCGCAGCCGCCGATGGTCGGCTCGGGCATCCGGGTGGGCGTGCCCAGCGTCACCACCCAGGGCATGGGCACCGCCGAGATGGGCGAGATCGCCAGCCTCATCGGCCGAGTGCTGACCAGCGAGGACGCCATCCCGGCGGTGCGCGACGAGGTGGCCAAGCTCTGCGCCCGGTTCCCGGCCTACCCCGAGGCCCAGTAGCCTCGTCCCGCTGCGGCACGCGCCAGGGCGGCTGTGCCCCGGTGCCGTCGCGTTGACGCTCGCCACCCCCGGTGACACCATTGGCCCGTCATGGCCGAGCCACCCGAGGANCGCCGCGCCTCGCCCGTCCAGCGCACGGTGCGGGGCATGACCTCGCGCTCCATGCGCGACCTCGATCGGTCCTCGGTGCTGTCGATGGAGCTGCTGGCGGGCCTGCTCGTCTGGGGTGCCATCGGCTGGGGCCTGGACCGGTGGATCGGCACGTGGCCGGTCCTGTTCATCATTGGGGCGCTGGGCGGGTTCGCGGCCGGGATGTGGCTGGTGTACCGCCGGGTGATGGGCGAGGTCCCCGCGCCCCCGGTCCGCAGCACGCCACGGCCGGTCGACCCGGCGCCAGCGGGCCCGGCGCCCGCCGGCCCCGCAGACGCCGACCCCGCGGCCGCCGACCCCGCGTCGTCGGCGCCGACGACGCCACCGCAGCAGTGACGGGCGCGCCCAGCCCCGCCGGCGACGGCGGCCACGTCGACACGGCGCGTCCGCGTCGCTTCCGCCGCCGCGCGCTGGCCCGAGCACTGACCACCGCGCAGCGCCCGCTGCGCGCCGTCGCGGCCATCACCGTCCTCGGTGCCGTGGCCGGTGCGGTGACCGCCGGGGCCAGCGGCCTCGTCGGCGCGCTGGTGGCCGGCGCGATGCTGGCGCTGCTGTTCGGCGGCAGTGCCAGCACCGCTGCGTTGGCGAGCGGGGCGGGAGGCAGTAGGCTCGCCGCGGTCACCTTCGGTGGGCTCGTGGTCCGCTTCCTCGCCTACACCGGCGTGCTGTGGGCCGTGGCGGCGACGGGGGTCGCAGACCTCCTCGTCGTGGCCGCGGTCACCGCTGCGGGGCTGGTGACCGTGCTCGCAGTGGAGCTGCGCGCCGCGCTGGGCCACAGCGCACGACCGGCAGACGCCTCGGGAGCAACAAGGAGCTGACCCGTGCAGGGGACTCTGGCTGCGATCGACTACGGGGGGCCCTGGGAGGTCCCTCCGATCAACGAGCTGTTCGACTTCCCGGCCATCCCCGGCACCGAGGGCTGGGAGATCCTGGGCGTCTCGCTGGCGGTGAACCGCACGGTGCTCATGATCTTCGCCGCGGTGATCATCATCGCGGCGTTCTTCTGGCACTCCACGCGCGACGCCACCGTGGTCCCCTCCAAGGCCCAGAACCTCGCCGAGAGCTTCGTCGAGCTCATCCGCAACGAGGTCGCGCTGCCCAGCATCGGGCCCGAGGGCAACAAGTTCCTGCCCTTCCTGACCACGATCTTCGCCTACGTGTTCCTGCTCAACCTGTTCAAGCTGACGCCGGGGATCATGCTGCCGCCCACCTCGCGCATGGCGATCCCCGCGTTCCTGGCGGTGGTGGTGCTGGCCACCTACGTGGTCGTCGGGGTGCGCAAGCGCGGCGGCTCCTACTTCAAGGACACGCTGTTCCCGCCTGGTCTGCCGCTGTGGACCTACGTCATCGTCACGCCGATCGAGCTGCTCTCGAACTTCGTGCTGCGCCCGGTCACCCTGGCCATCCGACTCTTCGCCAACATGGTCGCCGGCCACATCCTGGTGGTCCTGACGCTCATCACGATCCACGCGTTCCTGACCGTCGGGCTGTTCGGCGAGCCGCTGTCGGCCACCACCCCCATCGGCGTCGCCGCGCTGATCGCCAGCCCCGCCGTGTTCGCCTTCGAGCTGCTGATCATCACCGTCCAGGCCTTCATCTTCACGATCCTGAGCGCCGTCTACATCGGCCTGGCCATGCAGGAAGAGCACTGACCCGGCTCCGCCCGAGCCGGCCGACCATCCGACCCTGATGTCGATGCGGCGCCGCGCGCCGCCACGCAAAGGAGAACCCCGTCATGGAGGCACTCGCAGCAGCGCTGGTCTACAGCATCGCCACGCTGGGTCCCGCCAGCGCCATCGGCGTGATCGTCATGAAGTCCGTCGAGTCCGTGGCACGCCAGCCCGAGTCCGAGGGCTCGGTGCGCGGGCTCATGATCCTCGGCGTGGCGTTCGTCGAGGCGCTGGCCATCCTGGGCTTCGTGCTCTTCTTCGTGGTCCTGTTCGCCTGACCCTGGCACCCGCGGTCCACCCGATGGTCCACCCGATCAGGAGTCCCCGATGAACGCAGTCATCGCCAGCACCGTGGTCCTGGCGCAGAACGACGATCAGCTGCAGCTGCTCCCCGACGCCGCAGAGCTGATCTGGGGCGCGGTCGCGTTCACCGTCCTCATGGCGATCATGGCCAAGGTGGTGTTCCCGCGCCTGAACACCACGCTCGACGAGCGCGCCGCGCGCATCCAGGGGCAGATCGAGGATGCCGAGGCCGTGCGCAACGAGGCCGAGCAGCTGCGGCGCCAGTACGAGGAGCAGCTCTCGGGCGCCCGGGACGAGGCCCAGCGCCTCATCGACGAGGCCCGCGAGCAGGCCGAGCGCATCCGCGCGGACGCGCGCGCCCAGGCTGACCAGGAGGCCCAGCAGATCCTCGCGCGGGCGCGCGAGGAGGCCGAGGGCGAGCGCAACCGCGTCGTCGCCGACCTGCGCAGCCAGGTGGCGACCCTGTCGGTCGACCTCGCCGGGCGCATCGTCGAGCGCGAGCTCGACGAGGAGCGCCACCGCGACCTCGTGGACGCCACCATCGACGAGCTGGCGGGGATGGGCCGATGAGCGAGGCGCAGCTGCCCAGCGACCCNGTGGTCCGGGGCTACGCCGAGGCGATCCTCACCGCCGCCCGGGCCGAGGGGGCGCTCGAGCGCGTCGAGGACGAGCTGTTCCAGTTCGCGCGCTCCCTGGAGCAGCACGGGGAGCTGCGAGACCGCCTGGCCGACCCGACGCTGGACACCGGGACGAAGCTCGAGATCCTCGGCGACCTGATCGGCCGGCGCGCCCACCCCCAGACGGTGGCCGCGATCGTGTGGGTCATCCAGGCCGAGCGGGCGCGCCAGCTCGGCCCCATCGCCGATGGTCTGGTGGCGCTCGCCGCCCGTGAGCGCGCCCACAGCGTGGCCGAGGTGCGCGCCGCCGTCCCGCTGAGCGAGGACCAGCGGCGGCGCTTGGCCGAGGCGCTCGAGCGCTCCACCGGCTCGCCGGTGGACGTCAAGGTGGTCGTCGACCCCGACGTGGTCGGTGGCCTGGTGGTGCGCATGGGCGACACCGTCATCGACGGGAGCGTCGCCAGCCGCCTGAGCACCGTGCGCAGTCACCTGCAGCGCGCCTAGCGACCGGACCCGCGCCGAGCACGAGCGCCGAGCACGAGCACCGCGAGGAGCACACCGATGACCGACCTGTCGATCTCCACCGAGGACATCTCGAGCGTCCTGCGCTCGCGCCTCGACTCGCTGGACACCAGCCTGCAGCGCGAGCAGGTCGGGCGCGTCATCGAGGCCGGCGACGGCATCGCCCGTGTCGAGGGGCTGCCGCAGGCGATGGCCAACGAGCTGCTGGACTTCGGGCGCGGACCCGACGGCCTGACCGTCTACGGGCTGGCGCTCAACCTCGACGAGCGCACCATCGGCGCGGTGCTGCTCGGCGAGGCGGCCAGCGTCGAGGAGGGCGACGAGGTCCGCCCCACCGGCGAGGTGCTGAGCGTGCCGGTGGGCGATGCCTTCCTCGGGCGCGTGGTGGACCCGTTGGGACGCCCCCTGGACGGGCGCGGCCCGCTGGACGAGTACAAGATCGACGGCCGGCGCGGCCTGGAGGTCCAGGCGCCCAGCGTGATCGACCGCCAGCCCGTCAAGGAGCCGCTGCAGACCGGGCTGAAGGCGATCGACGCGATGACCCCGATCGGGCGGGGCCAGCGNGAGCTGATCGTCGGTGACCGCCAGACCGGCAAGACCGCCATCGCCATCGACACCATCCTCAACCAGAAGGGCAACTGGGACAGCGGCGACCCCAAGCGCCAGGTGAAGTGCATCTACGTGGCCGTGGGCCAGAAGGGCTCGACGGTCGCCGAGGTCGTCGACGTGCTCGAGCAGCACGGGGCGATGGAGTACACCACGGTGATCAGCGCGCCCGCGAGCGCGCCCGCGCCCTTCCAGTACGTCGCCCCCTATGCGGGCGCGGCCATCGGGGGCACTGGATGTGGCAGGGCGACCACTCCCTCATCATCTACGACGACCTGACCAAGCAGGCCGACGCCTACCGCCAGCTGGCGCTGCTGCTGCGCCGCCCACCGGGGCGCGAGGCCTACCCGGGAGACGTCTTCTACCTCCACAGCCGGCTGCTGGAGCGCGCCGCCAAGCTGTCCGACGACAACGGCGGCGGGTCGCTGACCGCGCTGCCGATCATCGAGACCAAGGGCGGGGACGTCTCCGCCTACATTCCCACCAACGTCATCTCGATCACCGACGGGCAGATCTACCTGGAGACCGACCTGTTCTTCCAGGGCGTGCGCCCGGCCATCAACGTGGGCATCTCCGTCTCGCGCGTCGGCGGCTCCGCCCAGGTCACCGGCATGAAGAAGACCGCGGGGACGATGCGCCTGGACCTCGCCCAGTACCGCGAGCTCGAGGCGTTCGCGCAGTTCGGATCCGAGCTGGACAAGACCAGCCAGGCCCAGCTCGACCGCGGTCAGCGCACCGTCGAGATCCTCAAGCAGCCGCAGTACGACCCGGTGCCCACCGCCGAGCAGATCGCGATCATCTGGGCCACCAGCAACGGCTACCTCGACGACATCCCCGTCGACGACGTGAACCGCTTCGAGCACGAGCTGCGCGAGCAGCTGCGCGCGCGCAGCCCCGAGCTGCTCGCCGAGCTCACAGAGGGCGCCTGGGGCGACGAGCAGCAGCAGGCGCTCGCCGAGGCCGTCGGCGCCTTCGCCGAGACGTTCCGCCCCTCGGCGCGCGAGGAGCAGGGCGAGCACCGCACGATGGAGGAGCTGCCCACGCTCTCCGACGAGAGCGACGCCGCCGAGCAGCAGGGCTAGCCGCCCACGGCAGCCAGCGCGCACCCACCCGCGGCCACCCGACGGGGCCCGAGCAGGCGAGGAGGACATGGCAGCAGGAGCAGCGGAGCTGCGCACGCTGTGGCGGCGCATCGACAGCGTCCGCTCGACGCAGAAGATCACCCACGCGATGGAGCTGATCGCCGCCAGCCGCATCACGAGGGCTCGCGAGGCCGTCGAGGCCGCGCGGCCCTACGCGGTGATGATCACCCGCGTGATGCGCGACCTCGCCACCGAGGCCACCGTCGGCGACCACCCGCTGCTGTCGGAGCACGAGGAGCTGCGCCGCATCGGCGTGGTCGTGATCTCCGGCGACCGTGGTCTGGCCGGCGCCTACAACGCCAACATCCTGCGGCGTGCCGACCGGCTCGTCGAGCAGGAGGAGCAGGCTGGGCGCGAGGTGCGTCGCTACGTGGTGGGGCGCAAGGCCCAGCAGACCTACAGCTACCAGGGTCGCGACATCGCGCAGTACTGGACCGGGGTGACCGACCGCCCGCGCTACGCCGACGCCGCCGAGATCGCCGAGCGCATCATCGCCGACTACAGCGCCGGCGAGGTGGACCGCGTGTGGGTGTGCTTCACCAACTTCCGCAGCGCCCTGCGCCAGGTTCCCAGCGTCCTGCAGCTGCTCCCGGTCCGCGAGCGCGAGCTCTCCGGCGGCGAGGGCTACGCGCCCGAGTACCTGTTCGAGCCCAGCCCGCGCACGCTGCTCGAGCAGCTGGTGCCGCGCTACGTCGAGCATCGCATGTACGCCGCGCTGCTCGAGTCCAGCGCCAGCGAGCACGCCAGCCGCCAGCGGGCCATGTCCAACGCCACCGACAACGCCGGCGAGCTCATCGAGGACCTCACCCGCGAGGCCAACGCCGCCCGCCAGGCCGCCATCACCACCGAGATCTCCGAGATCGTCAGCGGCGCCGAGGCGCTGTCCTCCGGCTGACCCCGCCCAACCCGAGCGCACCGCGAGCCAGCGAGGAAGACCGATGACCGACACGCAGACCGCATCCCCGGCCGGCGCGGACGAGCAGCGGCCCGACGGGCGCATCATCGCCGTCATCGGCCCCGTCATCGACGTGGAGTTCCCGCCCGCGTCGCTGCCGGAGATCGACACCGCCCTCGAGTTCGACGCCGACATCTTCGGGGAGCGCAAGACGCTGACCGCCGAGGTCGCCCAGCACCTGGGCCACAACGCGGTGCGCGCGGTGGTCATGCAGCCCACCGACGGCGTGCAGCGCGGCACCGCGGTGCGCAACACCGGCCAGCCGATCACCGTGCCGGTCGGCCAGGGGGTGCTCGGCCACGTCTACAACGTGCTGGGCGAGCCCCTCGACGCCGACCCCTCCACGATCGAGGTCACCGACCGCTGGCCGATCCACCGCCCGGCGCCCTCCTTCGAGGACCTCGACCCCCGCACGACGATCTTCGAGACCGGCATCAAGGTCATCGACCTCGTCGAGCCCTACATCGAGGGCGGCAAGGTCGGCATGTTCGGCGGCGCCGGCGTCGGCAAGACGGTGGTCATCCAGGAGATGATCCAGCGTGTGGCCGAGGAGCACGGCGGCGTCAGCCTGTTCGCCGGCGTCGGCGAGCGCACCCGCGAGGGCAACGACCTGATCCTGGAGATGCAGGAGTCGGGCGTGCTCGAGAAGACCGCGCTGGTGTTCGGCCAGATGGACGAGCCGCCGGGGGTGCGCCTGCGGGTGGGCCTGTCGGCGCTGACGATGGCCGAGTACTTCCGCGACGAGGCCCGCCAGGACGTGCTGCTGTTCATCGACAACATCTTCCGGTTCGTGCAGGCCGGCATGGAGGTCTCCACGCTGCTCGGGCGCATGCCGAGCGCGGTGGGCTACCAGCCGACCCTGGCCAACGAGATGGGCCAGCTGCAGGAGCGCATCACCTCGACCCGCGGGCGGTCGGTGACCAGCCTGCAGGCCGTGTACGTGCCCGCCGACGACATCACCGACCCGGCGCCGCACGCCACGTTCGCCCACCTCGACGCGCAGACGGTGCTGTCGCGCTCGATCGCCGAGCTCGGCATCTACCCGGCGGTCGACCCGCTGGACTCGGCCTCGCGCGCCCTGGAGCCGCAGATCGTGGGCCGGCACCACTACGACGTGGCCACGCGCGTCCAGGAGACGCTCCAGCGCTACAAGGACCTCCAGGACATCATCGCCATCCTGGGGATCGACGAGCTGTCCGAGGAGGACAAGGTCGTGGTCAACCGGGCCCGCAAGATCCAGCGGTTCTTCTCTCAGCCGTTCTACGTGGCCGAGCAGTTCACCGGCATCCCCGGCAAGAGCGTGCCGCTGGAGGAGACGATCCAGAGCTTCGAGGCCATCCTCGACGGCGAGTTCGACGAGACGCCCGAGCAGGCGTTCTTCCTGGTCGGGGGGATCGAGGAGGTCCAGGCCAAGGCCAAGCAGTTCGCCGAGTCCTGAGACCGGGCCGCACCCACCGACACCGGCGAGCACAGGGAACGAGGAGCCGATGGCCGAGGCCACCTTCCAGGTCGACGTGGTCAGCGCCGAGCGCGAGCTGTTCTCCGGCGACTCCACGGGCGTCTACGCCCGCGGCGTCGAGGGCGACATCGGGCTGCTGCCGCGCCACCAGCCAGCGCTGGTGCTGCTCGGGCACGCGCCGGTGCGGATCAAGCGCCCCGACGGTGACCAGGTGCGGATCGCGGTCCACCACGGGTTCCTCGAGTGCCGTGGCGACGAGCTGACGGTGCTGGCCGACCTCGCCGAGCTCGCCGTCGAGATCGACGTGGAGCGGGCGCGCGCCGCCCGCGCCCGCGCGGTGCGCCAGCTCGAGCAGGCCAGCACCGACCAGGAGGCCGAGCGCGCTCGCGCGGCGCTGTCACGCGCCGAGCTGCGACTCGGGCTCGTCAAGGCCGAGCAGGACGCGTGACCGCCGCACACACCCCAGGTGCCACGCTGATGCCCTCCCCTTCGGTATCCTCGCCGATGATGGATGCCTTCGAGGTCCGCGGTCGCGCGACGCTGTCGGGCGAGGTGGTCGTCTCGGGCGCGAAGAACTCGGCGCTGAAGCTGCTCGCGGCCGCGCTGCTCACCGAGGGGACCACCCGGCTGGAGCGCGTCCCCGACATCGCTGACGTCGCGGCGATGGTCGCGGTCCTCGAGCACCTCGGCGTCACCGTCGACCGCGACGGCGACACCCTCACCTGCAGCGTCGGGCCGGGTGTCGGCGACGAGACGCCACCGCACCTGGTGCGCCAGCTGCGTGCCTCGATCGTGGTGCTCGGACCGCTGCTGGCCCGCCACGGCCGCGCGCGCGTGGCGCAGCCGGGGGGCTGCGACCTCGGCAACCGCGGCATCGACCTGCACCTGCAGGGCCTGCAGCAGCTCGGCGCGACGATCACCCTCGAGGACGAGGCGATCGTCGCGCAGGCGCCGCCAGGAGGGCTGGTCGCCGGCGACTTCGAGCTGCCCTACGCCAGCGTCGGCGCGACCGAGAACCTCCTGATGGCCGCGGTGTGCGCGCGCGGCACCACCGTCATCGGCAACGCCGCGCGCGAACCCGAGATCGTCGACCTCGCCGGGATGCTCCAGGCGATGGGCGCGCGCATCACCGGTGCTGGCACCGAGGAGATCCGCGTCGAGGGCGTGCCGGTCGAGGACCTGCGGCCGGTGACCCACCGGGTGGTCGGCGACCGGATCGAGGCCGGCACCTATGCCACCGCCGGTGCGCTGTGTGGCGGCCCGGTGACGGTGCGGGGCGTGGACCCCTCGCACCTGCGGCTGCCGTTGGCCAAGCTCGCCGAGACCGGCGCCGAGGTCGACACCGAGCCCGGCGCGGTGACCGTGCAGCGCACCCGCGGGCTCCGCGCGGTGGACGTGGCCACCCTGCCCTTCCCGGGCTTTCCCACCGACCTGCAGCCGCAGCTGACGGTGCTGCTCACCCAGGCTGGCGGGGTGGCGATGGTCACCGAGAACGTCTTCGACGGTCGCTTCCGGATGCTCGACGAGCTGCGCAAGCTCGGCGCCGACCTCGAGCTGCAGGGCCACCACGCGCTGGTGCGCGGACCCAGCTCGCTGCGCGGCGCGACGGTGCAGGCCACCGACCTGCGTGCCGGTGCGGCGCTGGTGCTGGCCGGCCTCGTCGCCGACGGGGTGACCGTGGTGTGCGGCGCCTCCCACATCGAGCGAGGCTACGCCGACCTGCCGGGCTGGCTGTGCGCGCTGGGCGGGGACGTCCGGCGCGTCGGCGTGGACGTCGCCGTGCCGGTCGGCGCCCACACCTAGCGCGTGGCCGGCTCGCCCGACCGCGCGGCGCGCCGCGGCGTCGACGCGGCCACCTCACCAGCGCCGGACCCGTGGGACGCGCTCGTCGTGCTGGTCCTGGCCTACCTGCCCGGCAGCCTGCTCGTCGGCGCCGTCGCCGCTGCCGCCGCACCGCCCTGGCAGATGCCGGTGCGGCTGGCTGGGTTCGCGGTGGTGCTCATCGCCGTCGTCCTCGCCTGGAGCGCGCTGCGGCCCGACCGGAGCGTGACGGGGGTCGTCGGGGGGCGCCCGGAGGCCCGTGAGGTGGGCGTGGGCGCGGTGGTCGGCCTGGTGATCGGGGTGGTGCTCGCTGCCGTGGGACTCGCGGCCACGCCCGTGCTGGAGGGCCTGGGCGTCGACCTCGTCAGCCCTCAGGAGCCGCTGCAGGAGGCGCTGCGTGCTCCCGCGTCGGGGGTGGTGGTCGCCCTGGTCGCGGTGACCGTGACGCCGCTGGGCGAGGAGCTGGCCTTCCGCGGGGTGGTGCACCGCGCGGCCCGTCGGCTGCTGGCCCGCCCGGTGGCGGTGGGCGCGAGCGCCGTGGTCTTCGCCGCGCTGCACGTGCCTGGCGGCAACCTGGCCGGCGCGGTGCAGGTCTTCCTGACCCTGGTGGTCGCCGCCGCCGTCTTCGCGCTGCTGGTCGAGCGCCACGGGCACGTGTGGGGCGCCGTGGCCGCCCACGCCGCCTACAACGCGGTGGGCGTGGCGGTGATCGTGCTGCTGTGAGATCGGTGCCGTGGGCAGCACCGATCTCGCGGTCCACCCGTGGGGGCTATCGTGGCCGCCGGTCGCTCGGGCGAGGGAGCCAGGCATGAGCAAGGGCAGTCGACGCAAGCGGGCGACGCGTCCCTGGCAGGACCCACGCGCCATGCGCGACGTGGAGTCGCTGCTCGGGGGGCGCAGCACCGATGACGACGAGGACCTCGAGCTCGCCGGCTACGAGGTCCGCCACGTCGACGGGCAGGGCGCCACCAAGGACTACCTGTGCCCCGACTGCGGCAACCTGGTGGCGGCCGGGGAGGGTCATGTCGTGGTGTGGCCCAGCGGCGAAGCGGATCTCCGACGCCACTGGCATCGGCACTGCTGGCGCCTGGAGGTGCGTCGCTCGAGCTGACGCCGCGCCGCGGACCGCACAGCGGCGTGCTCGCGCTGCCAGGATGGGCGCGACGTGGCCGTGGACCGCGAGGGGGCCGTGATGGCGAAGAAGACCGACAAGGAGAAGCGGCGCCGCCGCGAGGAGCGCCAGGAGGCGGCGCGTCGGGCGGAGCGGCGTCGCAACTGGATCACCGTTGCGGTGATCGCGGTCGTGCTGCTGGTGGGCGGGATCCTCGTGGCGCTGAGCCTGCCCGACGACGACCCGCCCGAGCAGCCCGTGCCGGCCCCCGACGATCTCGACCCCGACGAGCTCGAGGAGCTCCTCGACGATCCCGAGGCGCTCGAGGAGGAGCTCGACCTCGAGCTCGACGAGGACGCGCTCGATGATGCCGAGACCGACCAACCCGAGGGAGACGGGGACGACGAGGGCGAGGCGCCGTGAGCACTCCGCGCGGCGCGACGCGCCCGTGCGCCTGACGACCGCCGACGCCGCGTGCGTCGACCACCGATGGGAGCAGCCATGACCGAGCAGATCGCCTGCGGCGGCGAGGTCCCGCCCGCAGCCGGTGAGACCAAGCCGCGCTTCGAGGCGCCCGCACAGGTCCTCGACGAGGCCGAGACCCACACCGCCCGGCTGGAGACCTCCTGTGGCACGGTGCACCTGCGCCTGCTCACCGCCGAGGCGCCGTTCACCGCCAACAACTTCGCGTTCCTCGCCCAGCAGGGCTTCTACGACGGCACGATCGTCCATCGGGTCGTGCCCGGCTTCGTGGTGCAGATGGGCGACCCGGAGGGCGTGGGCACCGGCGGTCCCGGCTACCGGTTCGTCGACGAGCTCGACGCGGCCAAGCAGCGCGGCTACGCCCGGGGGACCGTCGCCATGGCCAACGCCGGCCCTGACACCAACGGCAGCCAGTTCTTCGTGTGCCTCGACGACGTCGGCCTGCCACCCCAGTACAGCGTGTTCGCCGAGGTCACCGACGGGATGGAGGCCATCGACCGGATCGCCTCCCTGCCACTGGACGGGGAGACGCCGCAGCAGACCTGCTACGTGGAGCGCGTCACCGTCGACGCGCAGTGAGGCGAGGCGGCCGCCCGTGCGGTCATGCCCGCGTCAGCCCTCGCGGGGATCGTCGGGGCGCTGACCGCGCCCGTCGCCGTCGCCGGCGTCGTCGTCACCGCGCTGCGGATCCTCGCTGGCGCCCGGCAGCCGCTCCTCGCTGGGCGCGTCGCTGGCGACCTCCAGAGGCGGGAGCTGGTCGAGGTCGACGCGCTGGCGGCGCACCCCCCGCTGATAGTCCTTCATGCGCTGCGGGTAGCCCACGATGCGCGCGTCGTACACCGGCACGCCGTGCTCGTCGCACAGCTTGACGGCCTGCTTCTCGTGCTTGACCGCGCGACGCACCGACTCGCCGTCGCCGGCGACGAGGCACAGCGTCATCGCGTAGGTGGACGTCGGGGGCTCGATGAACCCCTCCACGCCGGTGCGTGAGGTGAGGAACTCCTCGAGCTCGGCGACGGTGCGCTTCGAGGCGGCCGTCAGCGGGTGGTCCTCTGCCTTGCGGCGGCGGAAGCGATCGAACAGCGACACGCCGCCAGTGTATCGGCGCCCCGTCCCCGCCGTCCGCGCCCGCCCCGACGCGGTCCCGGCCCCGCGCCGGCGCTCCGCGCGGCGCGTCAGCGCGGCGCGTCGCCCGGATCCTGTGCGGGCAGCTCGACGAGCTCGACCAGCGCCCCAGCGCTGCTGGCAGGGTGCACGAACGCGATGCGCGTGCCGCGCGAGCCGGCGCGCGGGACGGTGTCGACGAGCTGCGCGCCGCGGGCGGCCAGGCGCTCCAGGGTCGCTGCGAGGTCATCGACGCGGTAGGCGACGTGGTGCAGCCCCTCGCCGCGTCGCGCCAGGAACCGCGCCACCGGGGAGTCGGCGCGGGTGGGCTCGAGCAGCTGGACGAACCCGTCGCCGACCGCGAGGAGCGCCTCGCGCACGCCCTGCTCGGCCAGCTCCTCGGTGTGGGCCACCGTGGCGCCGTACAGCCGCTCGTGGGCCGCCACCGCCGCGGCGAGGTCGTGCACGGCGATCCCCACGTGATCGATGGCGGTGAGCTCCACGGCGCCTCCTCGGCGGTCGCGGCCGGCGCGCTCGGACGCGGTTGGCCTACACGTGCTCGGGTCGCTGCCAGGTCGCACCGAGCACGTGGTGGTCCAGGAACCGGATCACCGTCTGGTACCAGATCCGCGCGTGCTTGGGCGTGAGGATCCAGTGGTTCTCGTCAGGGAAGTGCAGGTAGGCGCCAGGCACCTCGTGGCGACGCAGGTCGGTCCACAGGGTCAGGCCCTCGCTCTCGGGCACCCGGTAGTCCTTGGTGCCGTGGATCACCAGCATCGGGGTGCTGATGTTGCCCACGTGGTTGCGTGGGCTCCACGCGCGATAGCGGCTCGGGTCCTCGTAGGGGTCGCCGAACTCGCGCTCCCACACGACGCCGAGGTCGGTGGTGCCGTGGAACGCCTCGAGGTCCCACAGGCTCGCGTGGGTGACGATCGCCTCGAAGCGGTCGGTGTGCCCGGCGACCCAGTTGGCCATGTAGCCACCGAACGAGCCGCCCAGCGCGGCGGTGCGGGAGGCGTCGATGTCATCGCGCGCCTCGACGGCGTCCACCGCGGCCATCAGGTCGGTGTAGGGCTCGGCACCCCATCGGCCCCAGCCGCGGGCCACGAACTCCAGGCCGTAGCCGGTCGACAGCGCCGGATCCGGCAGGAGCACCGCCCAGCCGCGCGCCGCGAGCACGTGCGGGTTCCAGCGCCACGTCCACTCGTTCCACGAGTGCACCGGCCCGCCGTGGATGAACACCGCCAGGGGGTCGCCGTGGTCGGCGTCGCTGGCCTCCCTCGGCGGGCGCACCAGCCAGGAGCCGATCGCGGCGCCGTCCTCGGCGGTGGCGGTGACCCGCTCGACGCGTCCTGGGCCGACCACGTCGTCGCCGGGGGTGGGCAGCACCTGGGGCTCCTGGTCGGGCACCTCGGCGCGCAGCGCCACCACCCGCGGCGGGTGGGCCATGGTGGCGTGCAGCGCGTAGACCGTGCCGTCGGGCGCGGCCTGCAGGTCGCTGTAGGCGCCGTGGGCAGCCAGACGCGTCACCGTCCCGTCCGCCACCGTCACGGCGTAGGGCAGGCGGTGGCCCTCGTGGTCGGCGGTGAACAGCACGTGCTGGCCGTCGCGGGTCCACACCGCGCCGGCGGGGAACGCGTCGAAGGCCGGCAGCAGGTCGCGCGCCTCGCCGGTGGCGAGGTCGACGACGATCAGCGTGCGGTCACCGGGCCCCTCGGGGGTGGAGCGCTCGTTGCGCTGGGCCACGACCCGGGTGCCGTCGGGCGCCATGACCGGGTCGGCGTGGTCGTCGTCGGTGGCCACCAGGGCGCGCATCGCCACCCGATCACCCTCGCGGTGATAGACGACGAGGTCGCTGCGCGCCGCCGCCGGGTCGGGCTCCTCGCGGCGCCGGCTGGCGACCACCGTCGCCCCGTCGGGGGTGATCGCGAACGAGGCGAGCTCGAGTGCCACCGAGACGCCGGGCTCCAGATCGGTCCAGCCCTCCCCGTCGGGGTCTGCGCCGGCAGCAGCCGCGAACAGGTGGGTGGTGCGCGGCGCCAGCCAGCGGTCCCAGAAGCGCACCGGGAAGTCGGTGAGCAGCAGCGCGGTGGTCTCGGACTCCTTGCGCGCCTTGGCCGTCTCGGCGTCCTCGCTCCAGCCGGTCGCTCCGGCGTGCAGCCCCGTGGCGATCACCAGGTCGCCGCTGTCCTCGGCGACCGCGCAGCCGCGCACCCCACCCGGCGGGCAGGCCACCGGCTCGGGCTCGCC
>SL_8KL_010_SEDDRAFT_10002307_pt1 | contig 16144 bp, 14 predicted proteins | sample SodLakKL_010_SED_4_FD_11160 | JGI IMG/M metagenome (IMG submission 11160)
AGTATCCTCTTCAACCACCTCATCCTCTTTATCGCAGGAAGAAGCGCTGGTCAGCAGAAGAACTGTCAGTAAAAAGATCAATGTTTTCCCCATGGCTTTTGATTTGGGATAATGAGTAAACGTCAGCTGCAATTACCTTATTATAATCGGTGTTTAAAATCTGACCCTCAGTGACCCTGGGTGACTCTCGGTTACCCTGCAACCAGGCCGGCATCCAGCGACCCGGCAACTATGGCGGCAAACCAGGGATAATTCCCTTAGTGAAGGTTTGACCCCAGAAGGTGGATAAACTCTGCCCGGGTCTTGTCAGTCAGGAATGCACCGGTGAAATCACTGGTGGTGGTCACAGAGTTTTGTTTTTGGATGCCCCGCATCATCATGCAATAGTGATGGGCTTCAATCACCACTGCCACACCGAGCGGATTCAGCGTATTCTGAATGCATTCCTTGATCTGTGTGGTGAGACGTTCCTGCACCTGCAACCGGCGGGCGTAGGCATCCACCACCCTGGGAATCTTACTCAATCCCACTATATAGCGGTTGGGGATATAAGCCACATGCGCTTTGCCAACGAACGGCAGCATATGGTGCTCGCACATGGAATAGATCTCAATGTCTTTAACGATCACCATCTGCTTGTAATCCTCCTGGAACATTGCTGATTTAAGAATTTCAGCAGGATCCAGGTCGTAACCGTGCGTAAGGAACTGCATGGCCTTGGCCACCCTTTCGGGAGTTTTTTCCAGCCCTTCCCGCGAAGGATCTTCCCCTACCAACGACAGCACTTTCCTGTAATGGCCTGCCAGTTCGTTGATTTTCTGAAGATTGTATTGGTCTATTTTTTCATAGTCATCCATCTTGTTCTCAATGACCATGTCGCGATTGATTTCTGATGCCATTGTTTAACAGGTTTGTCGGGGCTGACGCCCCTCCGGTTCGTCGGCGCTGTCGCGCCTCCAGTTGTTAGTTACGGCGCTTCGCGCCTTTTGGTTGTTAGTTAGTCGGGGCTGTCGCCCCTCCGTTGCCGGGTGCTTCGCACCCTGTTAGTAACGTTTGATCCCTTCGGGATCCACCCTCGAGCTCCTCTACCTTCCACCTTCTTCTTTCTACCTTCTAACTTCTAATTTCTAACTTCTCCCTTCCCAAAGTACTCAACAAAATTCTTCTCCGTCTCCACCAACTTTACACAATACAGCCTGGATCCGGCCTCCCTGATTGGGGGCTCAAGCTGCTCCCAGATGCCGATGGCCAGGTTTTCGGTAGAAGCCAGGCGGCCCTGCATAAAGTCCACCTCCAGGTTGATGTTTTTATGATCCACCTTTTCTATTACAAAGGTATCAATAATACGGCTGAGATCCTTGAGGTTCATCACAAAACCTGTGCCCGGATCCACCTCCCCCTCCACCGTCACGTAAAGGGTATAATTGTGCCCGTGCCACCTGGGGTTTGAGCACTTTCCAAACACCTCCAGGTTTTTTTGATCATCCCATTCGGGACGAAACAGGCGGTGGGCTGCGTTAAAGGTTTCCCTTCGGGTGATGCGCATATACAACTATTTGGTTATGAGTACAAATGTACGCATTTTTCATTCACGGGCCAGCCATGCCCGCCATGTCAGGCAATCCGGCCGAAACAAACCAATGACCCCCGGACCCTTTTATGGCCACTTAGCGGCCACAAAAGGGTGTGCGGGAATCGCATGGAGGTGCACAAATGTTAAACAGCAGCAGCGGCCAAAGGTTCACGCACAAAATACGATTGAAGGACTTGTTTCCGGTAGGATGAATGATCAAATACGGCGGGAGCCGCAGGACGAAGGTTGTAGTTCAGTGTCATCGACTGCACATAGGCACCGCAGGAACGCACGGCCAGCAGGTCACCACGTCGGGTGGCGGGCAGGGAAAGGTTTTCGGCAAAAACATCACTCGACTCACAGGCGGGCCCCACTACATCGTAAATTTCCGGGGCACCGGCACCCCCTGAACTCAGGTTCTCAATTTTGTGCTCAGCGCCATATAACGCCGGGCGCATCAGCTCTGTCATCCCTGCATCGGTGATCAGAAACTGCTTATTCACCCCCTGCTTTACGTACAGCACACTGGTAATCAGCGAACAGCATTGACCAACCACACTCCTTCCCAATTCAAAATGCACACGGATATGCCCGGGAATATCCAGATGGCGGGCAAACTCCCCGAAAAAACCGTCAAAATCCGGTATCGCCTGCCTGTCAGGATCCGCATAATCAATCCCCAGTCCGCCACCCATATTGAGCATTACCGGACCGTAAGAATCAATCCTGAACTCCTGCCATATCCTGTTTACCTGCCGGCAAAGCTGCACAAATGGTTCGGTGGTGGTAATCTGGGAGCCAATGTGAAAGTGCAGCCCCATGAAGCGCAGGGCATGGTGATCATGACAATAATCAAGTGCCCGCCCAAGTTGCGGCAAAGGGATCCCGAACTTATTTTCAGAACGCCCGGTGGTAATCTTGTGGTGGGTGTCTGCATCCACCGCCGGATTCACACGCAAGGCCACCCTGGCCTCCATAGCCATTCGGGAAGCGATCTCAGCGATCACCCGGAGCTCCTCCAGCGACTCACAATTAAAACTGAGAATACCTTTTTCCAGGCCCAGCCTGATCTCTGCATCCGTTTTACCTACCCCGGCAAACACGATGGAATCAGCCGGAAAGCCATTATCCAGTGCTGCCGAGATCTCCGGTCCGCTGACACAATCTACCCCCAGACCATGCTGCCGGACCGTGCCGAGGATCTCTTTTTCGAGATTGGCCTTCATGGCGTAATGGACATGATATTGATGCCGGGTCGCTGCAGACCTCGCCCGATTAAGGGTTTCATTCAGCAACCCCATGTCATAGAGGTAAAACGGGGTGGGATATTCAGACAGTTCCGGGCGGACAGCAACTGAATGGTGGTGCCGGCCAGGTGCCGGTGCACATCGGTCAGATCGCGATGTTCCCCGGTCTGATGCTGCGTTACACAAGTCTGATGCAAAAGTAAATATGTTTTCGGTCATTTTTTATTCTGTTTTCGTGGCGATAAAATGGTGTTTCTGTGGTGATAAAAAATTGCGTTCCCCCTCCGGGGATCATTACTTTGCCGAAGTATTGCCCCCCTTACAAAACAGGATACCAACAATCCGGGTGACATCATGGGGGTAATTCACCCGGATTGCCTTCCTGGCAAAGCAGGATACCAATCCCCTGACCGGTAATGCGGATGCAAAGAAACAACCGCACCGTTATCTTGTGAAATTTCTCAAAACAATAAACATTTTTATAACTTTTTGTTATATTTGCAACACAACCAACCAACAACCACTCAGCCCGTATACCAATCCAATGGCAGCTTCCCCTTCACACATCCCATGAGAACCAACCAACCAACAACCAACTACAACCATGATCATCGCAAAAGCCGTAGACACCATCATCAGCCATTCTCCATTTCTGGAGGAAGCCCTGCGTGACAACCTGATCAACCTCTCCTCCCTGGCCCGGAAGATAAAACCTGAGGTGGAAAAAATGACCAGGAAAGAGGTGAAGGAAAGTGCCATTGTCATGGCCATCAGCCGACGTCCGGAATCACAGGCTTTCCGCATCAGCAAGGGGATCCGCACCTTTGTCAGCGGGCTGGGCGACATCATCGTCCGCTCCGGCCTCAGTGACCACACATTTGAGAACTCCACGGGACTGGCCGATTGCCAGCGACAAATGATTGAAGAAATGGCAGACACACGGGAAGTGTTCTACACCTTTTCCCAGGGAGTCTATGAAACAACCCTGGTGGCAGGAAGCTCACTGGATAAACGGATCAGAGAGATCTTCCGGGAAGAAAAGCTGCTTTCTTTCAAGGACGGGCTTAGCTCAGTCACCCTCCTGCTTCCCAAAAACAACACAGAAATATCGGGGATTTATTACTACATCCTGAAACAGCTGGCCTGGGCGGGGATCAACATATGCGAGGTCGTCTCCACCTCCAACGAGGTGACCATCGTAGTCTCGGAAGCCGATGTAAAACGCGCCTTCCCAATTCTCATGGAGATGAAAAAAAATCCGTAAACTTGCATCCGGAAGAATCCATCACGGGTTGCTGATTAATCCGGTATAATGTTTTCATCCTTTGCTGTTTCACACAAACCTGAATTGGCTTCCGTAACTTCCTGGTAATTTTACATGACCTCTTAATCACCTGGCATGACCTCTTACAATATCCCCAAAATACTTCTGCAGCACGGATGGCTGAGCTTCCGGCGGGCCCACTATTTTGACCGCAGCATGGGGGTCAAGGTACTGATGGTTTTCGTGGGATTCATTTTTATCTGGTACCTGGCCATGGCCGGGGCACTTTTGCCTCGGTTACTCGTGCATGTTTTTCCGGACAAGGAGCCCCACCATGCGTTCTTTTCCATCCTGCTTTACCTCTACGCAGCCGACCTGGTCACACGGTTTTTTGTGCAGTCACCCCCGAAACAGCTCATCGTCAGCTACCTGCCCCTGCCGGTGAGTCGTCACAGCCTGGCCGGATTCATCCTTTTGCGCGGATGGTTCAGCATTTTCAACATCTACCTCTTCCCCCTGCTGATCCCTCTTTTCATGCGGACACTCCTTTTTCCCTTATCTGCCGGGGCATTCTGGCTGGCTTTGCTGGGATGCTTCCTGTTGGGTGCCGTCAACCACGGCCTGATCACCTGGTTCAAAACCTGGCCCGGGAAACAGGCGCGGATCGCCGCATTGGTTTTGTTCATCGCAGGGGCCGGCGTGGCAGGTGGGCTATACCCTTCTGCGTTCATGAGCCTTTCTGAACAACTCGGGCGGGCCTTCATCGCCGGCAATCCATGGGCCTTTATGCTGCCCCTTGCTGCCGTTATTTTTCTGCAATCACTGTCCAAAAAAGGACTGATACAATCTTTTTATGACTGGGCAGGCTCCGGACACACCAGCGCTCCGGCCGGAAGCAGCCGGATAGAGAAATTCTTTGCCCGGGTGCCGGTCTTCGGGCCCTACTGGGAGCTGGAATGGAAACTGATCATGCGCAACAAGCGGGCTTCAGGCGGCATCAAACAATGGCCCCTGGCAATCATCGGGATTCCCCTGTTTCTGTATTTTGCACCGGGCGAAAGTTCAAGCCAGTACATTTACCTGCTGGTAATGGTGGCCGGAGGCTACGGATTTTATCACCTTCAGTATGCCTTTTCCTGGGAAAGCCGGTTTTTTGACCTGATCGCCAGCCGCGATACCAATATGTACCGTTTCATCCGGGCCAAATACTATTTCTACGCCTTACTGGCCGTGTTACAGATCGTGCCCATGCTGATTCTGATCGGGTTTGCAGCTCCGAACATGGTACTGCCCATGGCGGGAATGTCTTTATATGTCACCGGGGTGATCTTCGCCTTTTTGTTTTATACCGGAATCAACAACAGCACCCGCATTGACCCCAACAAAAGAGCCTCCTTTAATTTTGAGGGAACCAGCGGCACCCTGTTCATGACCATACTGGCAGCCATGTTCTCCGTGATCTTCCTGATGATCATTGCGTTCTTTCTGCCCTTCGGGATGGAAAAAAGTATCGCGCTGGTCACGGGGGTGAGTGGACTGGCCTTCATTTTGCTGCATCCAAAATGGCTGCGTGCCACGGCAAGAAAATTCGAACGAAAAAAATACCACAACCTCAATAAATACCGGGAAAAATAATGACTGCGATCCGAATCGAACAGCTAATCAAGAAATACGGGCAGCAGGCTGCCCTGAACATTGACCACCTGGAGGTCGAAACCGGGACACTCACCGGCATTGTGGGAAATAACGGGGCGGGCAAGACCACCCTGTTCCGGCTCATGCTCGACCTGATCGAACCCACCGGAGGGCAGGCGCTCATCGAAGGGAAGCCGGTGGCCGGCAGCGATCACTGGAAACCTTTCACAGGCAGCTACCTGGATGAGGGATTTTTAATCGATTTTCTGACACCCGAAGAATATTTCTATTTTATCGGGAAACTCCACGGGATGGACCCCGGAGCAGTGGATGAAAAACTGAAAGTGTTTACCCGCTTTACCAGCGACGAGGTGGTGGGGCAAAAAAAATACATCCGGCAGTTATCTACAGGAAACAAGCAAAAGGTGGGAATTGTGGCCGCCATGATGGTACAGCCCCGGCTGCTGATCCTTGACGAGCCCTTCAACTACCTGGATCCAAGCTCTCAGATCATGGTGAAGCGACTGCTGAAAGCAGATAATGAGGCCCGGAATACCACCATGCTGGTATCCAGCCACAACCTGAACCATCTTACCGATATCTGCTCACGGGTGATCCTGCTTGAAAAAGGAAAGATCATCAAAGATCTCACACCCCCGCAGGATGACCTGCGTGAGGTGGAGCAATATTTTTCAGTACAGGCCGAAGACCAGGGTTCTGATCAGTCCTGAGCCTGAAAAGGCAGCCCTCACCCGGGAATGCAGCCATGCAGCTGACAAGGATGCTGACCACCCCTGAAACTGGACCCTGCCTTACCGTGGAAACCTGTATTATTCCCTCAATGCAGCCTCAAGTGCCGCATCGATCTCCTGATCGCTGGGGTTCGGCGGACGATGATCATAGATGAGGCCATCCCGGCCGATAATGTAGAAAGTGGGGATCCAGCGCACATTGTAAAGGGCAGGCACGCCCCGCTCACGGCCAGGCGTACGGGCGTGCACACCTGATATCTCATGACGTTCGACGGTATTACGCCACGCATCTGGATTGACATCAATGGACACATACATGAACACCAGGTCATCCTCACCGGCCATACGTTCCTTCAGTTCAGCCGCCGGTGGAACCTGACGCATACAGGGCCCGCACCAGGAAGCCCAGAATTTCATGTAAACCACTTTCCCATGGTAATCGCTCAGCGAAAACTCGTTGCCGTCAATGTCCGTCATGGTAAAATCCGGCGCCGGGTTACCGGCCCATAGCTCCTGCAGGTTCTCATAGGCTCCTTCCAGCCTGGCTTTGTAATCTTCCGCACGGCTGTGTTCCATGAAATGATTGTACATTTCCATGGCCATATCAATGTCGCCCGAATGAAGTTCGCGACTCACAGACAAGGCCTGGATGTAATCCTGCGACCGTCCTGTCAGATGATCCTCTGCCAGGGCATAGTTAATTTCATGGCCGGATTTCCCCTCCGCGAACACCCTGTCACCGGTTTCCTGCTTATACTGCAGATAATTCAGCAGGAAATTCACATAAGTCAGGTTGTTCAGACGATCCCCGTCAAAGCGGGTGGCTTCATCCAAAAAGTCATAGTAATGCGGTGGAAGTTCCGGGGCCTCTTCCATATCATTCATCCGCTGATGCAGCGAAGGATAGGCCAGTAATTGCTGGTATTTTTCATAAGACACCCCGGTCTCAAAGAAATGAATAAACTCCGCAGTCATGGCGTGTGTTTCCGGGTATTCGTCCAGAAAGTTCAGTTTGATCTCCTTGACCCTGTCCGCAAAATCAAGATATTCAGCGGGCGAAAGCTCACCGGCCTGTTCATTCAGAAAAGTCCGGCTGAGGCCTGATTCCACTTCGTCGCGGTACGCCACCAGGAAGTTGTTCTCCACGCTTCCCAGGCCCTCAAACTCCGCGTCCTGCGGCAAACGTCTGGCATCTCCTTCCATGTACAGGGCAAATCCCGGCTCAAGGTATACAGACATCGTGGAACGGCCGGCATCCAACGTACCCATCACAGGCTCAGGCACCTCAAATGACACATTGAAGGCACCTTCCTGGTCCGGATTCAGCTCTACAATCTTCCGGTCATTATTGATATGGTCTCTGAAAAAGTCAAGTTCCACAGCGGCATCAGAAAGGTTCTGCAATGAACCTGAAAACTGCACGTCAGTAACTTCAGGCTGGGGTGCACATCCAAACAATCCCGCCAGAAAAAAAAGCAACAAAAACTTACGCATAAAACTCATGGGTTAATTGTGTGATTAATGATTGGTGAATGATTGGATTACTTATTCTTCGAGGGCAGCCAGCAGCACCTCGTCAATATTGTCATGGCTGGGGCGCGGCGGCCGGTTGTCAACAATGTTGCCATCGCGGCCGATCAGGTAAAATGTGGGCACCCCACGCAGGTTATAACTTGCGGGGACCTCATGCGAAAACCCGGGTACGTTCAGGTGAACACCCTGGATATTTTCCTCGGCGACCTTGGAGCGCCAGGCCTGCTCATCGGTGTCCACTGAGATATACAGGAATACCAGGTCGTCATGGTCTTCCATCCGTTTTTTCAGCTCCCTGGCATAAGGCACCTGTTGCATACAGGGGCCGCACCAGCTTGCCCAGAAATCAAGGTACACCACCTGCCCGCGGAAATCGCTCAGGGAAACCTCTTCCCCGTCAATGTCTGTGAGGGTAAACTCAGGGGCCGGCTTGCCCGGACTTAAATCCAGGACCTGCTGGTACTCGGCATCCACCAGGTCTTTATATTTATCCGAAGTGGCCAGATCCATAAACCGCTCATAATGTTCACCGGCCAGCTCGAAATCTCCGAATCGTATCATGGAGATCACTGCACCCGCCAGGGCAATATCCCTGGTTTCCCCGGTAAAGGCATCATAGGACTGTTCAAACAATACTGAATAATAATCCCTGTCACCATATCCCTCTGCGGGCTCGTTTTGCTGCATCATATAGTTTTGGTACACATTCAGAAACGCCACATAGCTTTGGAGGTTGGTATACTGATCATTGAAGATTTCTGCATCATCCAGAAAGTCATAATACCCTTCCGGCAATTCCGGATGACTGTCCAGCCCGCGGAAATGGGCAGCAGCCATCGGGTACTCCATCAACTCTCCTTTTTTCTCGTACCTGATATTGGCCTCCATCATTGATACAAAGGCTTCGCTCAGTTCATCAAAACGTATGTCATTTCTCAGATAGTTCAGCTTTTCCTCGTAATTATCGGTTACATAGAGCCTGAACTCATCAGGCCCCATTTCAGCGGCCTTGCTAAGCACAGTCATCCGGGCATATTTACTGGCCACGTCCGCATTGTACCCGGCAAGCAACCTGTTCTCGGCGACCAGATCCCCTTCGATGCCAGGTATCCCGGTCGAGTCATCCGCATCAAAGGTAATATCCACCTCTGCCCCGGGTTCCAGGTAAAGACTGATCGAACGTCTTGGGATGCGAACACTGACCAGGCGGGGCTCATCAAGGGGAAGGCTGGCAGAAAACCTGTTGTTTTCATCCAGGGGAGCCTTTACCTCTTCCCTTGTGTTGGTCACAGTTTCCTTTATGTAATAAACCTCAACCTGTTCATCGGAAGGGTTTTCTACATAGCCGGTAATGGTGGCATAATCTGGAGCCGGCCTGCTGCATGCAGCCAAGGCAACAACTAAAATCAATAGTATTTTTTTCATCGGTGTATTGGTTGGGTTTTGCAGATGTAAAGTAACGAATTTTTCGGGAAAAATCTACCAGTTTATTTAATTAATATCCATAGATAGATGAATAATTTTTACCACCACCTTCTTTTTTCGGATCGGGTAAGCTACCTTTGCACCGCCAAAATCACCCATCACCCCCTTCTGATCAATGTATTGAAAAGGTATGAGAATTCCGGTTTTTTCTGAGCTGCAGCCCCAGGAGAAGAAAACCTTTGGCCTGCATTTCTCCTATTCCTTTATAGAAGGGATCCTGGCTGGTCTCATTGCACTGAACGAGTTCGTCTTCGTAAAAAGTTTGCTGGGATCAGGTTACCAGGTCGGTGTGCTGTTCCAGTTTTCCACCCTGGTATTTCTGCTGCTTATCTTTTTCAGCACCTTTTTGCGCCGCATCAAAAACAAAAAGAGGCTGTTGCGCCGGACAGCCATTCTGACAAGACTGCCGCTGATGCTGCTGTTTTTCTTCCCGCGGAGCCCCGAGCAGCTTTCCGGTGATTCCATTTATCACTATATTTTCCTGGCCATTTTTCTGATCTATTACCTGGCCAACCCCATTGTGTTTCCCAGCATCAACCTCTTTCTCAAAAACGCTTACTCCCACGAGAACTTTGGCCGTTTTTACAGTTATGCCACCACCGTGAACAAGATCGTGATGATGGGTACCACGTTTGCCTACGGCTGGGCCCTGGATACCAATCATTACATCTTTGTGTACATCTTCCCCGTGGCGGCCGTCCTCGGGATGCTGTCTATTACACTGCTTTCACTGATCCCTTATAAACAGGAGGAACCTCCTGATATGTCATATTCTTTCTGGAAAGGCATCAAACAGTCAGTCAGTGAGATGACTGCCATCCTGGTAAAAAATGTACCCTACCGTCACTTCCAGATTGGATTTATGTTCTACGGTTTCGGGTTTATGGGATCATATACCGTCATCATCCTGTTCTGGGAATACGGGCTGGGACTGAACTACTCCAGTGTGGCATTTTACCGCAACGCCTACAATCTTTTGGCCATTCTGTTTCTGCCGTTTTTCGGACGGCTCATCGGTCGCATCGACCCCCGCCGCTTTGCGGTGATCCCCTTTCTGTCCATGGCCCTGTATATTTTCTCCCTGATCATGACCCAGTTTTACGACAGTTATGTCACTTTCTGGGACATCACCCTGTACCACAGCATGACCTTCTATATTCTGTTCCACGGGGTTTTTGCCGCCACCATGGCCCTGATGTGGAGTATCGGCTCGGCTTACTTCTGCGCCCCGTCCGAAGCCGGCATCTACCAGTCCATCCACCTGGGAATGACCGCCCTGCGTTCACTTTTCGCCCCGCTGATCGGGGTGCTGTTTTATGAATTATGGGGTTTCACCATTGCCTTCTCCATCTCCATCACCAGCCTGGTGATCGGAAGCTGCATCATGTGGTGGTCACAGCGCAAATACCCGCTGATGGAGAAGAAAGTGCTTTCCTGATCGCCGGACAGTCCCGGTCAGAAGGGCTGAAGACCGTAACGATGCATTTGGCGGGTAACCCCCGTCAGGAGGTTCACGGGCCAGCGCGGTAAATCCAGCTGACAAGGCCCGTCAGGAAGGCCACTGACAAGGTACGTTATGAAGACCCGGGACCGGAGCGATCCATACGGCGGACAAATAAAGAATAAAACACAATAAAAAGCGTCACGAATACACTGACCACCGCCGGCGGCAGGGCCACCCTGGCATCCCCGCGAAAAAAAGTAAACGCCGTTACCGCGGCAAACGCACTGCTTTTGATCACCATCATCAGGGTACTGCTGATGATAAACCCCCTGGGTTTGCCCATCCGGTGCATCACCACATGATAAACAAATCCCATCACAAACATCGCCATAAACAATACACCGGAGATCTTCAGTACCGAAACCGGCTCATTGAGAAAAACCGGGGCACTCATCCCCACAATGGGGGCAATCACCAGGAAAAACCCCCATTTAATGATGGTGTTCCTTACCTTCTCAACGCGGGGAAGTATCCTGGGATGACGAAGCATACGACTGATCAGCAGGGGGATCAGAATCAGCTGGGCCATGATCTGCAGGATCGTCACGGGGTTGACCATCGCCTGACCGAGCAATACCAGTAATATCAGCGGGGTCAGCAGCATCGCCAGCAGGTGCAGCCCGAACACCCCTGTTACGCTGAAGTTATTGTCCCCATCCAGAAGTGCGGAAAAAGGAATAACCGAAGGGCCGGGAGGCGCGGCCACCACCAGCACAAAACCGATGTAAAAGGAGAAATAGGCATCATGGAAGAAGATCCAGGCCATCACGATCACCACCAGTCCGAAAAGCCCGAAGTTCAGCATGGCCGACCAGGCCAGGGGACGCAGCGCATTGGAGAAGGGCACCCAGCTTTTAAAGGAAAAACCTGTGGTGGAAAACACCATCACCAGGCCCAGGGTCCACATGGAAATTTCCGCAAGGGGTTCCGTACGCTCTCCGAGCAAAAGGCCCACCACCAATGCCAGAATCAGCACAAAATCACGATGATTGACGATCCGCAAAATCACATTCATTGTTACCCGTGTTACAAGTTGCTGCTCGTGTTAATAGTTGCTGCCCGCATCAATAGTTGCGGCTGGCGCAATGGAGGCGACCAACCCAAATGATGAGGCCGTCACAATGGATGCGACCTCCGCTATGGATGTGGCCCGCCCAATAGAGACAGCCGCGTCAAAGATAAAACCAAATTCAATATACGTAAATATGGTGAGTAAAGCCTTTTATTAAAACGGTTTTCCTTTATCTTTGTTTGGAAAGATAATCATCCTGCAGCCCGGGATTTCAGTATTATGCATGTATTTTTTGTTCATGAGTTGTCCGGCGACCTGTTGTCGCTTCCCGAGGAAGAGTCGCGTCACTGCGCCAAAGTGCTGCGTCTGCGGCCCGGTGACGAAGTGGCCGTAACCGACGGCAAAGGACTATGGGCCCTGGCCGCCATCGAAGAAGCCCATCCAAAGTCATCCCTGGTAAAGGTCATTCAAAGAAAAGAAGCATACAGAAAGCGACCTTTCAGGCTGCACATGGCCGTGGCGCCCACCAAAAGCATCGACCGGTTTGAATGGTTCCTGGAAAAAGCCACAGAATGCGGCATTGATGAGATCACCCCGGTATTCTGCGCCTACAGTGAAAGACGGGTCATAAAGCCCCACAGGCTGGAAAAAGTCCTGGTGGCCGCCATGAAGCAGTCGCTGAGGGCTTACCTCCCGAAGCTGAACCCGGCCATCGAACTGCAGGACTTCCTGCAACATCCGGTACCGGAGCATGCGTTTATGGCCCATTGCGCCGAAGGGGAGAAACAAACCCTGGCAGGCAGCTATCAAACAGGGGAAGATATGACCGTGCTGGTGGGGCCGGAAGGCGATTTCAGCCCGGCAGAGATTGAGGCGGCAACGGACGCCGGCTACCGGGCAATAAGCATGGGGAGCCACCGTTTACGAACGGAGACCGCTGCCATGGCACTCTGCGTGCAGGCCAATACCATAAACGGATTGTTATGAAAACAACTCAAAAAAAATCAAGCTTGCATCCCATGCGCACCACGCTGCTATTCATACTTTTTATTCTGGCAGGAAGCCTCGCAGAGGCCCAGCACCACCAGGTCGCCACCCTGAAATACCGGGGCGGCGGCGACTGGTATGCCAACCCCAGTGCCCTGCCCAACCTGGTGAGGTTTGCCAATGAGCACACCGGAACCACCATCAGCACCCGGATAGCTACGGTGGAAGCGGGAAGCTCCCAGCTGTTCAACTACCCGTTTGTGTACATGACCGGTCACGGGAACGTGGTGTTTTCCGCACAGGAAGCGGAAAACCTGCGCAACTACCTGGTCGGCGGAGGGTTTTTGCATGTGGATGACAATTACGGGCTGGATCCCTATTTCCGCCGCGAGATCGAAAAAGTATTCCCGGACAAGGAGCTGGTGGAGCTTCCCTTCAACCACCCCGTTTACCACCAGACATTCTCCTTCCCGGACGGGCCGCCCAAGATCCATGAGCATGACGGCAAGCCGCCCCAGGGGTTTGGCATCTTCCATGAAGGCAGGCTGGTGTTGTACTACACCTATGAAATTGACCTGGGCAATGGCTGGGAAGACCAGTCGGTGCATGGCCTTCCGGAGGAGGTCAGGCTGAAGGCCCTGCGAATGGGGGCCAATATTTTACAGTATGTTTTCAACAGGCAGGAAAAAGAAGTTAGTGAAATAACACCCTGACATCATACCATGGAAAAAGCATTATCCACGGCAAAAAAAGTATGGCATGTGTTCCGTGACGCAGGGATACACTGGAACAAATCAGGCCCCTGGCGGCAAAGTGCCATCCTGGCCTATTATGCCATTTTTTCGCTGCCCGCCCTGCTGTTGATTGTCATTGTCAGTACGGGTTATTTCTTCGGGGAAGAAGCTGTATCGCGGGAGCTGTCAGAGCGTATCGCCGATACCATCGGAAAGGAAACTGCCCGCACTGTGGAAAATATGATCGCCGGTGCAGCCGACCCCGGCTCATCCACCATCGCGATGCTCGTCGGTATCGGGATGCTGCTTTTCGGTGCCACCACTTTGTTCTATCACCTGCAGCTGTCACTGAACAAGGTCTGGGGAGTGCTTCCCAAACCCAGAAAAGCCATTGTGAAATACCTGAAAGACCGGTTATTTTCTTTCGGACTGGTTCTGGTGATCGGCTTTTTGCTGTTGTTGTCGATGCTGGCCAACTCACTGCTCGCCATATTCAGCGACTGGATCAGCTCTCACTGGCCGGGAATCAGGATGCCCATGGTGATTTTCATGAATTACGGCATTTCCCTTCTGGTCACCACCACCCTTTTTGCCCTGATGTTCAAATTTCTGCCGGATGCCATCATTCGCTGGCGCTCAGTATGGATCGGAGCCTTTCTTACGGCCCTCCTTTTCGCCCTCGGGCAGTACGGGTTGCGCATCTATTTCAGCACCACAGACCCGGCCTCGATTTACGGAGCAGCGGGCACCCTCATCCTCATCATGATCTGGGCCTCTTATATGGCCATGATCGTGCTGTATGGGGCGGAATTCACCCGGCATTGGGCTGAAGAGTTCGGCCATGGCATGCGGCCCAAGGGAAATGCCATGCTCATTGAAGAACTGGACCATCCGGAATCTTTTGTAAATGAATAAAACATTCTGATGGCAGTAACAGATCCACATATGCGATCAAACCCCACAGACCTGCTGCAGGCCTGTCACCCGTTGAAGGAGCATGCCAGGCCTGCCGCCTCCGGACACATTGAATCACCCATAATCAACACCATACACACAAAAAATAAATCACATGAAAAACCTTACGCTACTGACAGCATTTTTACTCCTGATCACCACACAAACAATGGCCCAGGACAGGATCACCGGCCACAATTTCGCCAGCCGATCTGAAGTGATCGCACAAAACGGCATGGCCGCCACCAGCCATCCGCTGGCCACCCAGGCCGCCCTTGACATCCTGAAACAAGGCGGAAGCGCCGTCGATGCAGCCATCGCGGCCAATGCCGTGCTGGGCCTCATGGAGCCGACCGGATGCGGCATCGGGGGTGACCTGTTTGCCATTATCTGGGATGCAGAAGGCGGACAGCTTCACGGGCTCAATGCCAGCGGCCGATCCCCACAAGGACTGGAGATCGATTACTTCCTTGATAATGATTATGCCATGATCCCTCCAAGGGGCGTACTGCCGGTCAGTGTACCCGGGACGGTTGACGGCTGGTTTGAGCTGCACGGGAAGTTCGGCAGGCTTGATATGACCGACATCCTGGATCCGGCCATTGCATATGCCAGGGAAGGTTTTCCGGTAACTGAGCTCATTGCCTATTACCTGGAGCGAACAGCCCCGGTACTGAGCCGTTTTCCCAATTTCGAGGAAACCTATATGCCGGACGGCCGCATGCCCGAAAAAGGGGAGATATTCCGTAACCCATACCTGGCCAACACCTATGAGACCCTCGCCGAGGTGGGGCGCGATGCCTTCTACCGCGGGGAGATCGCTCGCATCATCGCCGACCACGTGCAGGAAAGCGGCGGATTTTTAAGCTACAAGGATATGGCCAGCCACAGCAGCACCTGGGTTGACCCGGTATCCACCAACTACCGCGGATACGATGTGTGGCAGCTTCCGCCCAACGGCCAGGGAATTGCCGTGCTTCAGATCCTGAATATCCTGGAAGGCTTTGACATCGCTTCCATGGGGCTTTACAGCCCGGAATACATCCACCATTTCGTGGAAGCCAAAAAGCTGGCCTTCGAAGACAGGGCCAAATACTATTCTGACATGGATTTTAACCCCGTTCCTGTGGAGGGGCTAATCTCCAAGGAATATGCCGCAGACCGCCGCGAACTGATCAATCCTGACCGTGCCGCCCTTCACCAGGATGCCGGTATCCCGGAATCCCCCAACACCATCTACCTGACCGTGGCTGACAAAGACGGCAACATGGTATCGCTGATCCAGAGTAATTATCGTGGGATGGGAAGCGGCGTCACCCCTCCCGGTCTGGGATTCGTGCTGCAGAATCGTGGCGAAGGCTTTACCCTGGAGCCGGGACGTTTCAACACCTATGAACCGGGCAAAAGACCATTCCACACCATCATTCCGGGCTTCATCACCAAAGATGACGAACCCTACATGAG
>SL_8KL_010_SEDDRAFT_10002308_pt1 | contig 16142 bp, 21 predicted proteins | sample SodLakKL_010_SED_4_FD_11160 | JGI IMG/M metagenome (IMG submission 11160)
GGAGCCTTTCTGCGACATTTTCCGCGGTGTCTAACAAAATCTAGGAGGTGAAGCCGATGAGGGGAGCCAAACCGAAACCAACACACTTGAAAGAAGTCAACGGCAATCCAGGGAAGAGAAAGCTGAACAAAAACGAGCCAAAAGCGAAAGGGGAGGCTCGCTGCCCTGAATGGCTCCATCCCGATGCGAAGAAAGAGTGGAAGCGACTGTCGGCGGAGTTGAAGCGATTGGGGCTGTTATCGCTGATGGACACGGCCGCTTTCGCTGGTTACTGTCAATCCTACGCCATGTATCGGCACTGCGTCGAGTATGTGAACGAACACGGCCCGACTTACAAAGTATATGACCAAAACGGCGATTTGAAAATGGTTCGGGCCTATCCAGAAGTGGCCCAGTCCGACCGACACCTTGCCAACATCAGAGCATTTGCGGCAGAATTCGGATTCACGCCTTCGTCTCGGGGCCGAATCGAGGTTGACACACTCAAAAACACCGAAAGCCCGATGGCTGAATATATGAGGAAGAAAAAGAATGGCACATGATAAGTCTAGGGCTTTGGACGTAATCGAATTCGTGCAGATGCTTAAGCTAACAGATGATTTCTACGGCGAGCCTTTCCAACTTTTGGATTGGCAATATCAAATCATTTGGGATGTTTACGGCACTGTGACGGAGCGTGGAGAGAGGCAACATGAATACGCCTATCTCGAAATCCCGAAGAAGAACGGGAAAACGGCCCTTGTCGCGGCCTTGGCATTGTATCATTTAATATGTGACGGGCACGGGGGAGAAATTTACTGCTGTGCAGCCGACCGCGAGCAGGCGTCGATTGCGTATAAAGCCGTGTGTGACATGATTGAGCAAGATGAGACGTTACAGGAGCTAACGAAGGTCACGCCTTCTTCCAAGCGGATTATCAACAGGCAAACAGGGACGTTTATCAAGGTGTTGTCGGCCGAGGCGTACACAAAGCACGGGATTAAGCCCACTGTTGTGATTTTCGATGAATTACACGCCCAACCGACGAGGGAATTGTGGGACGTAATGACTTTCGGGGCGGGCGTTATCCGCCGGGAGCCTTTGTGGTGGGTTATCACAACAGCAGGGGATGACCCCGACAGGCATAGTATAGGCTGGGAAGTGCATGAATACGCCCGGAGAATCATGACCGGCGACATTGAAGACCCGTCTTGGTACGCAAAGATTTTTTGCGCGGAAGAAGACGATGATATATACGATGAAGAGGTTTGGCACAAGGCGAACCCTAGTCTTGGGTATGTTTTCGACGTTGAGAAGGTTAGGAAAGAGGCTATTGCAGCCCGAAATGACGAATCGAAGGAGAAGTTATTCCGATGGTTGCGGTTAAATCAATGGATTTCGTTGAAGTCTGTTGGTTGGCTTCCTCTTACGTTGTGGGATTCGACCGTTGGCAAGTGGGAACACTCGGAGTTAATCGGGAAACGATGTTACATCGGTCTTGACTTGGCGTCAACGGTGGATTTGACGGCGGCGTGTCTCCTGTTCCCGCCGCAGGAAGGTTTAGACGATTGGCGGGCGTTATATGAGGCTTGGGTTCCCGAGGATAATATGAAAGAGCGTATCAACAACGACAAAGTACCATATGACCGATGGGTGAAACAGAAATATCTCCACGCGACACCGGGAGATGCGGTCGATTACGACTTTGTTGAGGCGAGAATCAAGGCTTTCGCGAAGCAGTACGAGGTTGAATACCTCTGTACCGACCCGTGGAACAGTCGAATGTTACAGCAGAGGCTAGCGAAAGCAGACATTGAATCCATCGAGGTCGCACAGACTATCGCCGGGATGTCCCCTGGCATGAAGGAAATGGAGCGTATGTTGCGGACGGGGGAAATGACACACGAGGAAAACCCTGTTGCCAGATGGTGTTTTGGTAACATGGCTGTGCATATCGACGGGAATGAGAACATGAAGCCGATGAAAAACAAGGCGAAAGACCGAATTGACGTGATTGTGGCTATGATTAACGCCGTGAATATTGCTATTACCCAAGAAGACATGGAAGAAGTCATTTATAACACGCGGGGTATGCGTTCGCTAGGGGGGTGAACAATTGGGAATCATTGATAAGATAAAAGCGGCCCGACATGCTTACAAAAACGAGACAGCATACCAGCAATGGTTAAGAGAGTTTATGAGTGGTGAAGAAGTGTCGAATTTACCGCCCCATTACCATGCTGACGGCGAAGTGGCCATGAAATATTCGGCCGTTTTCTCCTGCGTCAAGGTATTAGCAGAGACTTTTGCTAGTTCTCCCATTATGTTATACCGGAATACGGGCGAAGGCCGCGAAAGGGTTAATAATCTTAGGGTTTACGACATTTTGCACAACAGACCGAACGAAGAAATGAGCCCTTTTTCGTTCAAAGAGACACTGGAAACGTCACGAAACCTAGGCGGTAACGCTATCTGCGAAAGGCTTGTTAACGGCAGAGGTGATTTAGTCGGTTTATACCCTTATCCGTGGTCGGCGGTTTCGATACAAAGAAACGCCGAAGGGCGTTTGGAATACGTCATTGGAGACGGTGAGGAAAGCAAAGTTCTGTCCAGAGACCAAGTTTTGCACATCCCCGGACTAAGTTTCGACGGTGTTATTGGATTAAGCCCGATTGAATACGTGTCCAACGCTATCCGCTTGGGGTTGAGTTATGAATCTTTTGCCATTCAACTGTATAAAAACGGGGCGACATCGACAGGGGCGTTTAAGCATCCGTCAGCACTGAAGGAAGAGGCTTACAAACGCCTCAAAAAGGAACTAAAAGAGAATTACACCGGTCTGCAGAATTCTGGAACGCCGATGTTGCTTGAAGATGGATTGGAATTCGTTCCCTTTTCGATTAAACCCGTGGACGCGCAGATGTTGGAATCGAAACGGTTCCAAATTGAGGATATAGCAAGGATTTACCGCGTCCCACTACATCTATTACAGGACTTGACCAGGGCGACCAACAACAATATCGAGCACCAGAGCTTAGAATTCGTGATGTATACCATGCTGCCGATTTACAAGAGGGCAGAAGAGGCCATGAACGCCCAACTATTGACCCGACAGCAACGACAGGCGGGGTATTATCTCGAATTCAAGATGGATGGGTTGCTTCGTGGAGACATTCAAAGCCGTTACGCTGCTTATGCTATCGCCCGTCAGTGGGGTATTATGTCGATCAACGACATTCGGAAGCTGGAAAACATGAACCCGATAGACGGCGGAGACAGCTATTTGCAGCCCTTGAACATGATTTCCGTCGAAAAAGCCGACGAATACTACCAAACAGAGGTCACAGATAAACAGGTCAAGGAAATCAAATCACTGCTGGAAAGGGGGTGACTAAATGATATATGTCATTTGGGGGCCTCCGGCTAGCGGCAAATCGACGTATGTGGCCGAAAACCGCAGTGAGAACAGCGTAACTTTCGACTTTGACAAGGTTATGCAGGCATTATCTGGGCTAAAACCCCATCATAAAAATCGAAATCTCATTGGCTTAGTGGTGGACATACGCCAAATGGTGATTGACGCACTCGGAGAGTTAGAGGTCGACGATGCTTGGATTATAACGACGTGGGTTGACGAAGATTTCCAGGCGAAATTCGGCGATGTGGAAGTTGAATACGTCCTGATGCGCACGGACAAGGAAACCTGTTTGCAGAGAGTTTACAACGACCCCGACCGGGCCGAGGTTGCAGAAGAAATGAAAGAAGTCATTGAAGAGTGGTTCGACAAACACGGGGCACAAAACAGCATCGCTGCGAAAGGGGGTGGGAAAATGCCGAAAAAGTTTTGGAATCTGCAGAAGGTGTCGGATTCGGCGGGCGAGCTTTCCTTATACGGCGAGATTTCTTCGGTTTCATGGTGGGGCGATGAGGTAACGCCGCAGATGTTTAAGGATGAGCTTGACGCACTTGGGGACATATCAACTTTGAATGTTTATATCAACAGTCCAGGCGGTGACGTGTTCGCAGGGCAGGCGATTCACTCCATTCTCAAGCGTCATAAGGCGACTGTGCATGTATATATTGACGGTTTGGCGGCAAGTATTGCTTCTGTGGTGGCTATGGCAGGGGATACCGTGACGATGCCACGAAACGCCATGATGATGATTCATAAACCGTTTACCGTCATGGTAGGTAATGCCGACGATTTCCTCAAAATGGCTTCTGACTTGGAAAAAATACAAGATTCCATCGAAGAGGCGTATTTGGAACGAACAAATCTAGATAAAGCCGAGCTTAAGACGCTGATAGGTAACGAAAGCTGGTTGACTGCCGAAGAATGCGTTGAATTCGGTTTTGCAGACGAAATTGAGAAGGAACGAGAGATTGCCGCCTGTCAAAAGGGCGGTATTTTAATGTTCAACAGCTTAGAAATCGAGCGGGAGAGGTTTGAAAACCCGCCCGAGTTGCGTTCGCCCCCAACGCGGCAAGAGTTGTTGAACGTGCTTAAGCAGAAGAGCGCGCATATTGAAAGGATGATAAAAAGATGGAACTAAAGGAAAAGCTAAAGGCAAAAATGGCGCAGCAGAAGGAGTTGCTAGACAAGGCCGTGGCAGAGGGTCGCGGTTTGGAGGCCGAAGAACATAACAAGTTCGAGGGCCTAGAGCAGGAAATCGCTGATTTGGAAAGGACAATTGAGGCTGCCGAGAATTTGTGGAAGCGGGAAGAACAGGAAGAGACACCTGTCAACAACCCCGTCCGCCCGGAAAACAAAGTAAAGGGCTTTAGAAACATTGGCGAACAGTTGAAGGCTGTTGTACAGTATTTCAACGGCGAAGGCAAAGACGAACGCCTGTTTAAAAACCTCAACGAATCCGTACCTTCCGAAGGCGGATTTTTTGTCGAACAGCCGTGGGCTAATGAGATGTTGACAAGAATGTACGAAGAAAGCCCACTGTTGGCCCGCATTGACCGCACTACACTAACGGGTAATGCAAACGGCATTAAGTATCGCGGTGTTGTCGACAACAACAGGACACGTGGCAATCGCTGGGGCGGCATTCAGACCTACTGGTTAGAAGAACGCGGTACGTTGATTCCTTCAAACCCGGAATTTCGGAAGGTTGAGTTGGAATTGAACAAACTAGCAGGTCTTTGTTACTTGACCAATGAGCTTTTGGAAGACGCAGGGGCACTTTCGGCCGAAGTCGCGAACTGGTTCCGTGAGGACATGGATTTTGAAATTGCCAACGCTATCATTCGCGGTAATGGGCAAGGCAAGCCACAGGGCGTATTGAACAGCCCGGCATTGGTCAGTGTTGACCCCGAAGCAGGACAGGCGGCAGACACCGTTGTGTACGAAAATATTGTCAACATGTGGTCTCGGATGCCTGCCCGTATGCGTCAAAGGGCCGTATGGTATATCAATCAAGACATCGAACCCCAACTCTTTACAATGAGCTTGGCTGTCGGCACCGGCGGTGTACCGGTCTATATGCCGCCTAATGGGGCAGCAGATAGCCCTTATGGTCGTTTGTTCGGACGCCCGGTTGTGCCGATTGAGCAGGCAGCGACACTAGGGGACGAAGGCGACATTATTTTGGCTGATATGAGCCAATATAAGGGCATTGACAAGGGTGGAGTTGACCAAGCAACTTCCATTCACGTCCGTTTCTTGACCGATGAGACGGCCCTTCGCTTCATTTATCGCTTTGACGGTCAAGGAAAATGGGACGAACCGATTACACCGGCACAGGGAACAAACACCTTGTCCCCGTTCGTGGTACTCGGCGAGCGCGTATAAAGAAAGGATGAGCAGATAATGACACACATTCCACAGACCGCACTACCGGTCACGGGGCTTGCCCCAACAGCAACAGACGGAAATCCGACTTCGGAGTGGATTCAGCCAACCGACCATATGATGTACGTCGTAATACACGTTGACAAAGACGATGCGGCGACAACGTCTTTTCAGCTTCGGAAGGCGGACGACGCGCAGGGCAACAACCCGGAGGATTTTGGCGTAAATTGCCCCATTTGGCTCAATGCCGACGCCGAAGACGGAACAGACTTTGTAAGGCAGGACGACAGCGACGATTTCACAATGGACAACAGTGACGACACTGTGCAAATCATCGTTTTCCAGGTCGACCCGTCCAAGTGTGACGACGACAAACCTTTTGTGGCTGTCACTCTCGCTGACGGGGACGCTGACAATACCGCGGGGATTCTGTACTACCTGGCTCCTACACGGTACTAGGAGGTTTTGACATGAAGATTGGCGCAAAGTGGGTTAGTGGAAACTTAGTCTTTTACGACCGTGGAACCGGCGATGACCTGTTGACATTATCCCCGGACGGCGTTGACATTGAGGCGGGCGTCACGGAGACTGTCGAAATTGATGGCACCACGTTTACTATTACAAACGGTATCATTACCGGCGTTGATGAGGGTAACGAGGGAGACTGATGCGACTTAAACTTAAATGCAAGGTTGCGGTAGGTGGCGAGGTAAGGGACAAGGGGGAGACGGTCGATGTTGATGAACCTTTGGCTTCTCGCCTAATTGGTGTTGGATTGGCAGAGAGAAAGCGGGGGAGGCCGGCAAAGGATGAGAACACGAGTGGTGACGCCCCCGACCGAAGAGCCGATAACGGCGGAAACGGCGAAGCTGCACACTAGGGTTGGGACTGATTTAGAAGATGCGCTGATTGATTTATGGATTGAGAGTGGGAGAATCATGGCAGAGGGCTACCAAAACCGTTCATTCGTGAAGCGGACGATGGAAGCCCTTTTTGATACCTGCCCGCCCCGTCAATTTGAGTTGACATTACCGCCAATCATAGAGGTTGATTCGATAACATTCTACGATGAGGACGAAGAACCGCACGAAGTAGACAATGCAGATTATTACGTCGATGTCGATTCAGGGCGGATTGCGCTAAAGAAAGGCAAGGAATGGCCCGATGTTGAGTTACGCCCGATGAACGCTGTTGTGGTTAGGTATAAAGCTGGGCATGGGACAGCCGAAGACGTGCCCAAAACGGTCAAAGATGCTTTGTTGACTTACGTGACATACCGGTATTACAACAGAGAAGCCGAGGGCAGCGAACCCCCGCCTCAATTCTACTGGCTTTTGGCCCCCGATAGGCGGTGGAACGCGTGAGAGAAAAGCCAAAAAGAATGACGGCGAGCAAGATGGACAAGAGGATTACGTATCTCACCAAGTACACCAAACAGGGCCATTACAATGAAGAGGTGGAATATTGGCTTCCTGTCACTGACCCGAACGACCCCGGATACGATTACGAAGAGCTAGAAAAGGAAACCGTTTGGGCGTCGGTGGAGCCGATTCGGGGACGGGAGTATTACGAAAGCGCACAGTTACACAGCGAAGTCACGCACAGAATCCGACACCTGTATAAAGAGATTGACCCGACACAAGTGATATGGGTCGATGACCGGATTTTTGAAATTCAGCACTGCTTTGACGTTGACGAAAGAGGTTTTGAAGTTGAGGTCATGGCGAAAGAAATAAGGAGGTAATAGCATGGCGCGCGAAGAGTTAAGCGTTGATGTTTTGAGCGTCGAGGGTGTCGAACCTTCCTTTGTTGCAGCCGCAGGTGACGGGCACCACTTTGAAAACGACGAAAAAACGATTTTGCTGGTGAAGACCGCCGAACAAGCAGTCGACGTCACAATTAAGACCCCTTATGAACGTGAGGGGCTTGAGTTGGCTGACAGAGTTGTCACTGTCGGGGAAAATTCGTATATGGCGATTGGCAAATTCGACCGCAGAATTTACACACAGACCGAAGGCGATTTTGAAGGTGATGTGTTGGTCGATTACGATGAAACAAACGATGTTGAGGTTGCCGCAGTAAGGGTGTGACGGCGTGGAAACTTCGTTTAATCTGACGGGTGATAAGCAATTGGAGCGCGCACTAAAGAACGTGAACAAGGCAGCCGAAGGCCGGGCGTTGCGTAAAGCGACCAAGGCGGGGGCGGAAGTGATTGTACAGGAAGCCCGCAATAAAGCCCCGTATAAAACGGGGAAGCTAAAGAGAGCTATCCGATCCAAGTTCGGGCAGGCGCGGGGGAGAATCGTAACGGTGGAAATTGGCCCCGCGCCTCGTGCCCACTACGGCGGATTTCTTGAGGTGGGCACATCACGGATGCCGGCGCAGCCCTTCCTCCGCCCCGCCATGGATGAGACGAAGCAAGAGGCCGTCGATATACTGCGGGCGGCGTTATATACCGAGCTAGTAAGGGAGGCGGCGGAGCGTGGACGTTGAGCGCGAACTTGTTAAACACCTGATGGCGGACGAAAAGTTGAAGAGAATCATTGGACACCGCCTCTTTCCTTTAGCTATACCACAGCACGAAGACGTTCCAGCGATTGTGTATCAGAGGATAAGCACTCCAAGGACGTTAGGTTTGACCGAAGAAGGGGCGAGCAACCCACGGTTTCAATTCTCCGCTTATGCGGAGGATTACGCAGAAGTCCGGCAGATGGCAATGCATCTTAAGGAATCACTTGACTATTTTCGAGGCAAGATAGCTGTCTTGCAAGCGGACGCAAGGGAAAATTTCGAGCATGAAACGGGTCGATATCGCGCAGATGTCGACTTTTTTGCTATGTATTAAAAAGGAGTGATTTTGATGGCACTATGGGGCATTGGAACCCTATTCGAGCGGGGTGACGGTGAATCGCCAGAGGTTTTTACCGCTATTGGCAATATCACCAGCATTAACCCGCCCGACAGCACAATGGACACGGAAGACGCAACGACACTAGACAGCCCGGACGGGCGAGAAGAGATTGTGCCGACTATTCTTCGTAATGGCGAGGCGACACTCACGTTTAACTTTGACCCGGACGATACTGACCAGACGTCCTTCCGGGACGATATGAACGCGCGGCAAATAAGGAATTACAGGATTGTATTTCCGACGGAAGCGGAAGATTATTATGAGTTTGCAGCATACGTCATCGGGTTCGAGTTGGGCGAAATTACACCAGACGGTCTGTTGTCCGCTAATATTACACTGCGGGCAACCGGCGATCCATCGTTTGGCGTATCGTAAATTAGGGGGCGGGAAACCGCCCTCTTTTACAAACAGGAGGCTGACATGCTAAATAGAGATGCGATTTTGAGTGCACAAGACGTTAATAAGAAGTACGTTGAAATCCCTGAATGGGGCGGCGGCGTGTATGTTCGAGGCATGACGGGTAAGGAAAGAGACGATTACGAGGCTTCGATTGTAAGTCAAAAGGGCACGTCCACGAAGATGAATATGAAGAACGCCCGAGCCAAGTTGGTCGTTCTATGCACCGTAGATGAGGAAGGGAACAAGATTTTCCAAAGTGGAGACGTTCTGGCTTTGGGGAATAAGAGTTCGAAGGCACTAGACCGGATTTTCAGTGTCGCACAAGACTTGAGCGGTATTAGCAAAGATGATATGGACGATTTAACGGGAAACTCCGAAGAAACGATTTCCGAAAGTTCGTCTTTCGACTAAGCGTTCTTTTGGGAATGCCCCCGTCGCAGGTTTTAGAGTGTCATACGAGCAGGGAACTCTCCGAGTGGTCGGCATTCTTGGCGATGGAGCCTTCGGGCGAAGAGCGAGCAGACCTAAGAGCGGGGATTGTTTCCTCAACGATTGCCAATGCCCACAGGCAGAAGAAAGGCAAGACGTACAAACCCAAAGATTTCATGGTTGACTTTAACAAGAAAGAACAAACCGAAGAAGAGCAGATGGCAGCGGCCGAGGCCATGGCTAAAGCGTTCGGTGCGAAGAAAGGAGGCAAAAAATGGCAACAATCGGAGCCTTAGTCGTAGATTTGACAGCAAACACGGCCCGATTCCAGCGTAATATGAGTGCCTCAAAGCGGCAGCTTAATCATTTCGGACGCAATACGCGCACGGTACAGCAGCAGCTTGACCGCTTTAATCGCACGGCGAGGAACGCAAGTCGAGACTTAAGGCGTTTTGCCACCGTCACGGGCGGTTTGGCCACGGGTCTCGCTGCGGCCGGGTTCAGTCTGACAAGGTTGGCTTCGCAAGCGGAAGAGACACAGAGCAAGTTCAACGTCGTTTTCCGAGGTATGGCGAGAGAGACCAACGAGTGGGCGGAAGAATTCGCCGGTTCCGTCGGGCGGGCCGACCGTGATGTTAAAGATTGGATGGCGTCGATTCAAGACACGTTTGTTCCCCTAGGGATGGCCCGAGACGAAGCCGCAGGACTGACAAAAGAATTGACCGAGTTAGCTGTCGACGTGGCAAGTTTCAACAACGTGGCAGATGAGAAGGTTATACGAGATTTCAACAGCGCGCTTGTAGGAAGCCACCGGGCCGTCCAGCAGTACGGGATTGTATTGAATCAGACTACGCTGATGGAAGAAGTCCGTCGAATGGGGATTCGCAAGACTTGGGATGAGTTAGACGAAGCCACGAAGGCACAGGCAAGGTTTAACCTCATTTTAGAAAGCACAAGAGACGCCCAAGGCGACGCGATAAGGACGCAGGATTCATATCAAAACCAGATGAGAGGTTTGTCGGCAGACGCTAGAAACCTAGGTGAAGAGTTCGGGAACCGACTTTTGCAGCCCTTCTCAATTCTAATCGGCTGGGTACGGCAAGGAATACAGTGGTTCGCGGATTTGGACGATGAAATGAAAAATAACATTGTCCGCGTCGGTTTTTTGGCCACTGCAGTATTAGGCGGCGTGACAGCGATTGCCCTGTTTGGTTCGGCAATAGCCAAGGCCGTGCAGGTGTTGATATTATTCGCTAAAGGCATGGCGTTATTGGCAAGCCCTGTGGTTCTCAAGTTGATGTTGATTACCGGGGCCGCTTTCGTATTGTACCGAGCATGGGAACAGAACTGGCTGGGCGTGCGCGACCTGGTTACATCGGTGTGGGAGCGGTACCTACAGCCGACGTTTGACGCCATTCGTACACGACTGGATGAGGCATGGGATTGGGCCATTGATACCGGCGGCGACGTTTGGGAATGGCTGACAGACACCACTTGGGTGGAAAAGATCGAAGACGTAAAGCGGCTGTTGGACGGCGTGTGGGACTGGGCTATCGAAACGGCAAAGGATGCCTGGGAATGGCTGGATGACGGCGCACCATGGGTCACAAACGTTTTGGAATACGTTTATGATTTACTATCTACAGTGTGGTCGTGGGGCATTGAGACAGCACGGGACGCTTGGCGATGGCTAGCAGACACCGACTGGGTGCAAGTCATCCACAACGTCGGCGATGCGTTGGCAGACGGCTGGGAATGGATGATTTCGACCGACGGCGGTGCATGGGATTGGATTGAAGGCACCAAGCTAGTCGAATTCCTGCAGGAAGCCAGTGACAAAATCACTGATTCTAAAGCTTGGAAATGGACGATTGACTTGGCGGAGAAGACCGGCGAAATGGTGCTTGACGTTGTTGTCAAAGCGTCCGGGGACATGTACGAAGCAATTCAACACGGATTAGAGACAGGAGAATGGGGCCCATTTTGGGGCGTAACGAGTGATATATGGAGTGCAGGCGTCCGCATGGGGGTCACATTCTACGCCGTAGCTGCGACGGTGGCTAAGGTACTAGCGGCATTCACGGCAGGTTTGGGGGCAACGACTGCCGGATTGGGTGCTTTCGGGATACCGGGCATTGTGGCGGCGATTAGTGTTGGCGTTGCTTTTAAGGCGGCAGAAACGACGGCTGAATACAAAGAACTAGCGAGAAACCTCATAGCCGGTTTGATTGCCGGTCTCGCTGTCGGGGGGTTATTGGCTTCCCCGCAGGCGGGCATGTTGACCTTCGTTATCGCTTTCGAGTTTGAAATCGGGAGCAAAATCCGTGAAGGTTTGGATTGGCTGCAGAAAGAGATTGATAAAGGCATTGAGAGTGTGACAGGTGCGGAGGGTCATGAAGACCTTGGGCAGAGAGTATACGACTTTTTGTTTGGTGACAGACCCGAACCCCCCGAAACACCGGGCGGCGGTGGTGGGTTGCGTGAGGAACCCATCGGGGCCGTGGAGCCACAAAGACCCGTTTTACCCGCAGAGCCGGTCGACACGGGAACACTGGCACAGCAAATCGAGTCCGCTATTGGTCACGCAGGAATTGGTGATGTAATAGAGGCGATTTCGGTTGCGGAAGGTGTCGCAGCAGGCGAATCAACTTGGGAAGCCGTTATGCAAGGGTTCGTTGCACAAGCTGATTCAGAACATCCGTACGGTCGTTTTTCTTCTTCTGTTAACCAACAACTATTCGAAGACGTTTTGGAACAGACCGGATTCAAAGAAGGGTCAGAGGAATATTACAAGGCTGCGGCAGGCGTCTCGGCACAGTTTTATTGGAGAACATTTCAAAGGGAGTTTGAGCAACACGCAGGGCAGGCTTTCGCAGAGATGGGCGAAGAAGTCCGTCGACTGTTTGCGCATCACATGGGTTCTGGTTTCGCCCCGACGGAGGGCGAGGGCCTAAGACCAGCAGAAATCGAAAAGAACCCCAATTGGCCCGGTCACATGTTCCGCAGTTGGCAAACAGGAACGCCTTGGACAGGAAGCGGGGCGCGAGATGAGTTTGCAGGATTCGTCCACCACCAAGAGGCCGTAATTCCGACACCTGTTTTGAAACGTGGGGCGGCGGCTGTTCTTGAATTCCTAGGTATGGGCGGTCATATGTCGGGACTGCAACCCCCGTCAAGTGTGACAGGTGATGAAGGCGGAATGCCCGATTGGATTGGTCAACTCGCTAACACAGTCGGCGAGCAAGTTTCGGCTGGGCTAGAGAAATTACTGGGCGAAGAACGGTTTGAAATGCTGACCACCGGATTCGATACGGTTAAAGATGAAGTGCAGACGTTGATGGATTCGTTTGATTACATTCAGCAGGAAGTCGAAGAACTAACGACGGGCGCAGAGAAAGTCGAACCCGACCCCGTACCGTGGGCAGAATATGGCAGAAGTTTGGTTGATACCTTAACCACAGGCATGATGGAACAGCTTCCGCTACTGCGGAGCACCTTGGAGACGTTCCGAGAAGCCGTACAACAGGGCGCGACACCTTTACAGGCGTTGGCTTCTTCCGTTCTGCATTTGATGATGCAGTCGGAAGGCTTTAGGCAGATGATGGAAGTCCTTGGTCAAGTTGTTCAGACTGTGGCTGACATTCTAGGAACCGTTTTCGGCGGTGTTGCGAGGGCTGTGGCGGCTGTCTGGAATGCGTTAATTGAGCTTATTTCCTTGATTCCGTTCGTTAATCTGCGGCGGTATCGTATCGAGTTAGACGATGCCACAGAAACGACGAAAGAATACACGGAAGCGGTCAGAGAGGCGACGTACAACGTACCGCGAGGATTTAGGATTCAACAGCGCAGGGCCGAAGCAGGCGGTGATTTCGTGCCTGCCGGTGGAGGCGATACGCAACTTCCTTCTTGGGTACCCGAAAACCTGTCCGACATCATTGTCAACATCTACGGCGATAATTACGATGATGCTGAAATGACAAGGAAAATTAAGCAAGCTGTGGCGGAAGGCAAGACCAAGACATCATTGGCTAAGTATGGGAGGACGGTATAATGTACGCCAAGTGGAATGACATAGACATTCCGAACGTTCGGGCCGTCCCCATATCGAGGGAGTTTATCGGAGATTCAGCACGTACTATTGGCGGGAAGCTGCGTCGGGATTCTTCGGGTTTGAAAAAGGTGTGGGAAATCGAGGCTGTCTTTTTGACCGAGGCCGAGGCTTTAGCATTGACCGGAGCTTGGGACACAACGAATTACAAAGAAGGCGAGTTTTGGTTGAACGAATTCGGCGAGGGGAACACAAAGAAGGCCATGGTCGACCCCACGAGCGTCCAAGAAGAAATCGTGCAGTTTGAAAGAGACGGTTGGCAAGAGAATGGAAGACGATTGACGTTCACGGTGCAGGAGGTGTGATATGTCTTGGACTTATAGCATCTCCACTACCGATGAATGGCTAGAGGGAAAAGTAAAGGCCCTACTAAGAGAGATTTCCCGAGTTGAATTAGCCGAGGAAATGAAGGTCACTGTCGGCCCGGCCGTGATTGGCACCGTGGGCGATATATCCCGATTGTGGGCGACATACCGAGACGAAGACGGCGACATATACGTTGCACGGTCAGATGAGGATTGGGGCCGGTGGGAGTACACTGAACGAATCACAGAAAGCCCGATAGGGAGCACGAACCCCTCAATTGCTTTTGACCAAGACGGCAATTGGGTTGTTGCGGTGGAATATCTCCCCGCCGGGGCTACGCAGAAAGAAATATGGCTTATTGATTATCCGTATGACGAAAACAACGTCAATAAAACTGCAGATGGGCAATACCCTGTATTAGGAAACGACATTGACGGTGTCGTTTATTTGTTTTATCAGAGCACCGATACGACGGAGATTTTATATCGTAAAAGTGATGAGGATTATGACACGGCACACACGTTACCGTATTCAAGCCAAGTCGACATGTATCCGAAAGGTTATCGCTTGGTTCACGAACCCATCACGCAATTCCACGATAAATATATTTACGTGATATTTTTCGACGATGGGACACTAAGATATTACAGAAGTGAGGACGATGACCGGTACACAGTCGGCATTGATTTGTTGGTTGTAAATCCCAATGGTATTCCTGCAGAGTTGACTGATGTCGTTTTCGGGGGCGAGACGGCACGAACAAACCTGCGGGGCGAAGCGGAATTTCTTTACATGCCGTATGCGGAGAGAATTGATTATGAAATCAACGGTCACAAAAGCTGGACGGAGATTCCCGGGGCTGATAAGGGAACGAGAATCGGACTTATAGTCCAAAGCGAACCGCACAATGAAACAATTAAACCTTCGGCCGATGTTGGAATTACATGGCAGCCGATTATTTACGCTACCGAAGAGCCAAGTGAAACGATAATGCCTTCGGGGTCAATCGGTATTGATTGGGAAGTTGTCGGCGTTGACGTAGAATTTACCATTGTCGATTCGAACTGCGAACCCGTTGAGAACGCAACAGTTGAGTTTTACGGCGAATCAGAGACAACGGACGAAAACGGGAAAGCATTGTTCGAAAGCGTCACGGGCGGGACACACTCGTTCAAGGTTACAGAAGGCGACCGAGTTAAAGAAGGCGAGATTCTTGTTGTTGATACCAACGTCTTCGTGCATATTAACATTGACGGATACGTCGAGACAATAAGCCCGTCGGTTAGCTTGGATATTGAGTGGATAGAGATGTTTTACGAGACGGAAGAACCCACCGAGCAGATTATTCCTGCGGGTTCGGTTGCTTCTATCCTGTGGGTTGACCAGAGTTAGGGGGAATAATTGTGTGGAGCACACTAACAGCACGGCCGAAAGCGTTAAACGCCGTTGCGGTGACACCTAGCGACGCGGAAGATATAAACCCGACCGCGGGGGTTTACCTTGGCGTCGGCGGTGATTTGGTTGTGACTTTAGGCGAAATGGAAGACGGCGAGAGCGTGAAATTCGTCGATTTAGCGGCGGGGATTATCCATCCCCTGGTCGTAAAAAGGATTTGGGACGATGAAACAACAGCCGATGATATATTGGCGGTGTACTAAATGCAAATCGGGGCGAAGATTTCAATAAGTCATTTGCAGGCCGTCGGAAAACCTTTCGACGGTCTTTTGATTGAGACGATTAAACCTTCGACGACGATTGACGTAATATGGCAACCGATTTTGTATATCACGGCAGAGGCAAGCGAAACAATGAACGCGTCGGCGAGTTTAAGCGGTATTGATTGGGAGGAACCGGCATGAAAATACCTATAAAAGCAGGTGTGAAAGGGCACGTCAAAGCGACTTTGACTGACGTGAGAGATGGGAGCACGCAGGTTGTCGATAAGGATAATCTGCTGTTAGACGACTTTTGGGATGCGTGGTTTGAGAATAACATTAGCTTTTTGAATTCTAACACCATGCACCAATGCTACATCGGGAGTGGCACGAGTGGCCCGACTGTAGGCGACACGTCGGTGGAGAATGAACTGGCGAACAGTACGAGCCCAACGACGACGTTTTCCCCTTCTCGGGCAGGAGATGATAGATTAGACGCGCCCGAGGATTTACCCGCAGGTGACGGGCAGGGGTGTGCATGGTCACATGACAGCA
>SL_8KL_010_SEDDRAFT_10002310_pt1 | contig 16141 bp, 17 predicted proteins | sample SodLakKL_010_SED_4_FD_11160 | JGI IMG/M metagenome (IMG submission 11160)
ACCACCGTTTTGAGCCTTACCACCCATCGGTTGCTGGGTGACCAGGGTATAGGGACCGACGCTTCTGGCGTGCAGCTTATCGTCGACCATATGGTCGAGTTTTACCATGTGCATGACGCCTACGGAGACATCGTTGTCATAACGTTCCCCGGTCTGTCCGGAGAATAGCGGCGTTTTGCCATCGGGCTGCATGCCGGCTTCTTCCATGATTTTCTCAAGGTCTTCATTGCTGACACCGTCGAAAACTGGTGTCGCGATATGCAGACCGAGACGTTTGGCTGCCATGCCGAGATGAATCTCGAGCACTTGGCCGATGTTCATACGGGATGGGACACCCAGTGGATTCAACATGATGTCGATCGGCGTGCCATCAGGGAGGAACGGCATATCCTCTTCAGGGAGGATTTTCGAGATGACGCCTTTGTTCCCGTGGCGTCCCGCCATTTTGTCCCCTTCGGAAATCTTACGTTTTTGAACAATGAATACGCGAACGACTTCGTTTGCGCCGGGAGGCAGTTCGTCTCCATCGGCACGGGAGAAGTACTTGACGCTTTGAACGATGCCGCCACCACCATGTGGTACGCGCAGCGAGGTATCACGGACTTCACGTGATTTCTCACCAAAAATCGCAAGCAACAGTCTGTCTTCCGGCGTAGGATCGGTTTGTCCCTTGGGGGTGACTTTTCCGACAAGGATGTCGCCTTCTTCGACTTCGGCACCGGGAATGATGATGCCCCGTTCATCCAAGAAGCGGCGTCCTTCTTCACCGACGTTGGGAATCTCGCGTGTGATTTCTTCTTTTCCGAGCTTCGTGTCACGAGCTTCGGCGTCATATTTTTCGATATGGATCGAGGTATAGGCGTCGTCCTTGACCAGTTTTTCGCTAAGGATGACGGCGTCTTCATAGTTGTATCCGTTCCAGGTCATGAACGCGACGGTAAGGTTGCGTCCGATTGCGAGTTCACCCTGGTCCATCGCCGGACCGTCCGTGATGACCTCGCCGGCTTCGACCGTCTCCCCCATCTTGATGATCGGGGTCTGGTTGAAACAGGTTCCCTGGTTGCTGCGTTCGAATTTTTCGAGTTCGTACGTGTCGACTTCGTCGTTCTCGGTACGAATCAGGATGCGTCTTGAATCGACGTATTCCACGGTGCCGCCACGCAAGGCGACTTTACAGGCGCCACTGTCTTTCGATGCCTTGTATTCGATGCCTGTCCCTACGAATGGCGCTTCCGGTCTTAAGAGGGGGATGGCTTGGCGTTGCATGTTCGCTCCCATCAGGGCGCGGTTCGCATCATCATGCTCCAAAAACGGGATGCTAGCCGTGGAAATCGAAACAATCTGTTTTGGTGAAACGTCGATCAGGTCAATATCTTCACGGGGTTGCATCTTGGTTTCGCCCGAATGACGTGCGACAACGTTCTCATCAACAATACGTTTGTCATCATCAAGGTTGATGTTGGCCTGCCCGATGGTGAAGGGCTCTTCCTGGTCGGCGGTAAGGAACATGTATTCGTCCGTTACGAACATTTCGACGCTGCCGTCGTCCTGTTCGACTTTTTCAACTTTGAGGTACGGTGTTTCAATGAAACCGTACTGATTGACTCGCACATAGGATGAAAGCGAGTTGATCAAACCGATGTTCTGACCCTCTGGGGTCTCGATCGGACAGATTCTGCCGTAGTGGGAGTAATGCACGTCCCTGACTTCAAAGCCGGCGCGGTCTCTTGTGAGTCCGCCTGGTCCGAGTGCGGAAAGACGGCGTTTATGCGTCAGTTCGTCAAGCGGGTTCGTCTGGCTCATGAATTGTGAAAGCTGTGATGAACCGAAGAACTCCTTGAGTGACGAGGTCAGCGGGCGTATATTGATAAGCCCTTGAGGTTTCATATCGGACGTGTCACGGGTCGACATGCGGTCTTTGACGTTTTTCTCGAGTTTAGAAAGACCGATGCGGAACTGGTTTTTAAGCAGTTCGCCGATAAGGCGCAGACGACGGTTTCCAAGATGGTCGATGTCGTCAAGGCTTCCGTAGTTGTTCATCAGGTTCAGATAATACCCCATTGAAGCGACAATATCGGAAGGCACGAGATGTTCGGCCGTTTCCGTGGAGTCGTTCCCGATGACACGGATTTTAACTTCACGGTCGTCTTTGTCTCTGTGAAGAACATCAAGAATTTCGACTTTGGCGAGCTCGAAATGCAGTTCTTCTTTGTTCAGGGTCTCTTCAAGCGAAGCGATCATGGTGTCGTAGGCTTCATTGCCTTCCGCTTCAATAAAGGTCTTGACGGTATGACCCTGGTTTTTCAAATATTCTTCCGCATAATCCTGAGGGCTCCAGAAACGTTGGTAGCGGATGTGTGTCAACTTTTCATCATCGCTGAGGAAATCGAAGTACGGATTGGCGTCCAGAATATCCTTTTGGACACTGAACTCGAATTCGAGATCGCGCGCGAGCACACCCGGAAGGGTCTGGGAAAAGTTGTGGCGGTTCTTATCGAGATCCGCCAGGACTTCCTTGTCGATGAGTGTGCCCTGTTCGGCAATGACCTCACCGGTCTCTTTGTCGATGACATTCTGGGCCAGCGTTGTTCCGCGTACGTGCGCTAGGGCGTCCAGTTTCTGGTTCACTTTGAATCGTCCGACTTTGGCCAGTTCATAGCGTTTTGAGTCGAAAAGACGGCTTACAAGAAAACTGATTGCGCCTTCGACGGTTGCGGTTTCTCCTTGGCGGAGTTTGGAATAGACTTCAAGGATGGCATCCGAGGAATTTTCGATGGTGTCTTTTTCCAGCGTGCCTTCCATGTATGGATTTTCACCGAAGACCGCATTGATCTGGTCGTTGCTTTGCAGACCAAGCGCTCTTAGCAAGGTGGTCATAGGAATTTTCTTAGAGCGGTCCAACTTCACGAACAGGGTATCTTTCGAACCGGTCTCGTATTCAAGCCATGCCCCTCTGTTCGGGATGATTTGTCCCAGATATTTCGACTGCAGGGTCTTGCGGTCGATTTCTTCACTGAAAAACACACCAGCGCTCCGGACGATCTGTGAGACGATCACGCGTTCCGAACCGTTGATGATGAATGACGCTCGTGGAGTCATGAAAGGGAAATCGCCCATGAACAGTTTTTGCTCGACGATTTCTCCGGTCGTGTTATTAACGAGTTTCACGTTGACGCGAAGGGGTTTGGCATAGGTCAGTTCTTTTTCTTTCGCTTCCTTGATGGCGTATTTGGGCTCACCGAATTCGATCCCTTCAAAATAGAGCTCCAAGTCACCGGTATGATTCTCAATTGGTGAGATGTCTTTTAAAAGCTCCTCCAAACCTTCCTTCACAAACCAGTCAAACGACTTGGTCTGGACCTCGATAAGGTTTGGCAGTTCGACATTGGATTTGACGCGGGAGTAGTTTCTTCTCTCACGTTTCCGTCCGTACTTTACTATCGAGTAATTCACTATATCCACCCCGTTTAATTATTGAAAAAACTTAGTGCAACACAAAAAAGCGCATTGTATCGCATTTTGATATTCTATCACAATTTTGTCAAGTCGTCAATCTTTTCTGATGCGAATTATGTGAAACCCTTTTTTCCTCTTGACAACTTCCGGTCCGGAAAAAGACTCAAAATACGTTAATGCGGATTGTACGCCATGCTTCTTGTGCATGACGAACCAAAGCTCTCCGTTGTCGTTCAAATGTTGGTATGCCTGATGGAACATGCCATAAAGCGACGTCTTGCCGATACGAATCGGCGGATTGGTGACAATGATATCAAACGTTCCAAGGATTGAAGTGAAGCCATCCGATTTGATGACGGTGCCTTCCACCTGGTTGGCCTTGAGATTGCGTTCACATAACGCCAAGGCCCGTTCATTGACATCGCTGAAAGTCATGTCCAACGCTTTCTCTTGGGCAAGCACAATGCCGATGACGCCATAGCCGCAACCCAAATCAAGGCCCCGTTTCATTTCAGCGGAGGTCTTGATGGTCTTAAGCAGCAAATCGGTCGCATAATCGACGTGATCTTTGGAAAATACGGAGGTGTCGCTCACAAACGTGAACGTACGCCCGTTAAACTCGTAATGCAATGTGCGCTCCAAGCTTTCTGATTCCGGTTTTTCACTGTAGTAGTGCGCCATAACGTCACCTTTCCTGCGTGGTATTGATAAAAAAGGGAAAAACCTGAGTGAAACACCCAGGTTTTTTTATCCGTTATGCAATTACTTGACTTCGACAGAAGCGCCGGCTTCTTCGAGTTTTTCTTTGATTTCTTCAGCGTCTTCAGGGCTGATGTCTTCTTTGACGGGAGATGGTGCGCCATCAACAAGCGCTTTGGCTTCTTTAAGACCCAGACCGGTGATTTCGCGGATGACTTTGATGACACCGATTTTTTTCGCGCCAGCGTCAGTAAGCGTAACAGTTACTTCGCTTGGAGCTTCGTCTTCGGCAGCGGCGCCAGGTCCTGCGACTGCAACCGCGCTTGGGTCGACACCGAATTCGTCTTTCATAAGATCTACAAGTTCTTTAAGTTCAAGAAGAGTTTTCTCCTTAAGTGATTCAATAATTTCAGCATTGGTAAGTTTTGCCATGATAATTTCCTCCTTATTATCCGTTATCGGTTTCTAGATTTTCAGCATGTAGCTGTAGTGCGATTGCAACTTCTTTGATTGGTTGCAATAATCCACCTGCAAACATTGTAAGCAGTTCTTCACGAGATGGAATGGTAGCGATCGTTTGAATCCTGTCATTGTCCATGTACTCTCCATCGACAACGCCAACTTTCAGCTCGAGTTGCTTGTGTTCTTTGGCGAATTCGTAGATGACTTTCGCGGCGCTGACACTGTCCTCGTGCGAGAACGCGACAGCGTTCGGACCGATTGCGTGATCAATCATGTCTTTGTACCCGGCATCTTCAGCGGCGCGTTTGATGATGTTATTCTTGATAACTGCCATTTCACAGCCGTTTTCACGAAGTTTGTCGCGAAGCTCGGTGACTTCATCAACACTCAGCCCAAGATAGTCCAGAAGAACGATTGAATTTGCTTCCTGCATTCTTTTCGAAAGCTCGGCAACCTGTTCCTTTTTGAGTTCGATAGCTTTTTTAGCCAACGTTTACACCTCCCAGTGTTAAGTCAAATGAAAATCCTCCTTTGTCGACGACAAAAGAGGACTAAATTTCTAGCTTCTTTCATCTGCCAGGGATATTAAGCATTCGCACCCTGGGTCTTCGACAAATTGAGATTATTCGGTTTTATTGAATTTCTTTAAGCGATTGAGCTAGGGTCGATTTTGACACCAGGGCTCATTGTTGTTGCAAGCGTGACACTCTTGATGTAGCCGCCCTTGACAGTCTGCGGACGCAGGCTTTGGACAGTATCATAGAATGTCTTGACGTTTTCAAAGAGTTTCACATCGTCGAATGAACGTTTACCGACCGTGATGTGCAGGTTACCGACTTTATCGACACGATATTCGATTTTTCCTGCCTTGATTTCCTCAACGGCTTTTTTGACATCCATGGTGACTGTTCCGGTCTTCGGATTCGGCATAAGTCCTTTCGGACCAAGCGTACGGCCGAGTTTACCGACTTTTGCCATCATGTCCGGCGTGGCGACGACAGTATCGAAGTCTGTCCATCCGCCCATCACTTTGTCAATCAGTTCATCTTCACCGACAAAATCGGCTCCGGCTTCTTCAGCTTCTTTGGCTTTATCGCCCTTTGCGAATACGACAACGCGTTTCGTCTTCCCGGTACCGTGTGGCAGCACAATTGCTCCACGCAGGTTTTGTTCTGCTTTGCGCGGGTTGACGTTCAGACGGATCGCCATTTCGACGGAAGCATCGAAACCTTCGAATGAAACTTCTTTGAGAAGTTCGATTGCATCTTGGATTTTATAGCTTTTCGTACGGTCGATTTTTTCGAGCGCAGCGCTATATTTTTTTCCACTTTTTGCCATGATTTACCTCCTAAATGTGGTCTAACGGAATCTCCTCCCACAATTAGCTGTTGTATATAACAACTAGTTGCTTCAATCCTTGATTGTGATTCCCATGTTGCGGGCAGAACCTTCAATGATTCTCATCGCCGCATCAATATCGTTTGCGTTAAGATCGGGCATTTTGGTTTCCGCGATCTCGCGCACCTGGTCGCGGGTAACACTTCCAACCTTCTCGGTGAGAGGGTTGCTGGCTCCCTTTTTGACTCCGGCAGCTTTCATCAGCAAGTCGGCTGCTGGCGGTGTTTTGGTTACAAATGTGAACGAACGGTCATCATACACAGTGATTTCAACTGGCACGATGTTCCCCATTTGGTCTTTGGTCTGATCATTGAATTTCGAGCAGAAATCCTGAATGTTCACACCTGCTTGACCAAGCGCCGGCCCTACTGGTGGAGCGGGGTTCGCTTTCCCTGCGGGAATTTGCAACTTGACGACAGATTTCACTTCTTTTTTAGCCACGATAGACACCTCCTATATTCGTGATGTGGTCAACGGACTGTATGTTTTTTACAGTCCTTCCACCCTAAAAATAAGCATGCCGCACGACATGCTAAATCATTATACAATAGTTTAAAATCCCTGTCAATAAAAGACAAGGATTTTAAACCGTTGTGTCGATTTCATCGAATGTGAGCTGTTTCGGAGTCTCACGACCGAACATCTCAACAAGCACGGTAACAATCTCTTTTTCATGGTCGACGGATTCCACCGTGCCGACCTGGTTCATGAAAGGTCCTGCGGTGACTCGGACTTTCTGACCTTTTTCGATATCCAGTTTCGGTGTCTGGATGACACCGGCGCGTTTCAGAATCGGGTTGATCTCATCATGAGGAAGCGGGACCGGCTTTGTCCCACCGCCACTGCTTCCAAGGAAGCCGGTGACGCCCGGGGTGTTTCTGACGACGAACCACGAGTCATCGGTAACGATCATCTCCACAAAGACATAACCCGGATAGATCTTGTTCACCTTTTCCTTGGTGGTTCCGTCCGCCTTCTTTTCAAGGACAGTTTCTTCGGGAATGACCACCTGGAAAATCTTGTCCTCCATCTGCATGGTCTCAATCCGACGTTCAAGGTTGATTTTTACCGAGTTTTCCTGTCCAGAATACGTCTGGACGATATACCATTTCTTCTCATCCATGTTCAAGCTCATATGAATCAGGCACCCAGTCCGTAAAGGTAATCGAAGATCGGCGCGAATACAAGATCATAAAGCACGAAGAAGAGGGCCAGTATAATCATGAAACCGAAAACTCTCGCCGTATGGTTTTTCAAGGTTTTCCTGTCCGGCCATGAAACACGGCGCATTTCCTTGAGCCCGGGCACGAAAAATGGTGCGAGAGCTATGACGAGCGCAACGGCTCCGATGACCATCACAATGCTGGCAAAAATGTTGATTCTTGTGTCCGTGGCGAAAATGAACCAGTCAGTCAGGCGTATCTGCAAAAGTTCCCCTTCAAAGATATAAATTCCAAGCACAAGAACAAGTGCTCCGAGTATACCGAGGAGAAGTCCTTCAAACGGGTATTCCTTTTTTAATAGATTGATGACTTTTCCAATCTTGTCATCGGGTTTTTCTGTTTTTTTCTTAGCCATAATTAACGCTCCTATTTACTTTCTTTATGTACTGTGTGGGTTTTACAACGTTTACAGTATTTCTTGATCGTCATTCGTTCCTTATCGTCTTTATGTTTATAGGTCACGTAGTTCCTCGATAAGCAATTCTCACAAATCAGGCGAACTTTTTGTCTCATGTTATCACACCCTTGCTTGCAAATATATAATCTACCAAAAAGTGGGGGTTTTGTCAACTTATTCCGTCGCAAAATGCTGGCGTATCTTCACTTTGGAACGGTGCAATGCGTTATAGGTTTTTTTTACGGATAGATTTGTTTCTTCGCAAATGGATTGAATGCTCAGGTTCTTTATTTCCCTTAAAGTATATACAGTGAATTCCGTCGGTGTCAAGACTTTCCTTACTTCATCGAGATGAAGCGTGAAATAAACGGAGTTTTCTCCGACGCGGTGGTTGCGTTGTGCGATGCACCGCTTATAATGGACGGTTTTATTTTTACGGCGTTTCTTGATCTCGATGGCGCTGATCAGCATGCGTTTGAGACTCAACTCGAATAAGCGCGTGAACGATTTATTGTAGCTTTCTTGGAAACGAAGCGCAAGCTTGTAAAGCAAAATCAGTGATTCTTGGTAAAGGTCATCGTAATCATATTCCAGGTTGAAACGATGAATCTGTTTTCCGATAAACCGGCTGTAATTGGAGACCAATAGTTCAAAGGCGTCCTGGTCGCCCTCCTTTACGCGATGGATGATTTCGTAGTCGTTATGGTCTCTTATCATCGGTTCAGCTCCTCTGGCGTCGTTTGATATCGTGAAGGGCGACCGCTGCTGAAGCGCTGATATTCATGGAGTTCACCGAACCGTACATGGGAATCTTGACGATGAAGTCGCAATTTTTCTTGACGAGTCGGCTCATCCCCTTGCCCTCGTTTCCGAAAACAAGCGTGATGTCGGTGTCGACAAAGATGTCATCGAGCGTATCGTCCGTATCGACATCAAGGCCGACAATCCAGATGTTGTGATCTTTGATTGTGCGGATCGCCTGATTGAGGTTGGTGACCTGAATGATATCGACATACTCAATGGCCCCGGACGATACCTTGACAACCGTCGGCGTAATGGTCGCGGTGCGGTGTTTCGGTATGATGACGCCGCTTCCGCCCAGCGCGTCAACGTTTCGGATGACAGCACCAAGGTTGTGCGGGTCTTCCACACCATCAAGCATGACATAAAGCTTTTTGCCAGTTTTGTCAAGCGCTTTTTTGAGCGAAAGCGGTTCATAATCCTCGACGTTTGCGGCGATGCCTTGATGGGTGGGACCGAATTTCTTGTTCAGCGCACCTTTGTCCTCCATTGTCGTCTTGATGCCCATTTTACGAGCCTGTTCGACAATGTCGGGGTGGGATTTGTCAACATGGAAGATCTCGAAAATCTTCCTTCCGGCATTCAATGCCTCTTTGACGGGATTTGTTCCATAGATCAGCATATGTTACCCTTCTTTCTCATTTTAGCATAGGTTCCCTGCATCCGTTCTTGATAAATTCGGGCAAAAAAACACCCATGAAAAACAGCGAGAACCTCGCAGTCAAAAAATCAAGTCAAGAAGTTCTCGCAGTCTTTTCTCCTGGTTGTCCAGATACAAATAGCCAAGCAACGCTTCAAGACCCGTGGCCATTTTGTAGGTCTTGAGATCCGCTTTGCCCGGTTTTCGTGAACTGCTTGCATTGCGGCCGCGGTTGATGATGCTGATCTCCTGGGGCGTCAGCGAGCTTTCAATCCGTTTGTACGCACGGTACTGTCCGGATGCGTTCGTATGTTCAATCGCCGCCTTGTGCAGGGCGTTCGGATGAAATTTTCCGTTTTCAAGAAGTTTGGTGCGGACGTGGAGTTCATACACCGCATCGCCAACATATGCAAGCGTCTGACCGTTGTATTGCAGCATCAGAGGATGCCACGTTCTTGCAGTTTCTCTCTGAGCCTGTCGGCCTTGTCGAACTCCTTGTTTCTGCGTGCATCGGCCCATTCCATATAGATCGCTTTGTCTGTTGCGCTCAGTTTTGTCACACCGGGGTCAAGACCGAGAATGCGGAAGAAGGTGTCAAAAAGCTCGATGGCGGCTTTGAGAGCATGTTCGGTGTCAGACTTGCGCAAAATCTGGTTCGTGTATTTCACCAGGTTCTGAAGTTCGGTGATCGCATTGGCGGTGTTGAAGTCATTGTCCATGGCATCCATGAATTTCAATTCAATGCCTTTAAGTTCGGGCGTTTGTTCACTCTTGACTTCAAGCGCATCCTTAAGGTCAAGACTGTAATAACTCTGTTTGTAGACACGTCGGGTCCGATCCCAGTCCTTGACGTAGCTGTCGAGAATGTCGTCGGTATAGTTGATCGGACTTCTGTAATGGGTGGAAAGTGAAAACAGCCTGAATCCCATATAGTCGTGATCAAGGTCTTTAACGAGCACGATGCGGCCTTCGCTCTTGCTCATTTTTTTGTCGTCGATGTTAAGCTGGCCGTTATGCATCCAGTAGTTGGCGATGTTGGTTCCATCCAACGCTTTTGCCTGGGCGATCTCGTTTTCATGGTGGGGGAACTTGATTTCCGAACCGCCGCCGTGGATATCGATTTTCCCGCCGAAAATGTCGTTGATCATGGCGACACATTCCGTATGCCACCCAGGACGGCCTTCGCCGAAGGGGGATGGCCACGTGATTCCGACGTCGGTACTTTTCCATAATGTGAAATCAAGCGGGTTTTCTTTTCGACTGTTCACATCGATGCGGGCACCCTCTTTGAGGTCCTCGACTTTACGACCTGAAAGAATGCCATAATCATCAATTTTGCCGACACGGAAATAGACATCTCCGTCAACTTGGTATGCATAGTCTTTTTCAACCAGTCGCTCAATATAAGAGATGATTGATGACATGTATTCCGTTACACGCGGTGCAAGATATTTGGTAGAACTTCCGACGCGCTGAGCGTCACGATAAAAAGCCTCGATGAACTTGTTCGCGACTTCGAGTTCGCTCATTTCATCTTCAAGAGCCTTGGTGATCACCTTGTCGTCGACATCCGTAAAGTTGCTTACAAAATTGACGGTATAGCCTTTGTGTTCGAAATAGCGGCGAACCACATCAAAAAATATGACCGGTCGCGCGTTGCCTATATGAATGTAGTTGTATACTGTCGGCCCACAGACATACATGTTAACCGTGTCTTCGTGGATTGGGACAAACTCTTCGAGCTTGTTGGTTAACGTATTGAAAATTCTCATGGCCTTCACCTTTTCTTATATAAATTCATGTATATTGTACCATAATCGGGGTTCATTTAAAAAATGATATCATCTTCAACAAGGCATTTCAATTCCCGAATGAACAAAAAAAGCGAGAGGTTTAAACCTCTCGCTTGCGCAGTTTTAATTCATTAAAGTTTTTCTACGTTGGAAGCTTGAGGACCGCGATCGCCCTCGACAACTTCAAATTCAACTTTGTCGCCTTCGTTTAGCGTTTTGAATCCCTCTTCATTGATTGCACTGTAGTGTACAAAAATGTCATTTCCCTCATCTGTAGTAATGAAGCCGTAGCCCTTTTCAGAATTAAACCATTTAACTGTTCCTGTCATGTGAATAAAAATCTCCTTTTTTCTTTGATAGTGATATTATACAATGTCAAAAACGAAAATGCAAATCCTAAAACAAGTTTATCCGCATTGACACGCTGTTTTATATTTTTTCCAGCGTTTTTTCCAGGTTTTCAAGTACCATTTCGCGCCCCATGAGATTCATCATTTGTGGCAGGTCGGGTCCGTGCATAGAGCCGCTTACAGCGATGCGGATTGGCATGAAAAGCATCTTGCCTTTCATACCGGTTTCCTTGCCCGCGTGCTTGATAGTGGTTTTGAGCGTGTCCGGCGTGAAGGGTTCCAAAGAAGCCACTTCATCTTTGAACGTCTCAACGAGAGAGCGCACACCCTCTTGCTGCATGAAATCAAGCGCCTCGCCTTCCAAGGTGAACGGACGGGCGAAAAAGTCGTTATACAATGAGACGATCTGTTCGCCGTAGACCAAGCGGTCTTTGAACACCTTGATCAGACTTTCGAACCATTCGGCATCTTCATTCTCACCAATGCCCGCCTCTTTAAGATAAGGCATGCATAGTTCAAGGGTCTCTTCAAGCGACAACGCTTTGATGTAACGGTTGTTGATGTAGTGGAGTTTCTCCTTGTCGAACGTGGCCGGGGACGTGGACAGGCGATTTTGATCGAACAGTTCGATCAGTTCTTCCTTGGAAAGGATTTCTTCCTTGGAGTCCGGGGAGAAACCAAGCAGAGCGATGAAGTTGAAGAGCGCTTCAGGGAGGAAGCCTTTCTCATGGTACTGTTCAATGAACTGGATGATGGATTCATCGCGTTTGGATAGTTTTTTATTGTTCTCGTTCACAATTAGAGTCATGTGTCCATAAGTGGGGTATGGCCAACCGAATGCATCCATCACCATCAGCTGTCTCGGGGTGTTGGTGATGTGGTCTTCCCCGCGGAGCACATGGGATATTTCCATGAGATGGTCATCGATTGCGCATGCGAAATTATACGTCGGGATCTTGTTCTTTTTCAGAATGACCCAATCCCCGACATCTTCGCTTTGGAACGTGACTTCGCCTTTGACGATATCTTTAAAAGTATAACTTTCATTATCAGGTACCTTGAAACGGATGGCATAGGGTTTGTCCTGGTCGGGCTTGCCCAGACACTTGCGGGAGTAATGCAATTTGTCATAGCCTTTCTGACGCATTTCCTCGCGTTCGGCCGCAAGTTCTTCTTCGGTACAATAACACTTGTACGCAAGGCCCATATCAATCAGTTTATAGGCGTACTCTCTATATGTGTCAAGACGTTCCAGCTGACGGTAAGGGCCGTATCCTCCGTCTTTGTTGATGGACTCGTCCCAGTCAAGGCCGAGCCATTCAAGGTATGCCATCTGGCTTTTTATGCCGGTCTCGACATTGCGTTTGGTATCGGTATCCTCTATTCTAACGATGAATTTTCCGTCATTTGCGCGTGCAAAAAGATAGTTGAAAAGGGCGGTCCGTGCGTTGCCGATATGAAGATGGCCGGTCGGACTTGGCGCGTAGCGCACTCGAATCTTGTTCATGGTTTGCCTCCTAAAATATAGCTTACTCAATCATTATAGTATGTTTTTGACGTTAGCTCAATGCGTGCCATAAAAAAAAGCACGGGTGCACCGCGCTTTTTTGTTTGAAATATTAACGTTTCGAGAATTGTGGAGCACGACGTGCTTTTCTGAGTCCGTATTTCTTGCGTTCTACAGCACGTGGGTCTCTTGTCAAAAGTCCGGCTTGTTTCAAAGGTTTGCGGTAGTCGCTGTTCACTTCGAGAAGTGCGCGTGCGATACCGAGGCGGATGGCGCCTGCTTGACCGGTGATTCCGCCTCCGTTCACTGTGATCTGGATGTCGAATGATTTCTGGTTGTCAGTGAGTTCGAGTGGTTGGAATACGTCAAGACGCGTTGCCGCGGATGGGATGTAGTCTTCAAATGAACGATTATTTACGGTGATGTTTCCGCTGCCCGGTCTCAGGATGACACGAGCACGGGAATTTTTTCTGCGGCCGGTGCCGCGATAGATTACTTCATTAGCCATAAATTATTTCCTCCTAGCCTACTAGCTCATAAACTTCAGGTTTTTGAGCTGCGTGTGGATGGGCATCGGCCTCATACACATAGAGTTTCTTGAACATTTGACGTCCCAGTTTGTTGTGTGGCAGCATCCCTTTGATTGCCAGTTCGACCATGCGTGTCGGATGTTTTGTGTTCATCTCAAACGCGGTCATCTCTTTGAGTGATCCCGGATATTGCGAGTGCGTGTAATATTTCTTCTGTTGCCATTTCTTACCAGTGAGTCGGATGTCCTTCGCATTGATAATGATGACATAGTCTCCACAGTCGACGTGTGGAGTAAAGGTTGGTTTGCGCTTTCCGCGTAAAATCGCAGCGACTTCGGAGGATAAGCGTCCGAGGGTCTGGCCTTTCGCGTCAATGACAAACCACTTACGGTCTACATTTTGATTATTCGCCATGTATGTTTTGTTCATAGTGGGTAGCCTCCTATTTAACTTCTTCATAGTCGGGCTATTGTGGAAGTCCTAAAAAATGTACCGACGTATATAATAGCCTATTATCCATTAAATGTCAAACAATTAATGTCATATTTTTATGTTTTTATGAGACGCTGTCTCCGGGGTTGAGCCCCTCGACAGTAAGCAGTTTCAGCGACTTCTTGTTCGAGCCTGCAAGCAGCATTCCGTTGCTTTCTTCACCGCGCAGTTTGACCGGCTCCAGATTGACCACCACAACCACATTCTTGCCTTCGATTGATTCAGGGCTGTAATGTTTCGCGATACCCGCCACAATCTGGCGAGGTTTCGCCTCTCCGGCATCGACCTGAAGGACGAGCAGCTTGTCGGCATTCGGATGGTACTTGGCCGAAACGACTTTGGCAATCCGCATGTCGAGTTTGTTAAAATCGTCGATGGTCGCCAGGTTGTCTTCATCAACCGGTTTTTGGGTCTCTTTGTCTTCGCCTCGAAGAATGCTTTGCAACTTGTCGACTTCTTTGTCGGAGTCCAGTCTCGGGAAGAGCGGAGAAGGCTTCTTGACCACTTCGGTTTCTTTGAGGAGCCCAAACTGAAGCGAATCCCACGTCTGGAGACTTTCGGGAATGCCGAGCTGATTAAAGAGCGAATGGCTTGCATCAAGAAGAATCGGCGTTAGCATAATGCCGATGTGGCGAAGCGATTCCACAAGGTGATACATGACGTTTTGAAGGTCCGCTTTCTTGTTTTCATCCTTGGCCAAAATCCATGGTGTTGTCTCGTCGATGTATTTATTGGTGCGACTGATCAACTTCCATACGGCTCTGATCGCTTCTGAAACTTTCAGTGTTTCCATGCTTTCGCGGTAGTTGTCTTTGGTTTCAGCAATCAAAGACTCCAGCGAATCGTCAAAGTCGTTCGTGACATTCGGGTCGAATTCAATCGTTCCCTCGAAGTATTTATTGACCATGGAAATCGTGCGGTTGAGGAGATTGCCGAAATCATTGGCCAGATCGAAGTTGATTCTTTCGATGAATGATTCAGGGGTGAATACACCGTCCGCACCGTAAGGCAGTTCGCGAAGCAAGAAGTATCTGAGTTCGTCAAGACCATAATGATTGATGATGGTGTCGGGATAGATGACACCGCCTTTGGACTTGCTCATTTTGCCTTCTTTCATCATGTAGAATCCATGGGCGTGAAGTTTGAAGTTGACAGGGATATCGAGTGCCATCAGCATAATCGGCCAGTAGATGGCGTGAAAACGTAAAATATCTTTGCCCACCACATGAACGACTTCATCCCCATGCCAGTACTTCTGATATAGCGCATCGTCATTCGTGCCGTAGCCCAGTGCGCTCAGGTAGTTGCTGAGGGCATCAATCCACACATAGACGACATGCTTCGGGTTGGAGACGACTTTGATCCCCCAGTCGAATGTGGTCCGTGAGACACTCAGGTCATTAAGGCCTTGTTTAAGGAAGGATACGACTTCGTTTTTCCGTGATTCGGGGGTGATGAAACCCGGGTTTTCCTCGATGAAATCAAGGAGTCTGTCAGCGTATTTGCTTAGCTTAAGGAAATAGCTTTCTTCTTCGAGCTGTGACGTCTCACGCCCACAGTCGGGGCATGTGTTGTTCTCGCCGAGTTGGCTTTCAGTGAAGAAAGACTCGCAAGGCATACAGTAATACCCTTTGTAGGTTCCAAGATAGATATCGCCCTGGTCGAGAAGCTTCTCGAATATTTTCTGGACTACCGTCTTGTGACGTTTTTCTGTCGTGCGGATGAAATCGTCATAGGAAATCTTGAGACGATCCCAAAGCGCTTTGGTTTCAGCGGCCATTTCATCAACGTGGTCGTGAGGGCTCATCTCACGCTCTTCGGCGACTGTTTCAATCTTTTTGCCGTGCTCGTCCATGCCGGTCAGATAGTATGTGTCATATCCCCGCAGATCCTTGTAGCGGCGAAGAGCATCACAAAATACTGTAGTGTAGGTATTCCCGATGTGCAGCTTTCCGCTTGGATAATAGATCGGGGTGGTAATGTAATATGTCTTGTTGCTCATGGTATCACTCCTTGTCGTTCTTGAGGGCTTTTTTCTTTTGGAAGGCCATATAGACCGTATTCTTTTTCAAGTTTCTCGCTTTGGCAACCTGCTTGATCGCATCCATTTCCCGCATGCCGTCTTCGATAAGAAGCTCGACATGCTCAAGCATATCCCCTTCATCAAGCATGATTTCAGGACTGCCTTCGACAATCAGCACAATCTCCCCTTTTAGCGCATCAAGCTGATCGTATTCATCAAGCGTCAGCGAGATGGTTTCCTCATACAGCTTTGTAAGCTCCCTCGCAATCGTCACCCGACGCTTGCCGAATACGGCATGCATCGCAGCAAGGGTCTTTTGGATTCTGTTTGGGCTTTCATAGAACACCATCGTGTGAGGGTGGGTCCTGAT
>SL_8KL_010_SEDDRAFT_10002311_pt1 | contig 16135 bp, 16 predicted proteins | sample SodLakKL_010_SED_4_FD_11160 | JGI IMG/M metagenome (IMG submission 11160)
GAGGAAAGGATAGTTAAGTTGGAGGAGGAAATTGAGGAGATAAGGAAAAATCTGGCTCCAGGTCAAACGGAGCTCGGTGTAAAAAAATTAGAGAATAGAATAAATGATCTTTCGAACACGGTGAATGAGTTATCCAAAGAAAACAAAGAACTAAAAGAAAAAATCAGTGGAGTAGATGAGAGTTCTGATGGAATAGAAAAGGGAAATGAAGAAAGAATTAAGGATATAGAAAGGAACATAAAAAGGATTTCCAACGAAATAAAGTGCCTAAGGGAGGAAGTGGACGATATTAACTTTGGGGAGATGGATATAAAGCTTCTCAAAGAATCCTACAAAAATATAAAAAACAGGATAAGTGCACTGGAAGATGGAGATGAGAAGGATACCCCGGATCAGATTGTAGAGAATATGGATAATTTTACTGATGAAATAAAAACCGCGGAGCTACCAACAGAAGAAGATTTGGGCCACAAATACGAGGAAGAGGAGAGGGAAGTGAGATCGGCATTCAGAGATGTGAAGAAGAGCCTCGAGAACATAGGAAGAAACATGGAAGGAAAGAACAGAGAATCTAAAAAGGGAGCCGATAATGAGATACCAAAAGAGTTGAGAAGCTGGATAGGTAGAGGTCTCACAAAGGGATTCGGGCCAGAGAAACTAAAGGAATCTCTCAAAAAACACGGAAGAGATCCTTCTGTAGTAGATATATACATGGAAAATAGATAGTACGCCGTCTTATATCCTAATGAATTACACATACAATACAAACCCACCGGCTAACGTAATACTGGTTTGAACTATGTTTCTGAAGAAATACGGACAGGCATCCACAGAGTACATGATGATTATGGTTATAGCAATGCTCATACTCGTTCCACTTGTATCTATCGTTTATACACAGACAGAGACATCCAGAAGGGAGTTGGGAGACTCGGCGCTCAGGGACTCCCTCAGTGGTCTCGCCGATAGTGCAGACATGGTACAGGCACAGGGATACCCTGCCAGAATAACCAGAATTCTTCATCTCCCGCAGGGAACACGTTACACAAACGTCACACAAAACCATTTTGTTGTGCGCGTTGTCACGGCAGAGGGACCCACTGATTTTTCATCCAAAACCTCGGCTAATCTCCAGGGAGATCTCCCAGACTCACCCGGATCCCATAGAGTCACAGTTAAGATGGAAGAGGAGGGTTTTGTCAATGTCACCCACTGAAAAAGGCCAGGTCTCTATGGAGTTCATGGCATACTTTGGTATACTCCTCCTTGTGTTTGTTGTATTTGGTCCAATCGTAGTCAGCCAAACGGCTGTAATAGGAGAGAGATCGAGGAAAATAGAAGTTGGTAGAATCGCAACAGTACTGGAAAGAGAGATAAACAACGCGATTATCTTTGGTGATGGATACAAAAGAAACTTCAGTATACCATACAGTCTATCGGACAAAGACTATGAAGTTAGCGTGGATAGCACAGAAAAAGGAAAGGTTCTCAGGGTTTCGTCTGACGGTATAATAGAAAACAGACAGCTTATACTCACCGATATAGATGGTGCACCTACACCAGGCCACAACACTCTAAAAAACGAAGAGGGGATGATAGTTTTTGAATAGAACCGCCACGCATCACAAAGTTAATCGGGGTCAGATATTCTCCACGGACTTTATGGTAGGACTCGTGGTCGTGCTTTTTGTACTGACGACCATCCAAGTCTACCACTCACAGGTACTTGAAGATGTAAAACAGGAGGAGGAACTGATATACAGGGATAGTATAATTTCAAGAACGGACACCCTAATGCTCTTCGAGGGTCATCCACTGGACTGGCACAGCGACAACGTAAACATACTGGGTTTTTCAACCGGAACTCCCAATAAACTCAACAGAACAAAGCTTCTCGAATACTTTGAAATGCCAGGGGATGATGCCCTGGAACTTCTTAACTTTCATGGCCGAGACTTCTACATTTCGTTGGTCGACGACAACGGAGAGATCGTATCTTACAACAATGTGGAGTTTGAAAGAGGCGACCGTGGTGGATGGGAAGACTCGGAAAATGTACACACTGTAGAAAGAAAGGCCTCGTTGGATGGAAAACCAGGAATAGTGTTTCTGAAAGTGGTAGTATGGTAGAAAATAAGAGAGGTGTATTTTTCAGCCTCGATGCAGTATTGGCCCTGGGACTCATAATAGCAGTGGTGGGTGGACTTGGATTTTACTACAGTATAGCACCGGAGATGGACTACAGGGACAAACACTCTGAAGCAGAGGATATAATGTCGTTCATATCCAACTCAAAGGCAGACGAGATAGATGGAATAGATGGATACACAAACGAAACCAGAACTGGTAGCACTGTTCTCGAACTTATCGGCTCCCACTGGGCAGCAGGAGAAACGCAAGCCGTTGAAGACATCACCGCGGCAGTAATAGACCAGAACACAAGAAGATGCTGGGAATTGATTTTTCCTGATGGAACGTCCGTGGGTAACTGTGAGGACGAAGGAGACACTGTCTCCATAGCAAGCAGGATGGCTTCGGGATACGAAACGGGGAAGATGCCACATGGATATGTTGCCAGAGGACATCTGACTGACGCAGAGTCGAGGCTAGAAAATTCATACATTTTCTTTGGGGGTTACGTAGGCGATGGAAATATAACACAGGATATAGAACTGGAGAACATGAAGGAGGTACAGGGCGCAACTATGGAACTGGATGCCGGTGGAAACTTTACGCTCTTCATAAACGACGAAGAGGCAGGGGAGTACGTTCCAGAGAAAGGGGATCTCAGGGCCGATAGATGGGAAATAGACCAAGACCATCTGGACAGTTTCGAGGAAGGAACGAACGAAATCCGTTTAAACTTTACAGGTACAAACAGGTCCATATCAGGAGGGTCCTTACATGTCGAGTACAGTCTCACAGATGTATACCATAGGCCTGGCGAACCTGGGACAAAGACATACAGCTTTCCGGGGATAGAGGGTATAATAAACCTATACGATGGTCTGGAGGTCCCGGGAACACTGGAAAACATAGAGGTGGATTTAAAATACAACTCATCGGCGGACCTTTTCCTTAATCTGGGGAATGTAACTGTGTATGAAAGCGGATGGGAGGACGTAGAAGGTATAGAAGATATTTTAGACAAGGGTGGGCTGGACCACGAGGACCTAAGTAATGGCACAGTACCTATCAGACTGGGTGTCAAGGATCTGAGGGACCTCCGGGGAATAGACGCAGATCCCGATGCAGTTGCAACAACCGATGTCTCGGGTAATATGCAGGCGAGACTGCATGACTCGGAATACCACAACAAATGGGAGGCAGCGGAGGCCGCAACAAACCTGTTTTTAGATGTGTTTGAAAATGCAACCCAGGCAAGGGCAGGTCTCACTGGTTTCGACAGTGGACTATACTCATACTACCCCGTTACAAACGACACACAAGCGCTAAAGAATGAACTCGAACAGTGGGAAACAGGTGGACCTACATGCATAGGATGTGGGATACTGATGTCAATAAACTCACTGATAACAAGGGAAATGCCCCCCTACAGAGACTATAGGACTGTGGTTGGAAAAGAAAGTGAGTGGTCGGTTTCAGAGGAATATGAGGATGGATGGATGGAACTAGACTTCAACGACTCGGAGTGGAGCAAGGAAAGGGCCCCTGTTGGTCCAGGAGGAGAAATAGACCCATCTGAGGAATACTACCTAAGGACAACCTTCGAGTACTTTCCTGTGGAGTTCAGACAGCCCTTCCTGGAACTTGATCAAGATGGAGATGTTGAGGTTTACCTGAACGGTAAAAAGATACACAGTTCACGGGAAAACACACAGAACAACTGGAACGAAGTGGTTGGGAGATGGGACAATGTAAGCGGGATGTGGCATCCTTCAGACAACAGGTATACCACCGGAAACAGATCATGGTACTTCGGGATTGAGGAGGAGGGACATTATGAGACGAACAAAATAGAGAACGGGACCATAGTATCGCCCTGGGTAGAAAACACAGGAGAGAAAAAACTCGAGTTCGAACACTGGCTTGATAAGGGAAGTCAGCACACCGCCACAGTGGATGTCGATTATGGTCAGGGGTGGGAAACGTTGATGGATTTTGAAGAAACTGATGGTAACTGGGAGAAGATATCCATAGACCTATCCAACAATGATGAGGTCAGAGCAAGGTTCAGGTTCGACAGCATAGAAGAAGTTGAAGATCAATACGAAGGTTGGTATGTGGACAACGTCTCTCTTGGTGGGTTCACAAGTAACCTGTTAGATAAGGAAATTATGGAAGATGAAGAAAATGTACTCGCAGTCCTATTTGAACCAGAAGACGAGGGGTCTTCCTTTGATGCCGAGATATCTGCATCCGAGTACAGGTACAGATCCATGGTTGTACTTTCTGGAGGCAACTCCAATCAGCCAACAAACATGGAGGAGGCCATATACCACGAAAGCCTGGACAACAGCAGAGATCACACTATAGAAGCAGCATGTAGAGCATACAAAAACCATGATATAACAGTCCATGCCGTTGCATTTGTCGAGGAGGACGAGGAGGAGGCGATAGAAGAACTCCAAGAAGCTGCAGAATGTGGAGGAGGTGAGTTCTACAGGGTGGATCCCGATGAACTTGAGGAAGTCTATGAAAGAATAGCACACGATATACTGGAAGCAACCATGGAGGAACAGAGGGTCATACCAGAACGCAGAGTTGAGGACAGGTTGTACAAGGAATCAAACATCAACATAACATATTCACATAAGATAGAGCCTCTCAAACACGGCGAGGTGCCGCTTACGATAAGTTCGGATTCCTTTGGGGGAGAAGTAGAGTCTCCTAAGGAGGGACAGTTCTGGGTAGGTGAAGCAGCAAGAGTACTGGAAGCCCATGTAACCACGTATCCATCGCGTTTCTGGACATCTGTTGTAAATATATCAAACAGTGAGGTCGATGAAAACATCTACAACCTTTCAGAATACGGAGAAGATTATTCGAGGTTAGGTGATCCACATAACATAGCAATACCTCCAAAGTACATATCACACGGCGAAAATACAATAACCGTGGATACATCAAGTGAAGCAGGAAACTTTACAGGTGGATCACCGGACAGTAGAGTAATATACACAGTAGCCGTGAATGGATCAGTTGGCTACGGAGATGTGTTTCCTAAATATGAAGGCGGAGAGAGAACGGTCGAACTTGAAACAGGTGAAAAGTATCAACTGGGTGTAGGCAATACCTCGGATGCATGGGACCCGGAGGAGGATGCACTGGACGATCTCGTAGACAGGTTGTTGGATAAGTTAGACGTTGACAACAGTGGTAAGATAAACCTGAGGATATCAGAAGGAAATATAGCAGTCGACGAAACAAAGCTCGGAGAGGTTCCTTATTTATGGGGACCTGGAAAGTTCACACTCAAAATATGGTAATATGAAGGCCAAAACCGATCTTTTAATGGAAGGAAGAAGGGGTCAGTTCTTCTCCATAATCACTATTTTGATGGTCCTGCCCATTGTAGCTTTTTCAATTACATTCGGAGGAGCCATGGGAGGATACGGAGCTGATGTGGGTGAACAGGTCAGATTAAAAAGTAGCTACCATTTCTACCATTCGGTTGAAGATGACCTTGTGAGGGCATCTCAAATACTTGGAGATCGTGCTATACTCTCTTCGATAAACCAGATAGTTGAAGAAGGCGAGGGGCTTGAAGATTCGTCTTCGGCCATACGAGAGCTAATCACGAACGGTACACTCGACGGAGATCAGAAACCTCTGATGGGAGAACATGGGATGGATGGATGGACCGATAGAATCGAAGATATATCACTCAAAAGAGGCTACGAAGTCGACATAGAAAAAGATATAACGGGTGTAAGTACTGGAAGCCCGTGGGAAGTCTATGTCCACACCGACTACGACTTGGAGCTGGTTGATTCGGGCGGACTGTTCAGTCTGAGAAAGGAAAGGGCCAGAGAAATGCCCATCCAACTGGAAGGATCCGAGGACCCCCTCATAGCAGCAGGAACGGGTGGTCTTGTATCAATGGAGATAGTAGCATGTGACTTCGAACATCTCACAGAAAGTCTTGCTTCAGGAGATGGAGAAAACTCTTGGACATACGGGGAGATAGTTGTATTTGAAAATGGTTCAGATATAGGAGATTTAGATGCAGCAGAGGATAAAATACTTGTACTGAAGGACGAAGTTGATCACGCACCTTTGGAAGAGTTCTCGGGTGCTGTTTTGGAAAAGGAACCAGAAGAACACTATGAGATTCCATATCTTGTTGTGGATGAAATAGAATCTGGTGTATTTGAAAACGGAACAAGAGCTGTGTTAGACGGCGAAAACGACAAAATAACGGAGATTGAAAACCTTTACAGAATGTGGGAAAGTTCGTGTTATATTCCTGGGAATGCACCCAGTTTCCTTCAGAGACTCGAAAACGATCCCGATGCACGCTCAGAAAACGGTCTGAATGTTTTCTTGAGAAAGGGGGAGCTTGAAGCAGGTGGTGTACAGACCAGGGATAGATCAAACCTGGCACATATTTATTTTAGTGATGAAGACGTAGAAAACTGTAGGGTAAAAGGCATGCCCGAATCTTTTAAGATAGACAAAAAAAGCACCGGTGGACTCGGAATCCCCGAAACGCTTACATTTGACTGTGAGTAGACATGAAAATAATTGAAACCGGTATAGACGAGATAATGAAACACCTCAAAAAAGAGGGTTCTTCTACCGTCAAGGATCTCTCGGAGAGGTTCGGATATCCCGAGGAGGTCGTGGAAGAGTGGCTGAGGGCCCTGGAGGATCACAAGGCAGTCGATATAGACTATGGACTCAGAAAAACTGAAGTAAAGATACACGAGGAAGGAACCAAGGATCAGGCGAAGGAAAATATCAAGAAGAAAAAGGAAGGCAAACATGTCTGTGATGTATGCGGCAAATCGTTTGATACAGACCACGGACTAAAAATACACAAGGCAATGGTTCATGAAGAAGGTGATTGATCTGTCCGAAAGTACGACAAAAAGTTACAGTGTTCATTCGGATGACGTAGAAGCTACGATAAATGTCTTACACAGGAAAAATGACCATGTTCCTACATACTCCGTGGAATACCCCGAGTTCAAAGAAGCAACCAGAACCGTATTGGACGATATAAAACATGAAATAACTCGCAGGGTTGACATCGAGGAAAAGGAGATACTGGATCCAAAGTCCGTCGAAAAGATAAAGGGAGAGTTCATTGAAAGGTCGAAGGAGGTCACAAAAGAATTTTTTCCCAAGCTGGATAAGGAAGAAGTTTCAACGATAGCAGGCCGTTTGACACATCAGATGTACGGACTTGGTAGGATAGAGATACTGCTTTCGGACGACGACCTCGAAGAAATAGTTATAAACTGTGCAGAAGAGCCCATATGGGTATACCACAAGGAGTTCGGATGGCTAAAAACCGACATAGTTCTGGAAAACGAGTCCAAGATATACAACTATTCGTCCGTGATAGGCCGCAGAGTAGGAAAACAGATAACAAATCTCCGACCCCTGCTTGATGCACACCTACCTAGTGGAGATAGGGTCAACGCGACGCTCTTTCCTATAACAACACAGGGAAACACAATAACCATAAGAAAGTTTGCAAGAAATCCGTGGACTATAACACATTTCATAGATCCAGAAAACGGTACTCTATCAAAGGAAATTGCAGCGCTTCTTTGGATATCCATTCAGTATGAAATGAACGCAATAATAGCAGGAGGTACTGGAAGTGGTAAGACTTCGATGCTAAACACGTTAACTCCGTTCATCCCACCCAACCAAAGAATAGTAACAATAGAAGACACACGGGAACTGAACCTCCCCCAGTACCTTCACTGGGTTCCGATGACTACAAGAGAACCAAACCCCGAAGGTAAGGGCAAGGTAAGTATGCTTGATCTAATGGTAAACTCCTTGAGGATGCGCCCCGACCGTATACTTGTGGGTGAGATAAGGGAGAAAAAGCAAGCCGAAGTTCTCTTCGAGGCAATGCTCACGGGACATTCTGTATACTCTACCTTACATGCAAACACTGCACAGGAGGTAAAGAGGAGGATGTCCAATCCACCTATAGACATACCAGAAACCATGTTCGAGTCCTTGCACTTGACCTGTGTACAGTACAGGGACAGGAGATCCGGTATAAGAAGAACGAGGGAGCTTGCTGAGATATCGACCAAACCAAAAAGAAAGGGTGAAGGTGTCGACCTACAGGTCCGAACACTGTACAGGTGGAAACCTAACAAGGATACGTTCGAGAAGATAAGGGATTCCGAAAGGCTAATAGACGAACTCAAGGAACACACCTCCATGAGCAAAAGGGAAGTCAAAGAAAACCTGAGGGAAAAGGAGGAGGTCCTGGAATGGTTCCTTGAGAACGACCTAAAGACCACAAACTCTGTTGGAAAGGTCGTTGCCGAATACTATACAAACAAGGAGGAGGTACTTGACCTCGTAAGGGACAACAGTAGTCCGGATAAAATTCTTCCAGAGGATGTTATAAAAGAGCTTAAGAAAAGGGGGTTACGTGACTGACAAGCTACAGTCTATACCCATTGTTCCACTTCCCATGGAAAGGGCACTTGAAATTGCCAAGAAGTTCCGTTTTTTAGGAGAAAGGTTTGTAAACTCGGTCCCACATCTAAAGAAAAGTCTGTACCAGGCGGAGATGGATATAAATCCGGTTCTATATGTAAGTCTTGCTGTATTTACAGGTATATTTTACTCGGTTTTCATGGGAATGGTTATAGGTCTCATATCAATCGTTGCAACGGGATCGATAGGTATCCTGGCTCCTCTGCTTGCCCTTGTATTTCTTTTTATTCCTTTCTGGTATGTTAACTTTTATCCTGCGTTGCTTGCAAAGAGAAGGGTAAAGGACCTTGAAAAAAACCTTCTGTTTGCTCTTAGACACCTTCTCATAGAAGTAAGATCAGGCGTTCCTCTTTTCGATGCAATGGTAGGTGTATCGAGTGGATACGGTAGTGTAAGCAGGGAGTTCAGAAAGATAGTCGATGAAATAAACTCAGGCCGGGAACAGGAAGATGTATTAAACGATGCAGCAAAAAGGAGTCCCTCCCTCCACTTCAGGAGAGCACTTTGGCAGGTAGTAAACGCATTACAGGGTGGGAGTGACGTATCGAAGGCACTCGAAGCAATAACAGACAACTTCGCAGACAAACAGATGAACAAGATAAACCAGTACGGTGAGGAACTCAATCCCTGGACAATGATGTACATGATAATGGCTGTAATACTACCTTCCATAGGTATAACATTCCTGATAATACTTTCAAGCCTCACGGGAATGGCAGTACCGGATATACTTTTTCCGCTTGTAATTTTCTGTTTGGCCATGTTTCAGTTTTTTTTCATGGGATTCGTTAAAAGTAAGAGACCGTCCGTAAGCTTTTAGGTGATCACAATCAGATACGAACTCTTTGGAAGAAAGATGCCGATGGGAGAGAAGTTCGAGGAGCTTCTGGGATACTCGGGATACCACACAACACCGGTACAAAGGTCGCTCGGTATAGTGTTTATATTTTCACTTGTTTTTTCGGTGATATCCCTTGTTGTTGTATTTCTTCTAACAGGCATAGGACTATACACAATCATTTCTCCTGTAGTGGGATTTGCCGTAGCGTACGGTTCTCCATTCATATACCTTTCTATGGTATCGAACAAACGTGCATCGGAAGTAGATCAGATTCTTCCCGATGCACTTCAGCTCATGGCAGCAAATGTAAGAGCAGGCATGACAACTGAGAGGGCGATATGGCTCTCTGCAAGGCCGGAGTTCGGGCCACTCGAAGATGAGATACACAGGGTTTCATCCAAAGTTATGGGAGGCGAACCTCTTACCAGGACACTGGAGGAGATGGAGAAAAACATAAACTCAGAACTACTTGGAAGGGCTGTGAAGCTTATGAACGAGGGGATAAGATCAGGAGGTGAAATGGCAACGCTCCTCGAGGAAACCGCGAATGATATAAGAACTGCACAGAACATACGTGAAAGGGTCAGGGCAAACGTAACTATGTACTCGATGTTCATAATATTTGCATCGGTACTTGGAGCCCCGCTGCTCTATGCCCTGTCAGTGTACTTTATAGAAGTCACCTCCACGCTCTGGGTTGAGGAGATGGTAGCCGCGGATATGGGAGAGATGGGAGGTGGAATGATGTCAATGGAAGGACCCGACGTGGAGGCATCTACCCTGAAAAGCTTTTCGATAGCTGCTATAACAATAACGACAGCATTCGGTGGAATGATAATAGGACTCATACAGAAAGGAAAGTCTCTGAGCGGACTGAAGTACTCCCCTTTTATGATTGCAGCAGCACTCCTGGTGTTCTTTGTTGCAAATATTTTGGTCACAAGCCTTTTTGGTGGGATTGTGGGTCTGTGACAACAGCAGAAGAACTAATAGAATGAAAATAAATAAGAAAAGGAGGGTTTCTCCTCTGTAAATGGTGGGGGTTTTAGGCGGACTATGGCGCCGCTAAACCTTGTACCTGATTTCACTGTCCTCTAAACTTCTCCACGTAGTGTGCAGGTCGATTGACCTTCTAGAACTCCGTCGTAGTCAAAAACCAGATCAGCTTCTACCGTGGTTCCTGGATCCATTTCACTGAATCCGTCGATGTCTATTTCTCCTGTCTGATCTCCGATCGAAACTGTTTGTTCTATCACTTGTTCAATCTCGTCTCCGGCTACGGTTGCATTTACACTGTTGATGGTTATGTCTTCTCCTGCGTTGTTTCTGGCAACGAATCTCAAGGTTCCATCACCATCGTAGCTCCATGCGTTTGCTTCTACTGCAACGGGTGCGTTTGGACATCCCTGTGCAGGCATGTCGGGCTCGAAAACCCCGTAGTAGTAGAGGACACCGCCTACTATGACTACAGCCAGGATAGCCCAGCCGTAGGTCATCAGGTACTCCATTGCGGCCTGTCCTTTCTTTTTTCCTAACATGGTATCAGTTTAGTAATTGGTATGCTTTATTTAAAAATGATTCGGCGCTGTGTGCCCAGTAGACAGTAAAAACAAGGAAAAAGATAAAAGGAATGAACTTATAGACTTAAACGGTCTATATGATAAGACTTGAAAGTGGAGTAACAAACCTGGACGACAAGATAGGTGGTGGTTTTTTTGAAGGTTCCGTGAACCTCGTGACAGGTAAGACCGGAACCGGTAAGACGGCTTTCTCTCTTTCTTTCATAAGAAAAGGCATCGAAGGAGGAGAGCCCGGTGTATATATAACTACGGAGGAAGGCAAGGAGGATATAGTAAAGGACGCCAGGGAGATGTTTGGTTGGAATCTTAAAGAATACCTGAATAAAAACCTACTTAAGATAGAATCGATTAAACCTGTGTTTCCCACGAGAGATCTCGAAAACCTCAACAGCCTCATAAGAGGTTATATATCTGACTTCATGGGTAAGCTCGAGGATAGCATCAAGGAAGTAGGAGCTGATAGGGTAGTCATAGACTCTGTATCGCTTATAGAGATGTTTGTAAGCGATGAGTACATGTCCAGAGTAGCTATATCCTCTCTCATAAAGAAGATAAAGGAACTGGGCGTTACATCTATACTTGTTGGAACAGTACCAGAGACCTCCGAGGGACTGACTGGCGGAGGCATAGTTGAATATCTCGTAGATGGTGTTGTAAAACTGGAGTTCACTCCTGTATCTGAAAACTACATCAGAACACTCGAGGTAAGAAAGATGAGGAGAACCGATCATGCTGTGGAGATATTTCCATTAGAGATAACAGATACGGGGCTTAAGGTACTCGAAAATTAACCTAGACTATCGACTGACCCAGCTCTATACCGTTTTCGGTTATATCAAACGAAACGGTCTCGGTTGATATATCACTTTTTCTCATCTTCCTGACCTGAAGGGACCTGTAACCTCTTTCACCTACTCCCTCGAAATACAAGGCTATGACACCATCAGCAACGAACTGAACAACATCATGTCTCGTAAGACTGTTTCCATGGGAGGGTGCTTCTGCAGTTATCACAGCTGTGACACCCACCTCCTTTATCACCCTTATCATTTTGTAGATTGCCCTTCTTATCTCATATGGGTTCTCATGGTAAAGAGAAAGTATTGAAGTAGAATCTATTGCAAGTCTATCTATGTCCTTGCTTTCGAGCTTATCCCTGAACCAAAAAAGCTCCTCGCTGCCTTCCTGAAAGGGTTCTTTACCCTCCATAGTTATCATATCGTCGTATTCACTGAAATCCCAGCCAAATAGTTTGGCTTCATCCTTTATCTGCTCCACTGGCTCCTCAAAGGTAATAAACATACACCTTTCGCCGTTCTGGACACCTTTCCAGAGAAACTGGCTACAAAAGGTCGTCTTGCCTGCACCCGATTCGCCACTGACCAACACTGCATTACCTTTGGGTATACCTCCATGAAGAAGTTCGTCGAGACCCGGGATTCCTGTCTCTACTCTCTTGATATTCATATTACCGCGCCAACAATACATATACGATGGCGGCGGAACTTTAAAAGATTTAGAACCTAGCCCTTTATTACGCCCATCGGATCAAGTTTTAGAACCTTTTTAGCCACCCCTACGTCATGCGAAGCATTCACAACCTCCTCCAGGTTCTTGTAAGCACCCGGAGCTTCTTCGGCAATCACAGGCATAGATGCAGCCTTTACAAGTATACCTTTCTCTTTCATAAGATCCTGTTTAACTGTCTCCCCCCAGAACTTACCCTTGGCCCTTGTTCTCGACATAATCCTACCTGAACCATGGGGTGCCGTTCCAAAGGACAGCTCCATTGAGTCTTCATTTCCGCGGAGAAGGTAACTTCCCTCGCCCATGTTTCCCGGAATAAGAACGGGTTGGCCCACATCTCTGTATTTTTCGGGAACCTTTCCGTGGCCGGGTGGAAAAGCACGTGTTGCACCCTTTCTATGAACGTATACCTCCTTTTCATCTCCGTCCACTGTATGTTTCTCTTTCTTTGCAACGTTGTGACAGACGTCGTAAACAAGCTCCAGGTCACTGTAATCCAAGTCAAATATCTCCTCGAAGGCCTTTCTGACCTGATGCATTATAAGCTGTCTGTTTGCAAATGCAAAGTTAACAGCACAGGACATGGCCTTGAAATACCTCTCGGCCATCTCAGTTCCACCGGGTGCATATACAAGTTCCCTATCAGGAAGCTTCCTGACCTTGTTCTTATACTTCTTCTCTATCTCCCTCAGATAGTCCGTGCATACCTGGTGTCCAAATCCACGTGATCCAGTGTGTATCATAATACATACTTGATCCTCAAATAAGCCAAAACTATCTGCCGACTGCTTGTCATCTATTCTACCTACGTTTTCAATTTCAAGAAAGTGGTTACCTGCACCAAGACATCCGACCTGGTTCTTTCCGCGGTTCATAGCCTTATCGGATACATAGGAAGAGTCTGCCTCTTTCATCTTTCCACCTTCCTCCATGTTTTCAAGGTCCTCCTCCAGACCGTAACCATTTTCTACAGCCCACGATGCACCTTCTTCTATAACCTCCTTCAACTCCTCGCGTGAAAAGGACAAATTAGAACTCTTGCCTACTCCGGAAGGAACTTTCTGGAAAATAGTATTTATGAGCTCTTTTAATCTTTTCGTGACATCGGAGGTCTTCAGTGGGGTCTTGACAAGTCTAACACCACAGTTTATATCGTAGCCGACTCCTCCTGGACTTATTCCTCCATCCTCGACGTCCAAGGCAGCGACACCGCCTATAGGAAAACCATATCCTTGGTGAGCATCCGGCATTGCAATAGAATATTTATATATTCCAGGCAGATGGGAAACGTTCCTTATCTGCTCAACCGTTCTGTCCTGTCTTATGCTTTTTATAAGCTCCTCTGATGCGTATATGCGCCCAGGAACCTTCATTTCTCCTTCCCTGGGAATTTCCCAGATATTATCGTCTATTTTCCTTAGATTCATTGTATCACAGGATACGGTCTGTGGATCAAAGTGTCTTGAACTTAAAGTAGATTCCACAGCCCTCGAATGCCTCATAAACCCTGTCTGCTACTTCCAGAACTGCTTCTGTACCCACTGGAGAAGGCCATCTGTAGAGATAGTCGTATCCTCCTTTTATTGGTTCGAAACCTATGTCCATGAGATCGGTTACAACCACATCGGTATCTGTAGGGGACTTACCTTCTTCGGCGCTAAATATAAGCTTCATATAGGTCTTCATCTCCTCTTCTGGATCCTCGTCCTCGCCTTCAGTTGTCTTTATCTGAAATAGAACTTTGTCACCCTTGAAAAGCTCCTTGATCTTATCACCCAAGCTCATTATGTGTTCCAGGGAGGTCTCCTCCTTCCAGTCGTACATGAAATCATACTCTCCCCTGTTTAACTCAAAGCCCAGGTCCTCCAGTTTTCTGACTACGTGGGAGGGCTTCTTTCCATCGGAGTTGAAATAAATGGTTATGTATGTTTTCAAGCCAACCACCGTAACTATTAATTGGGGTGTATATTTAAATTATTCGACTGGGCTCTAAACGTCCAGAGTAACCTTTGCCTTCCATGAACCATCTTCCTGTGTTATCTCCATATCAAAGTATGTAACCGCCTTAACAGCCGCCTTTATTTCATGTTTTTCGGGGTCGAAAAGCTCTCCTTCACACTCACAACTCAGTTCCAGTCCTCCGTCAGTCTCGTCTATCTCACAGGAAAAATCCCTTGGAAGAACACCACCTACCTCCCAGCTGTAAAGGAGTTCATTTAGAAAGTCGAGGAGCAGTGCCTCCCTATCTTCGGCAGTTAGAACCACCAGATCGGTCTGTACCCTGTCCACCTTCTCTATATCGGTCAGTATACTAAAAAGTCCTATGGCTGCATTCTCATATATCTCTTTAAGACTGTTACCGTAGACGACGTAGGCTATGTCGGCAGTTGCATCATCATCAAGAACTTTGAACCTCTTATCCATGATGTTAGTTTTCCTGGATACAAATAAAAAAGTTCGATGACCAAAAGTTAAATAAAGGTCCCTGGTAAACAATAAGTCCAGATCCCCCGGTAGCTCAGGCTGGCAGAGCGATCGGCTGTAGACGAGCACCTTGAATGACTAAATAGCTGACGGACGTGGATTTTATCTGCGCCAATGCTTCGGTATAATGACACGGTGCTTTGGATTAGCGCCTCTGCCGATACCGATAGGTCCCGTGTTCAAATCACGGCCGGGGGACCATTAACCTCCCTAGAAACAGCTTTTATCCGTACAACTAGCCCAGTATGCTTCTAACTGCCGCCGTAAGTTCCTCGGGCGTTTCTACAATATGGTCGGGGTTCACCGACCTGAACTTATCTTTCGTAGAGTATCCCCATGTTACAACTACAGTTTCGACGCCTGCCCTTTCTGCTGCAACCACATCGGTAGGCTGATCTCCAATATAGACGGTATTGGACGGTAAAACACCAAGCCTATCCATACATACCTCAAGCATCCTTGGACTGGGCTTGAGGTACTCATCTCTTTCTCTGTGTGTTATCAGAGCTTCGAAGTAACTTCCTATACCAAACCTATCAAGACTTTCTTCTATTATCTCCTCCCGGTTGGAAGAAACTATACCCATACTATACCCAGATCCACTGAGCTCCTCCAGAACTTCCACCATGCCTTCTTTTATGGGTATATTCCTATCCTTCATGAAACTGTAAAAAAGCTCTATTACACTGTCTCTGTCCCTTTCCCAGTCGAAACCAAATTTCTCAAACATCTTCGGAAACGGTTCTTGGTATTCTTCTATCATCTCTTCCTTTGTAGAAAATGGGTACTCCTTTCCAAATTTACTACAACAGTAACGGAACCAGTCCTCAATAGTCCCAAGGCTGTCTACTATTACTCCATCCCAGTCGAACACAACCGCCTTTGTCATGAAATAACCCATGGTTTGAGTATAACTGGTGCGGGGGGTGAGATTCGAACTCACGAAGCACCTACGTGCACAGCGCCCTCAACGCTGCCCCTTTAGCCACCTTGTCAGCCTACTCTTGAAAAGAGGCAATGGCAAGGTACGAAACCTTGAGGT
>SL_8KL_010_SEDDRAFT_10002312_pt1 | contig 16135 bp, 9 predicted proteins | sample SodLakKL_010_SED_4_FD_11160 | JGI IMG/M metagenome (IMG submission 11160)
GAAGTGTCATCTGCTCCTATCAAGTCTAAATCTGGATTGATGTCGGAATTTGCATAGGAATATAGAATTTCGTCCGTTTCTCCCTCATCGTTGGAGACTCTGCCGACCAGACTGCCGACTCTATTGTCTCCGCTCACAGTTCCAGTTGCGTAGGAGTTCTGAACTGTTGAACGGGCGTTGTGTCCGACCAACCCGCCGACTCTATTATCTCCGCTCACAGTTCCAGTTGAGTATGAGTTGCTGACTGTTGAACCGACGTTATTTAATCCGACCAGACCGCCGGTGTTCCACTCTCCCCCGCTCACATCTCCAGTTGAGTATAAGTTTTGAACTGTTGAATCTCGGTTGTATCCGACCAGACCGCCCACATGATTATCTCCGCTCACATCCACATCTTCAACACCTATATTCTCTATCGTCGAGCCGTCAGTATATCCGAACAGCCCTATAAAATTTTCATCCGAACGGTTGATATACAAGTCTGATATAGTGTGACCTTGACCGTCAAGAGTTCCGCTGAAATAAGTGTCCCAATCGCCGATAGGATTCCAACCGTCTATTGTGTTTACTAACTCTTCGTAACCAGCAGTATCTTTTGTTAAGTCGTTCATTAATATGTAATTATCTCCTAAATTATTTCTTATTTCATCTAAATCATACCAGTCATATATTTGATATGGATTATTTACCGTTCCAGAACCTTCATCGTATAATATTTGATATTCTAAAGCAGGATAACCTTTATTTCCTTGTTGGTCTTCATTCCAAGATGTTGCTTTCCAAGGTGTTGACGCAAAATCATTACCTGACCCATCATCCATCTGCGGATAATTATTTTCGTAATCAGTCATCTCGGCTGTCGTCTTCAAGCTTGAGCCTGTCGTGTCGAGTGTTCCCGAAACCCCCGAAGTATCTCCTATCAAATCTAAATCTGGATTTATATCGCTGTTGGCATAGCTGTATAATATTTCGTCCGTATCTCCCTCTTCGTTCCAGATTCTGCCGACCAGACCGCCCACATAATCATTTCCGCTCACAGTTCCTGTTGAATATGAGTTCGAAACTTCTGAATCTCGGTTCCATCCGACCAGACCTCCCACATTATAATCTCCGCTCACAGTTCCAGTTGAGTACGAGTTGGTGACTGTTGAATCTCGGTTGTATCCGACCAGACCGCCCACATGGGAATCTCCTCCGCTCACATCTCCTGTTGCGTAAGAGTTCTGAACTGTTGAAGAATCGAAGTTTCGTCCGACCAGACCGCCCACATAAGTACCTTCTCCGCTCACAGTTCCTGTTAAGTATGAGTTCGAAACTTCTGAATCGATGTTGTATCCGACCAGACCGCCCACATAATCATTTCCGCTCACATCGACATCTTCAACACCTATATTTTCGATAGTAGAGCCGTCAGCGTAGCCGAACAATCCTATATCCCACTCATCACTTCGGTCTATATAGAGATTAGAGATAGTATGACCTTGACCGTCAAGAGTTCCGCTGAAATAAGTGTCCCAATCGCCGATAGGATTCCAACCGTCTATTGTGTTTACTAACTCTTCGTAACCAGCAGTATCTTCATCTACATCTTCTACAAGTTCAAAGTAAGCGTCTTCGTCCCTGTACTCCCGCATGTTGTCAAGATGGTACCAGTTTGAAATCAGGTATGGGTCGTCTTCTGTACCGGAACCCCCGGCGAAGTGATCAGAAGATTCAATGTTCTGAGAAGTTGGTTCTCCAAGAGTTTCACCATATATTGTTATTTCACTGCCTGCATCGTCGCTCTCGGCGAAAGCTCTGAACACATATTCTGTTTCGGGCTCAAGACCGTCGATGGTCGCATCGAAAGCGCCTGTTTCTGTGAATGTTCCCGAATATACACGGGTGAACTGAGTGTCATCCCTTGCTCTGTACTCAAACCCAGCACTGACCTCTGAGAAGGATCCAAGAGTATCTATTTCACCCTCGAGGGTTACTTCATGGTCTTTAACACCGGAGTATCCACTTGTAGAAACTTCCGGTGGAGCGTAATCATCAAGCTCTTCTTCGCCCAGAACATCTATTTCACCGTCATCGTAGGGCACAGGCGTGCCTCCCACGGCGGGTACAAATATAGAGATCACCATAGTGACTATCGCTACTATTGCAAACACAAACTCTACTCTATTTTCGGTATACATGCTAATCGACCTTGCTTACTAGTCAATCTCTTTGTAGGTGCAGGTTTTTATTTAAACTTTACCTTGTACCTCTCTCTAATTTGTCGGGAAAAATTGTATCTATGTGAAAAGAAGGCAGAATCCTGTTCTCAAAAAAAATGGGTATATGAAGAAAAAAGATTAGAAAAATAGAAAAATTTTTGGCTCGGCTGGATTATCACATCTGGCCAAGCTGTTTTGCAACCTACCACATAGGGCACTGCTTGAGAGCGCCGGGAGAGTACTATGAGCCATCAGTGTTTCAGCACACTTTTCACATCAAACCGAGGAACGCTAGTGCTGGTTGAATCATGTTGTTGTTTGCAGCAGGACTTGCAATCCAACTGACAATCTGTATGATAGTGCTTGCGGCAAGTATGATTATCAACCCGATCAGGACTTTCACAGCTCTCATTTTCCAATCAGCGGCTTCCTGGCTATCTGGGTTTTCTGCTTTCTCCTTTTGCCACATGAACACACAGAAAATCAACGCTACAGTTGTAATACCACCAGCTATCGTCACCAGAACATAGACTATGTTTTCTAGGATTTCCTCGAGCGCTTCAATTCCCTCTTCGCCGTTCTCCTGTGCCACGGCGGTAGATGTGCCCATTCCCACGGTCAAACCAATGACCATGAGGGATACAAGCATGCACAAACCAAGTTTTTTCCATTTCATCTTCTATCACCATCTTTTTCGTCATTTTCTTTTCGTTTTCTATGCTCCTTCATGGCGCGGTCCAAATTATCCCTGACAAACTTCGAAAGGTTGAACTGTCTCGACGTTTTTTCATTTTGCTCCTTTATCCATTCGTAATGTTTCCTCTTGATGAGGATGTTCGTCCTGACATTTTCGCTTTCACTATTACCCATCGTTGGTTCACCGTTCAAGCGCCTTTAGGGATACACACTAGTGTGTAATAGGGGTTCATGGTTATTTAAGCTTTACCCGAAATCAGGCACTTTGGAGGCCAAAATGGCATGTTTTAGCCGGAAAATCACTCTTTCTTGAGCTCCTCCAGTCTCTTTTGGATCTCTTCTAATTCTTCCTCGACGTCGTCTTGCCCTCTAATTCTCGCGATTTCATCTTCAAGCACATCTATTCTCTTTTCGATGTCGTCCTTCTTGTCATCTTCAATCTCATCACGCTCGATCGTTGAGTCGCTCTCTTCCCCGGTACCTAACCACTCGTGGACCTTGTTTTTGGCCCATTTCCTGTATTTAAACATCAAAACCCCAAAGAACACAAGCATCAAAATTAAAACACTGCATCCTATCAATCCTGTCTGCCAGATCTGACCTGTATCAGCCCATCTTACATTGTAGGTAACCACGTGACTCTTGTCTTCCTCCTCGTTTTGGACAAGAAGATATACATCTCCACGGATATGTATATTTTCCGCCCCGTGCCTGGTATCTTCTTCCCAACCATCGCCATGACGCAGTGGGAGCACATCTCCAAGGGAGTAGTTTTTCTGATATTCCTGATACTCGTCTTCGGTCAAAACATAAACACTGAAAACACCATCATCATCGGAAGACATATTGAAGAGCATCCTGCCATCATCACCATCAAGTCTTATATGAACGCTCTCATTGTCATTCGGCGACCCTTTTGGTTGGAGTTCTATTCTGTCAGGCCCCTCTTCCACGCCGGGATCGATGCAGCCAGAACTCATAGCACCCAGAAGTAGAAGGCCTAAAACGGCAAATACAACCACGATTTTTCTTTTTTTCATCGATATCATCTCCATTCAAATCAAGTTCATTCTTCATCCTCAATGATAGACCAGATACCGAGTCTATCCCTTGCAGCATCAGCCTCCATGCCATAGCCTATGTCCTCCCCTATATCCGGATGTAAATCCGTGTAGTAGTCATATGTGTCCCAATCAACCAGCCTTGCAGATCCGTTTTCCAGCAATGAAGCACCGATGTTGATACCATTCACTTCGACTTCGGCAGTCAATGTGTTTGGAGCAGACTTTCTACCGATGTGTCGGTAAAAGGTGAGCTCAGCGCTAGTTTCGTCACCAATTAACGATCGGACGTGTTCCTGTGCTTCACGCCGTGCGTCTCTGAAGTGTTCAGTATAGCGTTCCATTTCATCTTGACCGGGTATTTCCCCATCTTCAGGATCATAATGGGAGAACCAATCCTCATTTATCTCTTCCCATGTTGGGTCAGCGGGAATGAGCTCAACACCAACATAATCAACGTAATATTCATTTTCATCTTCAACGATGATTTTTCCATCTTCGGCCACATCCACGATCGAAGCGGTCTCAGTCACCTTATCATCCGTGGGAGTCCCCTCTTCTGGGCACTCGGGGTCTGTCTGGAATGTGGGGAGAAGATACATCGCACCGATGATCAGGCCGATAAAGATCACACCGACCAAAAAAAACTTCGTGAACCAGAACACCAATGATTTTGTTATTATGCCTTTGAAAGGATTAGTAATCATCTTCCTTCTCACCTCCACTCTCGAGCTGGTCGAAGTGTTTGTCCACCAATTTTTGCACGACCTCGTAGTAAGGCTGATTCCGATGAACTTTCAACTTTCCAAGCCTGTCTCTAAGGCTCTCAGGAACCGATATAGTCGTCATTCCACCGTCTTTATCATCAGGGGTAGCATCCCCCTTCTTCTCCTTTTGGCCGTCTTGAGAGCCGTTTATGACCATCTATAACCACTTACTCATTCCAATATAGAGTTATCAGTGTATATAAACTTTGGGTCAACTACCCCTCCCTAAAGGAAGGGGCTTGTCAGTGAACTCCACCTATTAACTTGGTATATAATTACCACTCGGCTTCAACACTCCTGACTTAAGGGCCAGTTGACCGTGGCCCATCCGTGCAGGGGACATTTGCCCAGCACGGAGAAACTTTATGCCGATGTTCTTAGAGGCATTATAGTCTGCCTGTAGTTCATATCCGCATTTTTCACACTTGAAACTGCCGTTGTTCCTGTTCCTCCTATCGGTGTGATATCTCATTCATCCTCTGAAACGTCTTCGTTCCCATCAGAAAAGCGGGGTTGGAGGAGTTTTTCAGAGTCTTCTAGGACCAAGTCGTCACGACCGGCACTTTCTTCCGGTGCGCCGTCCTTGACATCCTCTCCGATACCATCACTAAGGCTTACATCGCCGCTCTCTTCTCCATCCTCATTGCTGGAAACCGTGATCTCGCCCGAGCTTTCGGTAGACTCTTTTTCCTTTCTTATCCGATTGTACAGGGCTAGATAGCCAAAAAGAGCTGCAGCAAAAATAGCTATGAATATCAAAAAGTACTGCATCATCTGCCTTATCGGGTCGTCGTCCACGGGACTTTCATCATCTATGGACATATATACTTCATCGTTGTCGGTTCTCAATTCTATATCATCGATGTTTCTTTCTGTAACATTGACCTCAAAGGTGCCTCCCGTTCTGTTACCCGGGTCTAAAGGCAAAGATTCGATTTCTTCCCTCTCACCATCAACATAAAGGTATAAAACATCATCACTTGCTCCTGAAAGGCCACCATTGTTAACGACCACGTAGGAAACGTCGACGAATGTCAAGTTCCTCTCTTCACGTTCTTCCCATCCACTTTCAACAATTTCAAAACGAGGTGGTTCTCTAACCTCGATTTCAACAGAATCACGTGTATGATGGGGGATTATAACTTCAATAACATATTCTGAAGATGTAGGTGCTGTCCAATCAACGGTGTAGTTTTGTCTTATATCAGGGCCCAAGTCAATGTTTCTTTCTTCAACGACTTCAATGATATCACCTTCATGACGGATAAAACCGTACATATCACCTTCAAACTCATTGGTAGAATTGTTGCGAACGGTGAAATTTATGGTTAAAGTCGCATTCTCCTCGAATATCTCACCTTCACCCGGAGATCGAATGTCTAATTCAACCCCCTCTTCACTCCGAGCCTCTTCACTTTGAGAAGAGATATAGCTAGGACCACCTTCGGTCTGGAAAGGTATTAGGGTCGATGCGAGGAAAGAAAAGATGAGAATAAATGCGAAGATGAGCACGGCACCTTTTTTAGAAAATAACCACATCACGCATCACCTCTTTCAAGAAGTCCGTCGTCAACGACGGACATTTCATTTTTTTCGCACTGGTCAGGACAGCAAGTATCAAAACTGAATGAAGATGCGCAGGTGCCCATCTCGATAACATGCCAAACATTATTTGTGTCAAGGGCGAAATCGGCCGCCCAGCAACCAGAAAAGTTATCGCATAATTTCTTAACAATAGGCTGTACCTCAGAGGCCCTTGCCATGGTTTTCTTTCTGGCTTCGTGTAACCTGTTTCTACAAGCATTCTCATCTTCGTAAGGCAATACTTTTTGTAAATCAAAATTGCGGAATGCAGGAAAGTTCAGCCTGTAGTACGCTGTTCCCTCTTTGAATTCTTTTTCAACAACAGAATTTTCTTCGAGTTCCCTGAGAACAGCATAGAGGGCTGAAACAGTGAGGTCGGTTTCCTGAATGAAGTTGCCGAACTCAACTTCGCCATTGGCCACCAAGATACCGGAGAGATCGAGGATATCATCTTCATCGAAGATGATTTCGTCTTCTACCCAGTAAAAATGTTTGCAAACGGGTTTTTTATCATTGATAAAAACACGGAATTCGTAGCCCATCGGCGTGTCTCCATGGTAAAAACCGCTCAACGAATTGTTTTGTATGTTTACCCACTCTCGCAAGGCGATTTGTTCAACAAATCCCTTGTGCATATTTAGGGAGATCACAGAAGCGATAAAATCAAAAAGTTCTGATAAAGTGGGCTCGATATCATCCTCATCCTGGATTTTGGAGCATTTGTTTATAGCATATTTGCCCGAGAAGGTATCAAACTTGACAAAAACCGGATAACCTCCAAGTTCATTTATGGCCTCGATGACTTCTTCTTTGGAATAATTCAAAACAGGCTTATCGCTTTGAGAAGTGATATCGGCATCTACAAAGGAGGTTTTTGGAGTGTTCACACCAAGCTCTGCGAGTTGCGGGGCCCAATACCTTATCGAATCTTTAAACAAAACCATCCCATCACCTATTCCTAATTGCATTGCTATTCCCGGATAGCTTTTCAAAATCAAGGCTCGAAGAAATCATCGGCCGCACTACTTTTGCCATTCGAAGAATCATCTTCATCATCTTCACCCTCTTCTGATATATCCTTATCTTCATCGGCATCATCCTCTGTACTATCAGCACCATCCAATTCATCCTCATCCTTTGTGTCTTCCCTGTCAGCATCGCCCTCGGGACTTGATGCGCTTTCGCTCCCCTCGACTTCGTTGTCTGTATTCCCGTCACCCGCAGCACTGTCGGGCGCCACTTCATCTTTTTTTGCCCCTTCTTTTTCTATGTCATCGCCGTCGGCATCCTTTTGCCCACTTCCCTTTATGGGACCTCTTATGGATTCTCCGGATACTGGTTGACTGTGCTCTGGGCTCTTCGCAACCGCTTTATCCCCATCATCGTCAGTCTTTACTCTTTCCTTCGCTTTCTCCAGTAGTTCTTCTTCGCTTGCACTGCTGGTTTGTTTTTCCTCTGGTTTTTCTGGAGGCTGATCTCTGAATATACCTAGAAGTGGTTGTAAGAGCTTTTCAAATCTATCTGAAAGTTTAGTAAGTCCATCCGAAAGTTTAGTAACTGTGCTGGAAATGAAAGTTTCCAAACCGTGAGATTCCTCTACAGGGCCTTTCATATCGTTTTGAGTTTCTGTTTCGAGATCTTTTTGTTCTTCTTTCTCCACTTGTACACTATCTTCATCAGCTGTTTCACCCTTCTCGTCGTCTTCAGTTCCTGGTTCGTCTTTACTTTCTTCTTTTTTCTCGGCATCTTCCTCATCTTCGGGCATCTCTTCGTCTTCTCCATCATCTTCTGTTTCACTTTCCACATCTTCATCTTCATCTTCTTCTTTTTCCAACTTATCGCTGAGGTCACCAGCCCATATCAGTCTCTCTTTCCCATCCACGACATCTCTCTCGATGGTTCCCTGGTTGAGTAGAACTGATGTCTTAGTTCTAAAGACGTCGATGTTGATATTGACATTCTTTTCACTTTTGATCCATTTGTAAGCATTAGCTGCTGTGGTGTCTCCAAGTGATTTATAAGCGTCTCTTACTACATCCATGGCATCCACTTCATCGCCTTCCATCGAAATATCAAAGCCTTTGGTCTGGCTACGATAGACAAGGAAACCACCAATACTACCAGCTATAATCAAAACTATGATAATAATCCACCACCAGAAGGATAGGGTTTCCTCGGGTTCAGGATTGACAGTTAAAGTGAATTCTTCTTCATGTTCAACCTCAGCAACACCATCCTCGTCAATCACAGTATATTCAACTCTCAGCTCATATTCTCCTGTTTCGAAAGGGTGATCATCCTCGATCCCCCAGCCAATTTCTCTCTCTTCTCCTTCTGCGTCAGTCAAATACCAAACAACATCTTCTATCTTGTAATCTGCTCTTTCAAAATCAAACTCTATTCCAAAATCTGTTTGACCTTCAATCACATCATCAGGATCAAATGTCAGTTCAGTCTCAGGAGAGTAATACAACCGAACCCTGTAAGAGAATTCTACCCTTTCTGTGTTATTTAGAGCATCAACAGCCTCCATTCTGATATCATATGTGGTATTATCTTCGAGAGAGAGTACATCGGCGAAGTCATCACTTACTGTGACCAAATCTTCGTCCCACTCATTTTCCTCCCCATCAAAGGAATAAACGTACTCTTCGGGCTCATCCCAATATAATTCATCGTTAATCACTAAACGGACGGTGTCAAGGGCCGAATCATCTTCAACTTCCCATACCAAGTCTCGAAGAAGATCAGTATCATTATGCCATATCTCATATGAATCGTCATCAATCTCTTCACCAGGATGGTCGAATTTTAAGGATATATCGGGTGCGTCTCCGTCGATATAAATATCAGCCACGGCAGGATCACCTTCGTTTCCTTCGAAGCCTTCCCTATCTCTGATCATAACTTGGAAATTGTATTCACCGACATCTTCACCTTCTACGGGTATCGGTTCATCGAATATATCTTCGACTTCTACTACTTCTTCAAAACCCATCCAACCAGTAAAAGCACTCTGATCGGCACCCGTGCTATATGATATATTCATCTCATCAGGGATTCGTTCCCCCTCTGCGACATCAATGGTGAGGTTTAAATTTGCGGAATTGGCAAATTCTTCCCCTTCCACAATACCTTCCCCACCAATTTTTAAATCCTCGATATCCATCCTCGTTGCTATCACATCGATACTATCAGAGTAGTTTTCAGGACTCTCTCGACCATAGGATGCCCTATATCGGACGAAGAGCTCATGCTCACCAGTGATGTTGTCCTTGAACAATTCTTTTCGGTCATCTTCGTAAGGGAACATCTCGTACCACTCTTTATCTTCATCATATGCAATCCAATCACTCCACTCGATTTCGTCGCCCCCATCTTCAGCAGGAATGATGGCAGCGTACTGGAACTCCAAACCCGACTCAGGTTCTTCTACTTCTTCAAACATCTCTTCAGTCAGGTTAACATACCTTTTTGTGTGTTCAAGCACATCTGGTTCCAAATCAACTACCGGTTCTTCAGATAAGAAGAGATTGACCCTTTCTTCTCTTACCTCACCACTTAGCGTTAAATCTCCAGTGATCTCCGTATCAGAATAAAAGGTGGCGTTGCTTTTCACGCTACTATTCAACCCGTAGTCAGCTTTTGTCTGTACTTCTATTTCATACCAATCTTCAGTATCGTCTAAATCAACATTGAAAGAAGCGTTTTCATCGTCTTCATAGTCTGCCCAGTCGAGCCATTCTTCTTCCGTAACATTGCCGTCTACAACCCACCTGATCTTTTCGACCGTCCCACTATAAGCGTCGTGATCAGCGGTAGATAACACTGTAACATTAACATCCAATGCATCGGTCCAATTCCCTTCATCATGGATGATTATATCTTCTATGAGAGGCCCTTCTTCAATATAAGATATTTCATCACTTACCTCCCGTGAATACTGAGTGCCTCCTATGACAGATTGCTCTCTAAACTCAACAGTAACGTCGTACGTGTCAGAACCGTCGACAGGGATATCGTATGTCATTTCTTCTTCGTATTCCTCCCATTCGTTCCACTCATTTCTCGTAGATAGTCTCATCTCGAATTCTGGTTCCGGGTCGAAAAAGTCATAATCATCTTCATCAATGGCTAGATCGGCACTCAAACGGAGATTGACTTCAATACCGGTCTCTGGTGTCAGTGGTTCCTCGTCAAGAATTTCTACTTCGGCGTCCAGCTTGGTGTGGTCGACGATGATATTTTCCCTGTCAGCAGGATCATCATTGATCTGACCGTGTTCGGTTTTGAAGTAGACAGAGAAGGTAAAATTTTCATAATCATCTTCTCCGACTTCATCTCCAACTGACCATGTAAACGTTTCATCTGCATCATATTCTTCGGACTCTTCATCATCCCACTCTCCGTCGTCCCACTCTTCAGCCCCACCGACAACATCTCCATCACTATCTCTAACCTGGTATTTGAAATATTCAATATCTTGAAGGTCTTCTCCTTCGACGGTAAAGTTGACTTCTTCCCCGATAGTACGTGGCCATTCTAGAAGAGAGATGTCTCCTTCTGGCTTATCAGTATCATAATAAAAAGTTTCACTCTCCTCACCGGAAGGGTGTCCAAGCTCGTTCACAACGCTTACAGAGAAATCATATTTGCCTTCATCGATCTCTCCAAAATCATCCCAACTGAAATCATGTCCTTCTTCAAGATAATATTGCTCGACTTCTACCTCGTCAAAGATCTCCTCCCCTTCGCCATCATACCTTTCCAAGGACATATTCACTACAGCTTCGAGACCGTCATTTTCTGTAGCATCAAGATATTCAGGTTCCTCGATTTTGAGATTCTCTATATTTAAGTTTCTTGTATTATTCCAGTTTTCAATTTCAAACACATCAATATCAAACGAATCATTTTTCAAAATGATAGACGTTTCATCGTCATTCGTTTGTTCGCTCTCATCTTTCACTTCGAGGATGATATCATATAACCCCATTTCGGACTCGCCCTCTCCAATTATTTCTTCTAGAGAAGTGGTGTAATTATACAGGCCTTCTTCCTCCGTTGTGTGGTCACCCACTTTCATCCATTCGGTCGTGCCGCTACCTCCATCACTTTCATGCTCGACATCAAGTCGGAACATAATATCTTCGTCGTCGGTCTGATTATCGTCTACATCGAAGTTAATATAGAGTTCATTACTTTCATCGCCTACGAAGTTATCTGAATGGTCATCGACCTCATCAGTGATATCACTTATACCAACCCAAGGTGGGTGAGGGTCATATGTGAATTTCCTGACTTCACTTATAGTCTCGTTCCCCCACACATCTGTGGCCGTAACGCGCCACCAATACTCGCCACTATCAAGATCACTAACATTGTCAAACGGTAGTATTTTATCTAATGTTTCCTCAGTTGTAGGATGCGTGCTGGTCTCATCTCCCACGATAGAGGCATTTCTAAAATCATCCTCACTCGCTATTTCGATCTTATATTGGGAGAGAGTGTTTCCTTCAGCGCCATCATCAGGATGATTCCAATCGAAAGTCCAGTCTTCCTCTAGCTCACCTTTATACACGTTATCTGGTGGCTCTTCGAGAAAAGGTTTTCCATGACTGAAACTCACGTAAAATTCATGTCCGTCTTCTCCGGTTTCATATATATCCCCGAGTTCGTCTACTTCGACTTGAACATCGATCTCATGGACACCCTCATCTACTGAAAGATTGTATGAAAATATATAATCCCCATTTACATCTTCTTTTGACACCTCATCTTCAGTCAGGTTAATTTGTTCTTCATCATCATCGTCAAGAGTATTATTGTGAATTATCGTATGGTTCTTGATGGCAGAATGGTCAACAAGCCATTCAACACTGACCTCGTCGGTATAAAATGCTTCTCCATACTCAGGAGAAAGTAATTCAACTTCAGTTTCATAGGTAACAGTATAGAATGTGATAGAGTCGCTGCCCTCGTTACCGGCATTGTCTGTGGTGTTCAATTGTATCACATACTCTACACCGTGCTTGATGGGGACGTCTTCTAGCTTAGTGATGTTTTCAGACGAAAAGGTTCTACCATGCTCTGTCATCTCGCCGTCTTCTATTACATCAATTACAGTTTTATCAAATCCAGAGGGGAGAAGACTGTCATCATCATATTCCCATTCAATCGTTATTTCACCATCCTCTACAAAATCATCATCCAGACTTACAACACTACCGTCTTCAGGTTGCGTGATATTAACGTCAGGTGCATCTATGTCAACATGGAACCCAACATTTGCACTTGCATTCTGACCGGCCTCGGTTTCAGCGTAGACGCGAATTTGCCAATTCTTACCACTCTCGGTCAGAGAGACATCAGTGCTACTAGCTTCCCCACCCAACGTTTCATCATGCACCAAGTTTTCTCCATCAACAGAATCATTATAAACCTCAATATAGTGTTCACCTATATCTGAGAGCCCCTGCGGATTACTGCTCCATTCAACAGTCATCACTTCTTCGGTTATCCACTGACCGTCTGTGGGCTGATCAATCTCTATATGTGGAAAAGTATAATCAATAGTGAAATTCACACTGGTTTCATTGACATGTCCTATATTATCATATACAGACACCGTTGCCGTGTAATTTTTGTTAGACTCATCTAAGGGTATACTAGTTTCATTTTCGTCAGGATCAAAATCATCCTCATGATCACCGACTTCTATATCATAACCCTCTAATTCAACCCCCTCAATAGGATTCGTAGTTTTCTCAGAATCATATTCCCAATATGCGTCCCATTTAAAGTTTTGATATGTATCGTTGTAAGCATCCCCATCTTCAGGGCGGACAAATTCGATAACAGGTGCCCTAGACCAAACAGAAAAAGTTACGTTTTCAGATGTATCTATATGCCCAGCTTCACAAGTTACTCTCACACTGGTGTTGCGATTCACCCCATCTTCAACACCTTTCATAATAACAGATCCATCTTCAAGATCGGGGTCGTCAAAATAATCTCTATTTGTGATATCAATAAAGTTGCTCTCGATGGGGTGCCAAACTTCAACAGAATCCACGTCAGCGGTTTTATTTTCAGTCTCCCAATCAACATAGATAGCGGTTTCATTGTATACCTTATCGGGCTCGGGCTCGACTAGCGAGACAGTATGAGGATCCACATCAACACCAAAATCAGCCTCAAAGATGAGGTCATCGCCATTTTCAAGAGATACATTAACCATAAAAGTATGATTACCATCTTCCAACACGTATTCATCACAATCAAGAGTATGATTGCCTTTGATACCATCATCGGTATCTTCCCGTTCCCAACGACTGACATTATCGGCTTCAACCCATCCTTTGTCCCAATCGTCATGAACAAGTTTCACGCTCGTGTTCTCATGTATATCATATGAATATCGGTTTCTCCATTCGAGTGTTGGCTCACGGGTATCGAACCAACCGAACCAGGGTGAAAGATCCACAACAACTTCCACATCATCTTCATCAACTTCAACTTCACCATCAACCGTTCTGTATCCTTCTCGTTTTACTCTGTAATTGTATGTTTCTGAACCTTCTTTTTCGAATCCTGCCAGGCCATCGTTATCCGTGACATTCTCTACACCATCTAGGATGACAGTTGCGCCTTCTAACTCAATACCGTTGGCGTCAACGACCTCAAATGTAATGTTATACATTGAAGATTGACTAGTCGGTTCTACTTCAATTTCGGAAGAGAGAGCAAGAGATTCAAAGTTTTCTCCGTGCGCTCCACTCGCTAGAGTAAGAGGACTGGTCAAAAGAAGTATGACTACTAGTACGATGAGCGTCTTATGTAATATACATGACTCTATCCTACCCAATACACCCTTTGGGTTCCGCATCTGAACATTAACCATGGCTATCTCGTCTCGTGAAAGTATTGCACAAATACAAACTTAAGTAGGCATTCGTCCTTATTTAACTTTTTACCCGTTTTTGGGCTGAAAACAGGAAAGGACGCGCCTTTGATCGAAGACCCTAAAGATATTAGCGGCTCCTTCCATCCAGAAGGGCAGGACTTGATGCCTTCTCAAACCCGCATAAAGGTTAAATAACCTCAAGAGTATAATGTTAAGTGTAAGGGATGAACTATGTTTGGTAAGAAGGAGCTCGAAGAGGAACTAGAAAAGTGCCGTGAGGAGATAGAGGAATACGAGGAAAAGACCGAATCATTGGAAAAGAAACTAGAGAAAAGAAGAGAAAAAACGAGAAGAATATTGAAAAAACTATTAGGGTTGCTAATTGACGAAGAGGAGATTCCAAAAGAGCGAAAGAAAATATACACAAAGCTGAAAGATGAGCTCGCATCCCTGAAGAATGATTTTGAAGGTACACTTCGTGAAAAGGAACATATAGAAAAAAAGCTTTCAGAACTTGAATCTCAGCCCTCAATAGAAGGTAAGAACGATGTAGTAATACCAAAAAATACTGCAGTCAACGGCGGGATAGAGACGGAAGGTGCTATAGATATACGTGAGAATTCTTCCATCGATGGGGCCGTTGTCGGAGGAGATGAAGTAGAACTCGGTGATGATGTAGAAGTTACCGCCGATCTGGTTTCCGAGGCTGGGAACGTTGAAATCGGTGCTGGATGCACTATAAAAGGAACAGTGAAGGGAGAAAGTGTAACCCTGGGCGAAGGAACCAGTGTTACTAAGATCGTGTCAAGAGGCGACGTGTCTATGGGAAAAAATGCACAGACCAAAAAAATAACGGCCATAAACGATGTTAACATGCAGAGCGGTTCGGCCGTGGAGCGAGACATAAAATATGCGGGTAAATTCACGAGCGACAGCACGATAGAGGTGAAAGGCAGCTTGGAGCCGTGTGACGAGGAAGAAATCAAAAAAGTGATGGTAAGTGGTAAAAAGAAGGCCAGTAGAGACAGGAATGACAAGGAAAAAGAGGATGTGGAAGATGAGAATGAAAAGGAGAGCGCGGACGAAGGTGAAAGAAAAGAGGGGATGGAAATAGATGGGAAAGATATTGTAGATAGAGCATCTATCGTTAACGCAAAAGGGGATTGAAAACAGCGACTAAATCACTTCGAACGCATTTTCCAATGTCATTTCATCAGTTTCACTTTCTACAATAACATCATACTCGCCTTCTTCGAAATCATCGTCTATTGTAAATGAAAAGCTTCCCTCGTACATGTGCTGATCCGGCGGTCGTAGATGCACGTCCACTTCTAAATCCTCATGGACCACCTCTCCACACCCAGCTACAACACGAAGTTTAACATCTTCTTTTACGGACCCATATTCATTTTCTACTTCATATTCTACTTTGACTTCGTCACCATTTGAGACCTCATCAGAATCGGTATGCACATCGTTCACTTGCATATGATCCTTACCAACACTGAAATAGCCATCAGCCTCGACATCTTGAGAACCGTCTCGCAAAACAGCCCAATACCATCCATCACCGTACTCTGACACGTCGAACACGAAACTTCCAGAATAGACAGAATTAGAAGGGAGGAAAATGGTTTTTGTTTTTTCGTCTATCACTATATCATCACCTTCAATCTGCGTATTATCACCTTCGATCTGCGCCGTGATTTCCTCTACAGTCGAGAACTGACCAGTGTTTTCGACTTCAAATTCAATGTTCAACTCACTCGACACGTCTTGGTCGATATCAACCATTTCAATGTTGATGCCTATATCACGCTCTTCGATTATCAGTTCCGGTTCCCAGTTTATCTCTGTCTGTTCTTGTACCATCAAACCCACCGCGTCCCCGGCTTCTACGGCGAAGTCCTGTCCGCCCCA
>SL_8KL_010_SEDDRAFT_10002313_pt1 | contig 16133 bp, 14 predicted proteins | sample SodLakKL_010_SED_4_FD_11160 | JGI IMG/M metagenome (IMG submission 11160)
TATGCAGAGTGCGGAGGAATGCTCTACTTAAACGAACAGATTGAAGAGATTACTATGGCAGGAGTTTTTAGAGGCTCAAGTAAAATGACTGATAAACTGCAGAGGTTTGGCTATATTGAGATTACTCTTCTTGAAGATTGCATGCTGGGTGCTTCTGGCGACAGCCTGACCGCTCATGAATTTCATAAGTCCCTATGTGCTATTGATCAAAAAAAAATTTTTAAAATTAAAAAGACAATGGGCTTAAGGGAGTGGGAATGTGGATACCGCTATAAAAATGTTCTCGCCGCTTATCCCCATATAAACTTTTTAGGCAATCTTACTGCTTTTAAAACACTGTTGAATTATATCCAGCAAGCCAAACAATAACAGATGGAACCAGGCAAGCAGACAGAGGGACTTTTTTTGTTTCGATAAACCATCCTCCCCCTGTCTGAACCTGGCTAAGTTTCAAGCCCTCTGGTTCATTCCGGGGTATACAAGAAATACTTCAGCTACGACAAAAATAATGATGGCGATAATTGCGGTGGCGATTACAACCGGATAATTGGCAGCAAATTCAGCAGGAGAAATATGTTTAACTAGTATCCCGGTATAAGCCCAGATAAGAACCAGTCCGTAGGCAATATCCTGGAATCTTCGCAATAAAGTCACACCGATAGCAACCCCGATAACCATGATCACTACTGTCCAGAATTGGCTGGCGATTCCAGCCCATCCGATACTAACCATGAAGGTTATAAAGTTGGCTATTGTTGCGACAGTAACCCAACCAAAGTAGATACTGAAAGGAACCTGGATAAATGCTTTTTCTTTGATAGAGAAATTTTCACCGCTCAACAAGTTGGCTATAGTATACAGGCAGGCTACCATTATGACCATTAGCAGGAAAGAAATTCCGACGGCATAGTAGTGCCAGGAGACAATCCATAAGGCATTGGCGACAGAGGAGATGGCAAAATAAATCCCGACTTTCTGGAACAAGCTTTCTCGAGATGCTCCCTTATCTGCCTGGAAAAGACCAAACTGGTAGAGGGTATAACCGGCCAGAAGTAGATAGATTAATCCCCAGATACCAAAGGTGATTGTTGCCGGAGCGAAAAGATCAAAGAAAGCATCCGACACCTCGCCGGTTGTAGTGTTGTTAATGGGTAAAGCGTTGGCTAATCCGTTAAGCAAGATCATGACCAGATAAGTGACTGCAACTACGATTTTAATAACAAAACCATCATTTTTACTCATATTATAGCACCCCTTTAAAAAACTAATCAATCAAACACATTAAATCATATTTTGAAATTTACGTCACTAGCCAGAATATGCCGATAGTGTGTTTTAGAATAGTGGACTTCTTGCGCTTATTGATCAGGCAATGATACCCCTGTCATTACCATGCTTTTCATGTTCCTTTTCATCTATAATTTCTTTTAGGGCTCGGCTGACCTGCCATACATCACAAAATGAGTTGTAAAGGGCAACAGGTGCTAAGCGTATAATGTTGGGTGAGCGGAAATCAGGGATAATACCTCTTTCTTTTAAAGCCTTGGCAATGCTTGCTGCGTTTTTATGCTCTATTGCTACATGGCCACCTCTGCGTTTTATGTCGAGCGGAGTTCCTACCCGGTATTGATAGGGCGGTTCTAAGAGGCCTTCTTCTTTCAGAAGAAATATCAGGTAAGAAGTCAATTTCAATGATTTTTCCCGCACATTTTCTATTCCTGCTTCTTTAAAAATCTGCAGGGCCCCTTCGATTGGGGCGGTACTAAGAAGTTGAGGCGAACTGATCTGCCATGCTCCGGCTTTATCAGCGCTAACAAAATCAAGGTCCATATCAAATTGTTTATCTTTCCTGTAGCCCCACCAACCTGCCAAAGAGGGTGTTCTGCTAAAATGTTTTTTGTTTACGTACAGGCTGGCCGTTGCGCCGGGGCCCCCATTCATATGCTTATAATTACACCATACCGCAAAGTCTACGCCCCAGCTGCTTAAATCATGAGGGACAGCGCCCACAGAATGGCTGCAGTCAAAGCCAATGGGAATGCTCTTTTTCCAGGCTTTCTCAGCAAGCAGTTTCATATTTAAAAGCTGGCCGCTTCGATAATAGACGGAAGGAAGAAGGATTAAAGCAATATCATCCCCCATGGAGGCGATGATGTCTTCTTCCTCAATCAACCGGCCGTTTCTGCTTTTGACCAGCACCAGATTTTCTTCAGGGTCCAGGCCTTTAATTTTGATTTGACTTTTTAGGGCATAGATGTCAGAGGGAAAATTTAGCTGATCGGCGAGGATTTTTGTTCTCGAACCGCGGGGTTGGTAAAAAGTGCCCACCAGGGTATGCAGATTAACAGTGGTCGATCCGGTAACCACCACTTCTTCTTTGTCAGCTCCGACCAGCGGAGCCTGCAGCTCTCCCAGTTTTTCACCGTAATAGAACCAGGGATTTTCTTCATCCATCCAGCCGTCTATGCCCAGGCGTTTCCACTGATCTAAGAGTTTCAAAAGACTATCCTGTCCATCTTTCGACATCAGGCCCAGGGAATTTCCATCCAGATAAATCTTCTCCGGCAGATGAAAAAAGCGCTCCCTGAATTTTGCCAGTGAATCTTCTTTGTCCAGGATCATTGCCCCTTCCTGACCAGCCTTGAAATCAGTCATTGTTAAACCTCCCATCATCGTTTTACTGATCCCTGTCATGCAGAGGAATAGTCTGTTACTGCTCAACAGAAAGCAGCATTAAATAATAATTAGTCATAGTAAAAGCGCAGCCCTTTTACCCAATTATATCGCATTGATGGCTGTAAATACATAAAGTGGTGCTAATCATTCGACATCTTCAACGGAAAGTTCTATAATTGCTCCAGATGATTATAAAACCAGTCAGGGAGGATTCAAAATGGGTTTAAAAAGTGGAATAGTCCGGGTTGCGGTGGTCCAGGCTGCATCAAAGATTATGGATAAGACGGGAACCATGGAAAAGCTTGAGAAGCTTACCCATGAGGCATCTGAGCAGGGGGCAAAAATTATTCTCTTTCCCGAAGCATTTATTCCTTGCTATCCCCGTGGTTTGTCTTTCGGCACAGTGGTGGGCAGTCGTTCTCCGGAAGGGCGGAAAGACTGGGCCCGCTACTATGAGAACTCAATCGATGTACCCGGTCCTGACACTGATTTGCTTGGTGAATTGGCGGAACGTAATAAAACCTATCTTTCTATTGGGGTCATGGAGCGAGCAGGAGGAACCATCTATTGTACTCTTCTCTATTTTGGACCGGACGGTTCTCTGCTAGCCAAACACCGGAAATTGAAACCCACGGGAAGTGAGCGTCTGATCTGGGGTGAAGGAGACGGGAGCACCCTGTCTGCAATAGAAACTCCTTACGGCGTTATGAGCGGTCTGATCTGCTGGGAGAATTACATGCCCCTTGCCCGGGCCGCAATTTACAAAAAGAACCCTTCAATTTATCTTGCCCCGACTGCAGATCATCGCGAAGGGTGGCAGTGCTCCATGCGTCACATCGCCCTGGAAGCGCGCTGTTTTGTTCTTTCCTGCAACCAGTTTGTTACAAAGGATATCTACCCCCCTGACCTTGCTTGTTTCTCCGACCTTGAAAATCAGCCTGAAATAATGAGCAGGGGCGGCAGCACAATTGTTGACCCTTTTGGAAATTATGTTGCCGGGCCGGTTTGGGACAGAGAGGATACCCTGATTGCTGATATCGATCTTGGGACGGTAATTGAGGCTCGCTATGATTTTGATGTTACGGGACATTACGCTCGTCCGGACGTGTTTACACTTCTTGTCGATGAGAACCGGGTAGTTGAATAGCCCCGTTACCCTGAACCTTGAGCAAGTTATGAAGAAAAGGTTGCCAGCCAGGGGAACCCGTCCAGGCATCTGGCGCATTACCGTGTTTGTGCATCAGAATTGGTCATCAGACTCCAGAACCCTCGTTCATCTGACCGTTCGGTCTGGTTCCCTTGCCGGTTTTTACTGAATCAGTCGGCGGCGCATCAGCATCTGGGGCAGGGGGAAGATAATCAGGATGAATAATGTTAACCATAGAACGTGATAGAGAAGCTCAAAGGTGATTAACCCAATAGTCAGAGACCTCAGCAGGATAACTATATGATAAAGGGGCAGCAACCAGGCCAACTGCTGCAGTACCCGGGGCAGCACATCCAGTGGAAAGAACACCCCGGAAAACAAGAACATGGGGGTCACGATCAAGGTAAAGAAGTAAGCGAAATTATCTATTTTGGGAACAATGCCGGTCCAGATCATCGCAATTTGGGAGAAAACCAGTCCGTTAAGGATAAGAACAATAGGGATGAACAGGGCCCACGGGGAAAGAACCAGCCCTAAAGCGGCAATTACTATTAAAATTACCGTGCCCGAAAGCAAACTTTTGAAGGTGCCATAGAGGAGTTCCCCGACCACAACTTCTTCTAAGTTTATGGGGGTGGCCACAATAGCATGGTATATTTTTTGGAAATGCATCCGCACGAAGGAATCATAGGAACACTCCGCTGCCGCTGCCCACATGGCGGAAGTAGCAACGACGCCGGGGGCAACAAATTGGATATAACTCATCCCCTCGATACCTTCGACCATCGCACCCAGCCCAACTCCCAGGGCAGCCAGGTAGAGAAGCGGTTCGACTATATTAAAGGCCAGATTAGTTGTCCAGGTTTTTCTAAAAACAATCAAGTTGCGGGCGAGTACTTTTAATGCCCAACCATTAACCGAGCTATAGTATGTGGCCAGTTTTTTTAGGGTCTGTAAAAACCATGGTGTCTTCTGCATAATCTAATCCTCTTCCTGTCAACTTTAAGAAAACATCTTCCAAATTGGATGGACGCAGTCGGTAGGTATGGACATGTTTGCAAGAGCTGATCATTTTTACCGCCTCGGTTTCATCTTCTGTGATATAGAGATAAATGGTGTTTCCGGCAAGTTGATAGCCGCTAATTAAATGTTCTAAGGTGTGCACTAAAGCATGACTGTGTTCCAGGTTAATTTCTACTTCCACAACTTTTGCGCCTACTTGTTTTTGAATCAGATCCAAAGGTTTTCCCTGCTCTAAGATTATACCCTGATCCATGATAATTAGTTCATCACATAGCTGGCTTGCTTCTTCCAAATAGTGGGTGGTTAAAACCAGGGTCAGGCCCTTGTTTTTTAATTGCCGCAGATGTTCCCAGATCAAACGCCTGCTCTGGGGATCCAGACCTGTTGTCGGTTCATCGAGGATAAGAATTTCAGGAGTGTGAATCAAGCCTCGGGCGATGGTTAAGCGGCGCTTCATCCCCCCGGAGATTCTATCTACTTCCTGGTCCGCTTTTGTTGAAAGGCTGAAGAAGTGGAGGAGTTCTTCGACTCGTTTATGAGCCTCAGATCTACGGATGCCGAAATAACTGGCGTAAACAAGCAGGTTTTCCCGGACGGTCAGTTCGAGATCCAGGTTGTTTTCCTGGGGGACCACCCCCAGCCTGGTTTTAATGGCCCGTGTGTTGGCAGTAACATCGTTTCCCAGTACAGTAAGTTTCCCGCCTGAAATAGGGTTAAAGCAATAGATCATAGCTACGACAGTAGTTTTACCAGCGCCGTTGGGGCCGAGAATACCGAAACATTCTCCTCTGTGGATATGAAAGTCAATCCCGGCTACAGCCTCGAAACCATTATACATCTTTTGGAGTTTTTGGGCTTCCACTACTACTGTCAATAAGTTTCCTCTCCGATCTGTTCCTTCTGCTCGGGGCAGCAAAGCCATTATATATCAAAAATTAAGTTTAAGGTAAGCTTTAAGTAGTAAAATCGATCAGCATATTTAATTTTTTTACACTATCATCTTAGCTCTTTATATCATCTTAATTCCTTAAATAATAAAAGTAAATGCACAACTTTTTTTGGTTAATGCTTTTCATTGAAGGCTTTTGTGCCCCTGCTTTAATTAAACATAGTATTCTTAGCCGGTTGCCGGTTACCCCTGCATTTGAAAGGATCGGCAGTTTTGCTACTCTGACCGCATGTTTTCTGGATAACTAAAAAATTGCTTTGCCTTCGACATACAGGCGAGTATTTTCATGATCAGGATCAGTAAAAATTTTCTCGGTCGGGCCCATTTCCACAATTTCGCCCTTGTCGATGAAGATTACTTGATCAGCAATCCGGCGGGCTTGGAAAACATTATGGGTGACCATCACCACGGTAATTGACTTTTCCCGGTTCAACTTACGAATCATTTCTTCTATTAACTCAATATTAACAGGGTCTAAGTTGGCGGTCGGTTCGTCAAGCAGGAGCAGTTCCGGATTGAAAGCTACGGCACGAGCGATAGCAACCCTTTGCGCTTCACCTCCGGATAAGGTATCAGCTCGGCGCGCGGCCAGATCCTTCAGGCCCACTTGTTCTAAAAGTTTATCGACCAGCGCGTTGATTTCACTGCGGTTATAGCCGCGGGCCCTTAAGCCGTAAGCGACATTATTCCAGACGCTGTCTTTAAAAAGCAGGGTCTTTTGGAAAACCAGGGCCATCTTGCGCTGAATCCTAAGGCGTTCCAGTCCGTTATTGGGCAGGGCCATGCCTTGGAAGTAATAAAACCCGTTGCTTGGAGGTGTCAGCAGGTTGATGATCCGCAACAGGGTGCTTTTTCCGGCACCGCTGGGACCGATGACGGCGTAGATAAGTCCTTTTTTCAGGCCTAGCTGATCTATTTTAAGCACTAGCTGATCGTATTCTTTATTGATTTCAGTTAGTTCGACCAGTAAATTTTCGTTATTAATAGCTTCTTCCCCCTTTTTGTATATTATAAAGCATGGAGTTGACTACAAAAGATATTATTAAGAGTATAATGCCTAAACCAATGGCCAGTTCGAAGTTGCCTTTTCTGGTTTCGAGGACAATAGCCGTGGTCATTACCCTGGTTTGCCCTGCAATATTACCGCCTACGATCATCACTGCTCCTACTTCGGCGACAACACGGCTGAACCCGGTAATTATAGCGCCAAATATGCCAAACCTTGATTCTTTGACGACTGTCCAGGCGGCCAAAGCAGAACCGGCACCAAGTGACCGGGCAGTTTCTTCAATTTCCTCACCTTTAGCTCTTACTCCGACCATAGTTAAGCCTGTAATGATTGGGGCAGCGAGAAAAATCTGGGCAATGATCATTGCGGTAGGGGAATAAAGCAGGTCGAGAAATCCAAGCGGGCCCATTCTGGAAAGTAAAAGGTAAATGATCAACCCGCCCACGACCGGAGGCATTCCCATGAAGGTAAAAATAACTTTATTAATGAGGCGGGTTTTCTTTTCCGGTTTTAAAGCAAGTAAGGTGCCCAGCGGAACACCTAGTAAAGTAGAAAGTAGAATAGCTGTCACAGAAACCTGTAATGAAAGAAAAACGATCTGTAACAGATCAGCGTCGAATGCTAAAATTAAGCGAAATGCTTCAATTATTCCTTCAAATGTTGGTGACAATTTTTCACCGCCTAAGCTTCATTCCGGCCTATCATATTCGCAATGAACGTGTGCTGCCAGTAAGGAAGCATTTCTCAGTTTGCAAAGACTATCTGCCTTTGCAACAACCTTTCAGGGATACTGAGAATTGTCCTGTTTGCATGGCAATTGACAGAAAAGGCCAGCCTGGTTTACTCCAGACCATTTCCCGGGAAGAAAAGGGTTTCATTGCTAACCTGATAGGAATAAATCAGTTCTTGTCCATCTTCGGACATCATAAATTCTATATACCTGGTTACAAGATCATATTTTACATGGTTATGTTCTTCCGGATTAACGGCCATAACTCCGTACTGGTTAACTAAAGTTGGATCGCCTTCCAGAACTATTTGCAGATCAAGATTGTCCCGCATTGAAACAAAGGTTCCCCGGTCAGTCATGGTATAAGTCTGTTTTTCGTTGGCCATGTTTAAAGTACTGCCCATGCCCTGACCAATAGAAAAGTACCAATCCTGACCTTCAGGATTTATTCCAGCACCTGCCCATAAGTGTTCCTCGACGCGGTGGGTTCCGGAATCATCACCGCGTGAAACAAAGGTGCTTTCGCTTTCAGCGATCAAGGTTAAACCACTGGTAGGATCGCTTATATCCTGAAGACCGGCCGGGTCATCCTTGGCCCCTACAAATATGAAATCGTTATACATAACGTCATAACGGTCGACAAAGTAGCCTTTTTCAACCAGATCGAGTTCTGATTCCCGGTCGTGTACTAACAAAACATCAGTGTCACCACGCCGGCCCATATTCAAAGCAGCGCTGCTGCCCTGCGAAACTACTTCTACTGCAATTCCTGTTTTTTCAGTAAAAACCTGGTTAAGGTAGTCGAGCAGTCCTGAATCGTAGGTGCTGGTGGTAGCTGCCAAAGTAATAGAGCCTTCTGTAACTTTTTCTCCAGGTTCCGGTTCTGAGTCAGGTACCACCTGATCAGTGCACCCGCTGCTTAATAAAGCCATGTTTAAGGCGAGGAGTGTTGCCCCTATAATTAAAGGGTTTAATTTTTTGTTTAAATACATCTCAAGTACTCCTTCAAAATTTTCAAAAAGCAGGTTCCCTAAAGTTTTGGCCGGATGGGTGCACACTTTGAGCTGAACATAAAAAAGCGCAAATTCCCGCTGGAAGATGCGATTATGCTTAAAAAAGCACGATCAAACCTTCTTTCCGCAACGGGAGGCACAGCAGTTTCCTACCGTACCCTATCGTCCATTTCTCTTAGCGGTTGACCGGTTGCCTTAGAGAAAATGGATCGAAGGCAGAGAATATTTAATTTTGTTCCATCTGTATTTTATAATATGCTAAAGCGGTGGTCAAGAGTCTATTACCGTTTAATTTTTGCCAACTGCACGACCGGGTAATGAGGCTGAATAAGTCAATAATGAGGCAATCATAAAGTTCTGGTTGTTCATTAAGAAGTCAGGCCTCATTTTAATTGTTGAATTTGATATATTTAAAGGAAGAGGCATGGTATGATTTATACAAGCATTACGCGGATTATCCCTATAAGGTGAGTTGATTTCCTTTTGAAAAGGCACTCTGCACAACATAATTTCACGGGCAAGAGGAACCAGGCTCTACTTTTGCTTATGCTTGATTCCGATCTTGGGGTGGGTGAAGTGACCGGCCTGAAGTGGCAGGAGCATCAGGCATGGGGAACCTATTATAGAGCTCTGGAACATATTATTACTACCCCGGAGGGTCAACCTCTGTCCACTTTTTACGCTCAGCTTTTATTGCTATCCAGTTTTGTAAGTACTTTTCTGCCGATAAGGATTTTGCCGGTTACACCGCTGGAGGAAGAATAATAAAGGGATTTTGCTTCGGCAATCCCGAAAAATCCCTGCTTTGCTTTGCAAACCATGCCGGTATTGAGAAGCTAAACAGCCTCACTTAAAAAGCAATATGTCTTCGATCATTTTTCTTTACCCTGCTTTACCATAATGTCCCTGCAGAATGATCAATGGCTTTAACTTTGCTAAGATTATATATGAGTGATCGCGCCGCCTTTAATTTATAGACTGGTTCTGCTACAATGGTTTTATCACAATAGTACAGTAAATTAAGAATGATTGTTATAGGGCGATTATAGGCCGGGCAGCATCCATGAAGCAGGAAGCTAAATAATTCAATATAGGGAGGGGTTATGGTTACCGGACCCCGCAAACTCATCCAACTGGTAGACGCTCTTTCCCGGGCAATCCTGGGCAAAGAAGAGATCATAAAGCAGCTGGTTACCGGACTGTCTGCGGGTGGTCATATTCTTTTTGAAGATGTTCCGGGAGTAGGAAAAACAACCCTGGTAAAAGCTTTGGCCAAGGCCACGGGTTGTGTTTTCAAGCGCATCCAGTGTACTCCCGACCTGCTGCCTTCAGATATCAGCGGAGTATCGGTCTATAACCATCAAAGTGGGGAGTGGAATTTTCAAAAAGGCCCGGTATTTAGTCAGATCCTTTTAGCTGATGAAATTAACCGCACCTCGCCTAAAACTCAATCCGCCCTGCTGGAAGCGATGCAGGAGAAACAGGTTACTGTTGATGGCATCACCTTTGAATTGGACGAAACTTTCCTGGTCATAGCGACGCAAAACCCCCATGAATACGAGGGAACATTTCCCCTGCCCGAGTCCCAGCTTGATCGCTTTACGATGCGTCTTTCTCTTGGATATCCACCACCGGACAGCGAAATTAAACTGCTAAGAAATACATCCCAGAACAATCCCCTTGATCGGGTGGAGCAGGTTATAGATCCGACGGAGCTGTCTGCTATCCAAAAAGAAGTCGGGCAGGTTCATGTAGACGACAGTTTATTGGGTTACGTGACCAGGCTTTCTGCTGCAACCAGGGAGCATGATAAAATTTCGCTTGGGGTCAGCCCCCGGGGAAATTTACATTTAGTCAGATGCGCCAGGGCCAGGGCATACGCCCAAAACCGGGATTACGTATTGCCTGAAGATATCCAGGAACTGTTTTTCCCTGTTTATGGGCACCGGGTAATATTAAATCAGGCTGTATTTTTTGAAGAAGAAAATGCCAAAGTTATTTTAGACGAGATACTTGCCCGGGTGCGCGTACCCGGCAATCTAGGTGAGAGATGATTAACCGGGGAGCAGCGAAGATCAAATTACCTCACAAGCATTACTGGGCCATGTTACTGGTTCTTTTTGGTTTAGCCCTGTTTAGCGGGATTTCTATTGTTTGGATTGCTTTCTGGTTCTCCCTGATGTTGGCTTTTGGTTCCGCGGCCTGGTTGTTGATATTAAGTAAAGATCTGGAATTTTCCCTGGGAATAAAGCCTTTAGAAACTATGAGAAACGGTTATGTAGAATTAGAATTAAGGGTGCTCAATGATTCTTTTCTGCCGCTTCCGCACAGTGAACTATATATTGATGGTTACAGGGGTGAAGGTCACTTTCAAAATCCTGAACAAAAGCTGGATGAAAAGATGGAGTTCGATGATAATTATCCCCTGGGTTCATGGAGAATGCACTGTAGGATTAAATGCACCAAGCGTGGCTACCATTCTATCGGCCCTTTCAGGCTAAGGCTGCAGACCCTTTTCGGAGCTCTGGCAGTAGAGAAAATCTATCCCGGCAGCAAAGAATTCGTTGTTTATCCTCGGGCAATCGCTTTTTCCGGCAGATACCATATTGAAAGTGTTGAACCGAGCGGAGTGAGAAGAAATGCTTTCAATAACCCTTTCAATCAACTTGATTACACGGAAAGCTATGACCTGAGGCCTTTTGTGCCGGGAGATCCTTATAAAATTATAAGCTGGAAGATTTCTGCCAGGCAAAATGAAATATATGTTAAGCGACCTGACACAACGAACCAGTCGAAAGTAGTGGTTTGTCTTGAGTTTTCCCAGCAGTATTATTATTCTACAGCTGATCAGGATCTGTCGTTGGAAAAGTTATTTTCCCTGTTAACCCACCTGCTGTTTAATGGCTTCCAGGTAGGGCTGGCTACTTATGACGGCAAAGCGCGCTACCTTCCTCCGGCCAGGGGGAAAAGGCAGCTTAATTTAATTAGAAAACTCTTTACCGATCTGCAGTCAGGCTGCATGGAGACCTTACTGGAAAAGTCTTTTTATAAACGACGGGCTGCAAATGACAAGATCTTATGGGTCATGCCCAATCTGGACCACTCATATCTTAAGGGTCTTGCTAATTTTAAAAAATACGGAACGAAACCTTCTCTTATTACTACTTGTCAACAAATACCTGTAGAATACGACTCTATATTTNCCCAGTTTTACATCTGGCAGCTTTTTCTCCAGAATAACCGGGTATCTGTAANGCAGGTGGAAACATCATGAATCTAAAAAATTTATACAGATTAGAGGTTTGGCTGCTGATATTTATGGCGGTACTGATCATGCTTTCTGTAACCAGCCATACTGAACACAGCCCGCACTGGNCAGTATTGGTCGTGGCAGGAATTTTGGCAGTTTTTTTGGTAGCCCGGCCAAAGATTATTGGTTTTTCGCTGATCTTTATAGTGGTTGCTGCGGGATTGCTGTCCCTCGGGTTTGATCCGATCGGGGACAGGCTGCTTGACTTTGCTGTTGTGTTGTCGGCAGAATTTTGGGAATGGACTCGTAACCCCAATAACGCAGGGCCCAGCCTGGTTTGGATATTCAGTTCAGCTTCAGTTTTTTTGATAGTAAGCCTCCAGTTTTTCTTGATCTTAAAGGCGGGAAACATTGTCCCGTTGATTGTCCTGGGGGTTATAATCTACACCTTGCTCTGGATGTACCGTTTCCCGGATACTGAACTGGGCTTGTTATTATTTTTAATGCTTGCTTTTTCGGCAGCTTCTTTTTTATATATCAGGAAGCACAGTAAATTAGATAGAATCTGGTATAAAACGGGGATTATATCTCTGGGGTTGATATCCGCGCTTGGTGTTTTAATACTGCCCTGGGATTTAGAACCTCTGGAAGTAGAAGGAGGTTTGAATATATTTAACAATCGTTATACTGCTGAACGCCTTGAGCCCGGAAAAGTAGGGGATGCCATCCCATTATCTAGTACTGAGAGAATAACGGGTTACTCGCCCGGGGGAGAACTGGGGGGAAGCCTGACCAGATCTGCTGAAACTGTTTTAGAAATAAAGTTGTTGGAAGGTTCCCTGCCCTCCTCCCTTTATCTGCGCGGGCAGGCCAGGGACTATTATACCGGGTCCTCCTGGAAAAATAAAGAAGCAGAGCCTGTAGATGATCTCGATGCTGCTTTTAGCTGCGTGCACAATTATGATAGTGGCTTAAAAGTGCAGGTTTCCTATCTAAAACCGGAAGAAGACCTTTTTGGGCTTTTCCCTTCCACTGAGTTGGAAATAGTTGAATGCAACGGGAATGATGATCAGGAAAACCAGGGCTACCAGGCGGACTCTTTTGGTAACATAAAAGCTGATCACTCTGATTTTAAGGGTGACTATATTTTGTCCGGTAAAGAAATCACCGATCTTGATCTGCAAAATATAGAACCAAAATCTGAACTGGAAAAAGATTCTGATCAGCTGCTCGCTTTCTTGCAGGTGCCCGGCGAACTGCCCGAGCGGGTAGAAGAACTGGCCCGTGAAATTGTCGTTGACGCCGACGAAGAATTAGAGAAAGCAAACCAAATCATGGGCTACTTGAGACAGTTCCCCTACAGCAGGGGAACCCCCAACCTGCCTCCCGGAGATGACTTTGTAGATCATTTCTTGTTCGAACAGCAGGAGGGTTACTGTACTTACTACGCTTCGGCGATGGTTATTTTGCTCAGGTTAAACGATATACCGGCTCGGTATGTAGAGGGTTACCGGGCTGATCTCTATATCCTGGAAGATTACATGCACTCCCATCCTGAAGATCCGGTTATGCAACAAGCTCCTCGGAGCATGGAAGTCAGAAGAAGTAATGCTCATGCCTGGGTGGAAACTTTCCTGCAGGGTTATGGATGGGTGGCTTTTGAACCCACTAGCCCGTACCGGATTCCCGCAGATTCCAACGGTGAAGACCGGGAAGACGATGGGGATGAGGAAACAGCAGCTGCAGCGCTGGAGGATGATGAGCAGCCAGCAGGAGGTGCCGGGGCCGGCAATCTTTATTTAAGAGCCCTGTTAGCTGTCGGGTTGCTTTTAGCAGGATTTCTTTCCCGGGCCTTTTTTAAATTATCCCGGTCTGGTCATCCCGAAATTTTATATTACCGTCTAATCAAGGTCAGGACTGCTTTTAAGCACCTGCCTGCACCCGGGGAGACCCCGGGATCGGTATTGGATCAATTTAAAATAGAATTCCCGGAATATTTACGACAATTTGAAATCTTGAAAGAGCAGTATCAGATTTCCTTTTATGCAGGGAAGAATAAAAAGATGAAACCACTCAGCCGTGAGCTGGCCGCGCTTCCCTTGTGGGCAGCTCTTTCATACCGTAAAAACTTGAGCTTCTTACATTACGCTCGGGGCTGGTTAAAACTGTTCCTATCAATTACTCTCCCCCAATTTCGGGCCGGAGGAACAGCCTAAGACTTTTTTTGCTTCTGGAGATTTTCCAGCTCTGCTTCCAGATCTTCCAATTCTTCAAAAAGAGCTGTCTTAGGCGAATGAGCAGGCCAGCGGTTTTTGAGGTCCTCGATTTTTCTTTTCACCTTGCTAATTTCTTGCTCAATATTTTCCATGCTTCCAAACTCCTCCATGATTATTATAAATGATCGAAGGATTATGGCGAGTGGGTTTCCCTCAAAAAAGATCAGCAGTTAGCCAGTTTTTTTTCCGCCGAGCTGCGAATACTATCAGTCACGGTTTTAAATTCTTCTTTCATTTGATTCTTATTTATACCGTCCAGGCTGTCAAGACAGAGCTGATATTCACCTTTTTGCAGATATAAACCGGCCAGGTTGATTTGAATAACTGGTTCTCCTGGGAGAGCCGAGCTCAGCATTTCCAGGATGTCTCGGGCCTGGTCCAACTTTTGAGTTTCGCGGTATAGATTGGCCAGGGTGATCAAAGTATAGAAATAATAGGTTCCCTTTTCGTAAAGCGATTCTAACAGGGCAATTGCTTTGTCATGTTTGCCCTGTTCTTTTAAGTTCTGGGCTTGTTCATCTAATTTGTCGAGTTCCGGATCAGGGTCAAAATCGATGGAGAATTTAGTGATCATGAAAGTTTCTTCTTTGCCGTCAATCAGGAGTTTGATCGGTTCGTTTTCTTTAAAAGTGCCCTGTTCTACCAGGAGTGCGGCAGCAGTCTTTTTTAACTCCCGGGGAATTGATTTTGATTCTAGCAGGTATAAGCCTAGTTCTCTGCCCCAGTCTCCACCATGGACGATAAACAAGCTTAGGTTGGATTTTGCATGCTCGATATCGATATCTTCACCAAACAATTCCGTTAAAAGCAATAAGCGGAAGTTTCCCTGGCCGGCTAATTCAGCTTTCCATGAATCATCTGACTGAGCGTTTTTGATCCGCTTACTATATTCTTCTGCATCGGGGATTTCGTATTCCAGGCTGAAAGGTGGGATTGTTTCTGTTTCCATGAGCTGGGCCGCCTCCTGCATGGGTTTGGCAAGAGCGCCACCCTTTGTTTTAATATTAAAGAAAGAAGCAGCCTGTTTGAAGCGTTTCAAGTTAAAGGCGGCAATCCCGGCTAAAAACTGGTTTTCCCAGCTGACATGATACTTTTCCCAGCGTCGATATAAATCGATAACAAGGCGGTGATCGCTTAAGGCACCGGCTCCTCTCATAATCTGAACAGTGTATTGGTACCAAGCAATTTTGTCAATGTCCAACTCATCTAGCAATGCTAAATTATCCTCAAACAAAGCAATGGACTCTTTAAGCCTGGTCCGTGCCTCGTTATGACGTCCCACAACAGCCAAGAGTTTTGCTGCTAAAGAATAGGTGAAGGGGCTTCCTGTAAACGATGAATCAGCAAGCATCGGTTCAAGTATATTTAAGGAACGGGTCGGTTCACCCTGATAATATATAACTGCAGCTAAATTATTTAAGGCGGAATCATCATATCTGTTGGCCCGGACATTACACTCCAGGGCTTCATGGAAGACTTCCTCTGCTCCATGGTAATCTTTATTCTTTAGCAATTCTTTTCCATTGTTCATTAATTGAAAATATCTAAGTTCACTCAAAGTTTTAACACACCTTTCCCCTTCTTAGGAACCATTTTAACATGTTTTGGGTTTATTGTATCATTTGAATGTTTAAAGGCAGATGATACAAGGCTTTCCAGCTGATATTATGCACAGATGGTAAAGGATTTATTAGCTTTTAAGTAGAATCATATTAGTGACTGAAAAGACAATTGGCTTTTTTCACAGACAGTGTTATTATAATTTATACTGCCGGGGAAGATAATAAACGGGCAGACATTTGAGGCTTGCAGGTTTATTAAAGCTAAGGAGAGCCTGATGCGACGACTGCTGGTTGTAATTGTTATCTTAATATTGCTGTTTGTTTTTCTGGCTGAGCGGGTTGGAGTTTTTTCTGACGCTGTTGAAGAAGATCTGCAGGAAGTCATCGAGGACAACAGCCAGGAAGATACTGCTGAAGAAGTGCGTGATGAAGAGCATGAAGAGTTCAGGCTTGGCAGCGAGGTATTCATTGAAAAAGAGCGTTACCTGGTGGAAGGTA
>SL_8KL_010_SEDDRAFT_10002315_pt1 | contig 16129 bp, 14 predicted proteins | sample SodLakKL_010_SED_4_FD_11160 | JGI IMG/M metagenome (IMG submission 11160)
AGAGAAGATATGTGAGTCAATTTTTATGGAGTGTGGAGTATGAAGAAAAGGAGTTAGTCAGTACAAAACCTGCTGAGAGTAAAGAGGAGGTTAGTACGACGTAGGACGAATTTGAAGACTCACCTCTAAAGTGAGGTACCACATACGAATAGAATGTTTTATAGAATAAGATGTTAAGAATGGAAAGGCCCGCTGGTCCGATAATTGGACTTTCACAACTGAACACACACAGAACAAGCCTACAGCAATTGATATAGGACCTACATCCGGAGAAATAGGTGTGGATCTAGACCTAAAAATCAGTGTGACTGTAAGGCATCAAGAAGATGAAAACATGAGCGTTGTTTTCTACGGTAGAGAATGTATTCAAACCTCGATATCGATATCTAATTTATCAACCAATTCTTTATACCTGTTCCTTACAGTTACTTCCGTAACCGCTGCAACATCGGCGACTTCTCGCTGTGTTCTTCTCTCCCCACCATTTATAGAAGCTATGTATATAGCTGCTGCGGCAAGACCTGTTGGGCCTTTCCCTGAAATCAGTTCTCTGTCTTCGGCCTGATCGATGATCTCTTTTGCCATCTTCTGGATCTTTCCACTCAGGTCTAGTTCACTGCAGAAACGACTGAGATATTCTTGTGGTTTGGTAGGTTTCAACTTCAACACGAGTTCCCGGCTGAGGAACCTGTATGTCCTACCTATCTCCTTCCTGTCGGAGGAGGTCGCTTCCGCTATCTCATCGAGAGTTCTCGGAACGTTAGCTTTTCTACAGGCAGCATATAATGAGGCGGCAACAACACTGTTGATACTTCTACCTCTTATCAGATTCTTTTTCACAGCTTTTCTATAAATCACTGCTGCTGTCTCTCGGATGTTCTTAGGAAGACCCATAGTCGAAGCCATCCTGTCCATCTCTGTCAATGCATAGGCTAGATTCCTTTCTGTGGCGTCGGAAACTCTTATCCTTCGCTGCCATTTTCTCAACCTATATATTTGGGCCTTCTTCTTGCTGGGGATAGACCTACCGTAAGAATCTTTGTTAGAAGAATCTATACTAGTAGAAAGACCTTTATCGTGAACCATCTCTGTCATAGGAGCTCCAGTTCGCGCTCTTTTCTCCTCCTGTTTCATATCAAATGCTCGCCATTCTGGACCCTCATCAATATATTGGTTATCGATAACGAGACCGCAATCCTCACAAATCAATTCTCCTCTATCATAATCTTGAGCTAAATGCCTACTGCTGCATTCAGGACATTCAGTGATTTTTTCCACAGCACTTTTTTCTTCCTCTTCTATTTCGATCTCTTCATTCATCTATATCTCCTCCACATATATCCTTTCTCTTATCATGGTGAGCCTATTTTTTGGATCGATGTCAAGCTTTATTTCCACGAAGGGGTCCTCAACGGGACCAAATATCCATCCAACCTCTCCGATGAGCTTGTTTTTATTGTCGAAGACCGAAGCACCTATTTGAGGAATCTTTGGAAATCTAGCGATAACTTCCCCGTGGTCCGAGATGGTTTCAATCTTGCCTTCTATTTTCAATTAGTAGGGCCCCCATAAATATATATGGCTTTTTTTGAATCTTTATAGAGGTAGGTTGAAGGGTGTTATTTAAACCTTTCGCAAAATTTTATTATTTACTCTCGAAAAGCGATATAACTGTGAAAATAAGACATTTTATATCAAATGGAGTATCGGATTTCCTATCAAGAAGGAGATCATAAAACCTATGAATATGGGCACGATAAAGGGAATTTTAGGAGTAACCCAAACTCTCTCCAAACCGTGAGCCTTCAAAGATCTGATCCTCTCCTCAGATTCTGATTTTGGAAGGAGTTCAGTTTTCAATCTGCCGTTTTCGTAATACTGCATAGGCCAAACGAAAGAATCCTCAACATCACTCACCTTTTTTTTATATCCAAAAAACATCTTAGGGATATCTACATCTCCATTATAAAAATTGAAGATGAAATGAATCACGGGAAAGATCAACATGATAAGAGAAGCGTTAAGAAGAATTATTAGTGTAAACGGAAAAAATATTTCCATCCCAATAGCTACTTCTGGAGAAATCGCCCAATTAGTCAGGCTCGGGATATGAGGATAAAATGGGAGAAGGACCGCTAGGGTAATGACGGCCTTCGCATCCGCTCCTCCATGCAGGATGTAAAAGAAGTAAAGGATAAACGAGAACAGCATAACCGCCAATATCATAGCTAAAGACCAAAAAAGAAGGTCTGTACCAAAAACATTGACCATATAAATAAAAACAAGAAGTGGAAGTGTTAACCATCCAAGAACTACAGGATTCAGATTCCCCTCGGAATAAAGAGGAGGTCTTTCTATGAACGCCTCTAAAAAAACCACGCAGATCGGGATGAAAATCAAAAAGTATTTCCAGTTGACTTCTCTGATGAGTAATAGTTCCACTCCCAATATGCCCATAGCTATGAACCCCATTGTTATCCAAAGCTCGTCAGGGACACGCCGAGCTTTAAGATCACTTAGAGAAGCTATAAATAAAAAGATGGCACCTACGATCAATCTAACGAGTGACAATTCCCACATGATCACACCGCGAAAGCGAGGTACTCTGTAAAATATTTTATGTTGTTAATATCAGATCTCTATTATCTCTCCTTCTTTAGGGGTGTAAACCTCAAATTCCGAAAGATCGTCCGCAACTTTTTCTCTTTTATCTCCATGGCATAGAACTATTTTCTCGGGGTTGCATCCTCTTGCAAATTCCAAAAGCTCCTCATGGCCCGCGTGAGCGGAAAAATCAAATCTTTCTATATCGCACTCCACTGGTAGAGTGGCTCCACTATCTCTGATCATGCTGTTTTCTAGAAGTCTTTCACCATTGGTTCCCTCAACCTGATAACCCGTCAATAATATAGAGCTGTTCGGATCCGTTCGTATCTTTCGGAGGTATTCCAATACAGGACCTCCTTCAACCATTCCACTGGTAGTGACAATCACTTCTCCGTCTTTCGCTCTTTCTCTAGTAGAAGGAGATTTGACCTCGTTAGCATTAGAGAGAGCTTTTTTCAGTTTTTTTGGAGAGCGCAAGAAACCTTCGTGGTTAAGGTAAATCCTACTTACCGTTCTTCCCATCCCATCGTACCAAACGTCGTAATCTCTGTCATCTAGAAGCATAAGAATCTCTTGAGTTCTGCCTACTGCGAAAACCGGCACGATCACCTGTCCTCCTCTCTCGAGGGTCTCATCGATCTTGTCTAAGAATTTTTCTTCTGTCTCCTTTCTGTCAGGGTGGTCTTCTCCTCCATAAGTGGTCTCCATTATAAGATTGTCACATTCCACAGGATGTGTACCCCAAAGAAGCCTAGTATTCTGAGTGTTTATATCTCCCGTGAAGAGAGTGTCTTCCTTACTTTTGATTTCGAACATGCTTGAACCGGGTATGTGTCCACCTGAATGTACTTCGACTTCCATCCCTCCTATATCTCTCTTAGAATTGTACCCAACGATATCAAAGGCTGCTTTAGTTTCTTTGATATCTCTCTTTTCATAATGTTTAGGATATCCCTCGATATTAGCTATCTTCAAACTGTCGTAAAGTAGCAGTTCAGCAACTTCAACTGTTGGATGACTGGAAAGTATAGGAATATCGTTCTGTCTAAGTAAAGAGGGGATCATCCCGCAGTGATCTAGATGAGAATGAGTCAAAAAGCCCATATCTACAATAGGAGGCCTCATCGGATATTGGGGAGGATCCTCCGGTAACAAACCGTGATCGAATATAAGTGATACGTCTCTATGGTGCATCACCATCGATAAAGCACCAACTTCTGATGCACCGCCTAAAAAGTTCAGTTTCATATGTTATCCCTTAATCTATGCATAGGGGGGTGTTATAAATCATTTGCCTTAAAAAATATCGGGATTATTTTCAATCCAAAGATATGGAAAATGATTAATATCCCAAAATCTATGGCATTCTGATCGAGATGCGCGACAGGATAGTCAGTGAACTTGCAAAGAATAATACTGTTCTCACTCCCGAGGCTATGGAATATCTTGAGGAGTTAGATGATCCTTCTACAGTTATCGAACAACTTACCAAAAAAGAAGAAAACCTCCCCTTCCCTGTATGCAAAGAGACTATCTCATGCTTTGCAAACGAAATAATAGAAGACAAAAAGAGCGAAGAGACCGAAGAATCTGACCAAAAGACACGAGATCCTAAAGAATGTGTAAAGATATGTAAAGACATCTCTGGAGAATCTACATGCACTGGTAAAATAGAGGATTTCAGTAAATATTTTGAAGATCGATTTGAGACACTGAAATCTATAATTACCGAGAGAAGGGAAGGGAAAAAAGCTAGGCCCATAAATAGGATAGCAAGGAGGGCAGGTGAAGCCTCAACGATAGGCATGGTGAGAGATATACATTCCACTTCGAATGGTAATAAAGTCTTGACTTTGGAAGATGAAAGTGGTGAGATCAGAGGATTCATATCAAGCGATAGCGAGGCTTATAGCAAAAACATTCTAGAGGATGAGGTGATACTAGCGAAAGGCGAAGTTTGGGAAAACAATGGCGATTTTGATGACACATTTTCGATCGAAGAGATAAAGAGACCAGGCGTACCAAAATTGAACGATAAATCGAAGCCCGATTTTCCCGGCAGGATAGCTTTTTTAGGTGATATCCATGTTGGGAGCGATTCTTTTTTGAAGGACCGGTGGGGTGATTTCACATCATGGATAAATTACGACGAAAATGCCAAAAATATTCAATACTTGATCATACCCGGTGATCTCATAGACGGTATAGGTATATTTCCCAATCAAGAAGACGAACTTGAAATTATCGACATAAACGATCAATATCGTGAGGCAGCTAAACTTTTTGAAGAATTAAGAGATGATTTAACGATAATTACTATCCCAGGTAATCACGACATCGTGAGGAATGCCGAACCTCAGCCTCGTTTACCTGAAGAGATAAGAGAGATGTTTCCGGATAACGTTTTGTTCTTTGGAAACCCCTCTTTGATAGATCTTGAGGGAGTGAAGATCTTGATGTATCACGGGACCAGTATAAATGATCTTTCGGATATGCTACCTCAGGTAACTCAAGAAGATCCGATCACAGCCCAAAGAGAAATGCTAAAACGAAGGCACTTGGTCCCTGTTTACGGAAAAAAAACATCTATAGCTCCAGAAGAGAAGGATCACCTGGTTATAGATGAAGTACCTGATATATTCGTGACTGGTCATATACACAGGACCGCTGTAGATGACTATCACGGGACTATTTTGATTAATGCATCTTCTTGGCAGAAACAAACAGAATATCAGAAGATGAGGGACATAAAGCCCGATCCGGCTAAAGTTATAGTTCTAGATCCTAAAACGAATAAGGTATCTATACGGGAATTCAATTGAAGATGAGATACAAAAAAGATATGGAGAGCGGTAAAGGAAGATTGGATTGTATGGATTCTTTTTTCTCTAGACTGGAAAAAGAGATATAAGGGGGAAAATGATTTTTAGCCTGCTAAAGTCCCAGAGAAGACCTGCCAGGCTAAGGCGGATTTTGCTACAAGACTGAGGACTATGTACATCCTTTCGCCGTATAGGTAATCCTTCCATTTCCACACTTTTTTATACTGAAGAACCTGGTTCAGTGCGAATATATTGAAGAAGATAGCTATCGATACGAATATCCACAAGACGAAACTTGGAATATCTGCGACAGAGTATGCTGTAATGGATAGAAGTTTAGCTGCTATCGCGATCCAAGGGGCTACACCGGCTATACATCCAAATATGAAAGGTGTCCAAACTACCTTCTCAGTTCTTTGGTTATAGGTCTCCATAAGCCATCCAAAGAGGATCATCGAGGCATTGACAAGCGCTAAAACTATTAAAAATCCGATATCGGTGATCCCGACAAGCATAGCTATAACCACTATCATCAATGAACTACTAAAAGAATATTCTATCCAACGAGCTCTGTTCACATGATTTTTTAGATTTCTTTTGTACCAGCCGAATCCAAATGTAGAAACAACGAAATGAGCGATAGCGGACATGAATAGAAATGCGGCTACTGTCGGTCCGATCTGTAGATCGAAAAGTACAGTCGTGCCCATATCTTCTGTGCCAGGAGGTCCCTGAAGATAGGAGCTCGTTACGGAGATGGCAAAATCTGTACTCAGATATAACATAAGAAGGCCCTGGACGAAATGCAGTACTGCCATCACACCATTGAATCTTTTCAACTTTCTGAATTTCTCCTCATCGGTCATCATATCCCTCAATCTAACAATATACCATTATAGGATATATATTTTTCTTTTAAACTAATTTCTTATGATATAATCACTACACAGAAGAGCATCAAGACCGATCTTCTTCATCGACTCTATTGCTTCTTCAAAGTTACATACAATCGGATCGCCATGAAGGTTAAAACTCGTGTTAAGAACAGCCCCTATACCTGTCTTCTCTTCGAATCTTTTTATTATGGTGTAAAAGTTTTCATTGTCCTCTTTCTCCAAGATCTGAGGTCTGCATGTACCGTCTACATGAACAGCTGCGCTCAAATCCTTTTCAGCTTTTTCAGTTATATCGAAGGACATCGTCATGAACTTATTTGAACTAGGATTTTTCAGATATTCATATTTATACTCTTCTAAGATGGTTGGAGAAAAGGGTTGAAAAGGTTCTCTACCTAATTTTTGATTCAGTCCTTTTTTTAATTCCGGCTTTGAAGGATCCGCTATTATAGACCTGTTTCCTAAAGCTCTCGGTCCGTATTCCATCTTCCCTTGAAAAATGCCGACAAGTTTTCCATCTATCAGCATGTTAGAGATACGGTTTGATTTTTCCTCAACCTTTTCCCATCTCAAACTCTCTTTTGCAGATAAGAACTCTTCTACTTGATTAGATTTGAATTTAGGTCCAAGAAGTACATTTCTTAGGTTTTCTTTCCAATTCCAATGTATTTTTTTCTCGTTCAGCTTTGAATTTACATAGAGAGCTGCTCCTAACGCCAATCCACCATCTCCCGTATGTGGGAAAATGTGGTAATTCTGAAAGTTATCTCTCACAATTTTATTCCCCTTTACATTTTGAGCGACACCTCCAGAATAGCATATATTTTCTTTGAAGTCTTCTTTTATTTCATCATCTTCTTTGATATTATCACATAGTTGATAGAGCATATCTTCAAGATGTTTCTGAGCGGAAGCAGATATTCTAGTAGCTTTCTTCCAAAGCTCATGATCTTTTTCACCATTTCTAAGCACGTTTGAGCATTCTTCTTTTCGGGTTAGAGGAAAGTTCGTTTTTTCTGAGAGTCTCTTTACTGATTCTGATCCAGTGACTTCCAGATGGTTCTCGAATCCTAACCCTCCCACCCCGATACAGTCACTAAAGTCATGGTAGTCTTTACCATTATAGTAAGCCCTCAATGCCATCACTTTCCCCTCATGCTTCATAGGAACGAATCCTAACAGTTCCGTTATAGAGGCATAAAAATCTCCAAGCGAATCAAGATAAGACGATTCAGCAATCTTCTTCAATCCGCCGTTCTCTCCGAGATAGACAGCTAAAGAAAGGCCGTCTCCGGCGGCATCGATGGTAAGAACTACGCTCTTTTTCCATCCTGATGTGAAGTAAGCTCCTGCGGCATGGGCTTTATGGTGGTTTACCGTGATGATCTCAACATCGCCTACTATCTCTTTCAAACCGTTTTTGAATTTCAAAAGCCGCTTTTTCTTTCTGTAGATGCCCGCGACTGCTACTTTATCGATATCCTTCGATTCTAATCCTGATAACCTGATCACTTCTCTTATAGACCTTTTTGGAAATCCTCTATGGTATTTTTTTCTGCTAAGGCGTTCTTCATTTACGGCGTGGATTTTATCGCCATGGATCAATGCTGCACCTGCATCATGACCATCGTAAACTCCAAGTATGGTTTTCATCGGTAGTTTTAATAGTATAAGTCAGTTAAAATTCTTCTCCTCATGATACCTGTTTAAAGCCCGCAAACCTCCGTCTTTCTGAGGAAGCAGAGCTTCCTCGTAATTCAGGCGGAGGAGGAGGTCAAAACCGTAATATACAAGATTCGCTTTAAGCTATTCCCATGAAAAAGACACTGATAACAGCTGGCGTTCATGGCGCTGAGATAGGTTCTGTTCTTATCGCTAGAGAGATAAAGGGTTGGGTTGAGAGCCAAGGCCTTGAAGATGTAAAGGTGATACCAGAAGTAAATCTTGAAGCTGTCGAACTCAAACAGAGGGAAAATCCAAAGGACGGTAAAGACCTAAACCGAATATTCCCTGGAGACGAAAACGGTACAAAATCCGAACAAATAGCGCATCGTATCTTTCAAGAAGCAAAAGAGTTTGATCGCATCATCGATCTTCACACCTATGGAAAAAACAGCCGTTGTGTTCCATACATGCTGACTAATTTGGATGAAGATTATAATAGAAAATTTTGTGAAAAAGTCGGTCTGAATAATGCAGTACAAACAGGAGGTACACATGGTCAGTTATTCCTAGAAACCTCGAAGTTGGGCATATCTTCTATGATAATAGAGGCAGGTGGTGCTGAAAGATATAGGGATGAACTAGAAAGTGTTAAAAAAGCAGTTTTAGATTTCATTTTTGATCAAGAGAAAGATAACGAAGTCACTTATTATGAATATTATGAAAGGGTGAGACCTGAATCTCAAGGATACTTTGAACCAAAAAAAGAACCCGGAGATCGGATAGAGAAAGGAGAAGTGTTGGGTCTTCTTGGTCAAGAACCGGTCAAGGCTCCTTTTACGGGCTTTATCCTGGGCTTGAAGATGCCGAGTGAATATCGACCTGAAAAAGAGAGCGTTGCAGCATTAGCTAGAAAAGAAAAGTGATCATTTGCCTTGAAGTTGAGATTCTATCATCTCTTCAACTTCTTCCAGAAATTCTTCTTCCTTACCATGTGGGATCAAAGCTCCAGCGGCTATATCATGACCACCTCCTTCTCCTCCCACCTTCTTCGAACACTCGGACATTATGGAAGAAAGATCGAGCCCTTTTTTAACCAAGCGTTTTGTCCCTCTCGATGATACTTTAACACCTTCTCTTTCCTCAGAATCTGCGAAAGCGAAAATAGGTAACTTTCTGTTCACCTCGCCGGAACCTAAGACCATGCCTGCAACGGTCCCCACTACAGTATCCGGGATCTCATCTTCACCGTGGAAAAATTGAAGATGTTCTCTTTCTTCAACCCCGCTCGATTCCACATACTGTAAACAATCTACCAATATTTTCCGATGTCCTTGTAATAGTGATCTTGCCTTTTCAAGATATTCTCCTCTATCCCCTAAACAGACCTCCATTCCTATCTTCCCTTTATCATATCTACCACAAGAGTTCAATAAGGTGGAAAACTCTTTCGCCTCGTGAAGCATACTGCCTTTTTTCTCATCTGGAAATTCATACACCTCTCCAACCAAGTTCTCAGCATATTCTACAGGGTATCCTCTACTCAGCATCTTGTCCGCCAGACCAGATAATATTTTTCTTTTCTCTTCTTTGGAAAGGTCGTACCATTTTCTCCAATCTTCTCCTTCTTTCAAAGGTATGTCTTTCTCTACTAAGAAATTGGTACAAGCTGATTCTTCCCCGGTCAGACCAGGAAGTACAGGATCTGAGGCGTATTCCAATAATTTTGGAAGGGGTCTGCTTTCGATCCCATACAGGGTAGTATCTTTTCTTTTTACCACAACTCCTGTTTTTATCCCTTCTTTCAATATCTCTCTGTTCTTTCCAACTAATCTATCATCATCAGAAGCTTGAAGATCTCCAACAGCACCGATCACAGCTAATTTACTCAGATCTTTGTTTTCTTTGTCCATCTCTTTAGCGACCAAGTAAGTGGTTCCAGAACCAGAAAGTTCCTTTGCCCCATCGATTCCATATCGGTGGGGATTGAGTTCTGAAACACCGGAATTTCCATAATTTAGTATGTTCTCTCGATCCGCTAAACTTGGAGCTCCTGCTTGACCCTGGGGTTCGTGGTGGTCCGTTATCACACAATCAATCCCTTCGAGATTTTTCAACTGTCCGCTTCCCAAATCCGTGAACCATATCAATCCATCCTCATTAGAATTTAGTTCTTCTATCTCGCTCTCATCCAACTGCTTAACAAACTTTACATTTATTTTCTTGCCAGCTCTTTCGAGCGCCTTGTAAGCTATACTTGCCGAAGTGATTCCATCAGCGTCTATATGAGAGATTATTTGGATCTCATCGTAGGAGCTTATTTTCTGCGCTAACTCTTTGGCTTTTTCTTCCACGGATTTTGCGTACCACCGGAATGGTAAATAAATGTTATCTTCTTCTTATTTGGTTACAACAATTCGGTCATAACATCAAAAAATTACATATAGTATCTTATTCTAAACAATATTGCATATGGATACAAATTTTACGGCGAAAGAAAAAGTCCTCGTTCATCTGCTTGATTATTACGGAAAGGAAGAAGGATATGCACTTCCTGTTGAGTTGACCCAAGAAGGGATAGCGGATCGCCTAGATCTTAAGCAAAATACTGTATCTTACGCTGTGAGAAAATTAGTTGAAGGGGGCCTATTGAGAGAAGAAACTCGCAGGATAAAGAACAAGAAACAGAAAAGAAAAGCCTATTTTCTGACGGAGAAAGGCTTCAAAAAAGGAAAAGAGACCAGAGAAAATATAGCCGATACGGAAGTCGAGATTTTACCCGAAAAAGATAAAAGATCCATAAAGATCGGAGAGATCAATGCCTATTTTCAAACCAACCTCTCCCTATTGGAGATAGTCCAGAGAGTAGAAAATGATGGCTCATTCGAATCAAAAAAAGAAGATGGAGACCAATCATTTGAAGCACATCTTGATGATCTGCCCACCCCGAAAGGTAAAAGCCATCCAAAGTACGATGAACTTCAGAAAGTGTGGGAAAAAGGAAACGATCTGATCTCGATTATCGGGGGAGAAGGTACGGGCAAGACTACGCTTTTAAGCAAACTAATTGAAAATTTGAAGGAGAACAACAATGTATTTTATTTTAACGTTAGGAATTGGCATGATTCGATGCATCTGTGTTCAGATCTTGCCGAGTTCCTAGAAAAATGTGGAAAGCATACTCTTTCTTCTTATTTGAAGTCCGCAGATAAATTGGATACACAGGAAAGACTCAACCGTTTCCTGACCGATATCGAAGACCTAAAAACCGTTTTTATCTTTGATGACATTCACACGAACGAGAGACTCTCTGAGATAATCGAAGAGTTGATCTCTCTTAAGGATAAGACTAATCATTCTAGATTTATCATATCAAGAGAGAAAAACGATTATGATCTTCCTTTTGAGGAAGTGGAGGAAATCAAACTTGAATCGACTGATTTCCTTTTAAACATTTTAAGTGAGTTCTATCAAGATGAACAAGAAATCGGTTCCTTGAGCGATGTTCTAGACTATTATATAACCGATGAAGAATATTGGGCCCTTGCTCTTCTTTCAGTTTTTAGAGTACCAGTTAATAGAAAAGTTTTATCTCGATTAGAACCAGTTACTCCTAAGATGGTTGAAAATCTTATACAAACACCTCTAGTTGAAATCACGATAGGAGAGAAAAAGATACGTTCCCATCCTAAAGTAAAAAGGAGTCTTTGGGATTCTTTAAGTTCCGAAGAGGTGACCTGGCTTCACGAGGTGGCGTCTGAATATTATATAGATGAACCTTCAAGGGGAGAGGAACATACGATAGAAAAATTATACCACCTGCTTGAAGCGAAGAAGTATGCTTCCTTTAAAAAGAGGATCGACGAAGGATCAGAAGGTTTACTTGCTAGAGGATATTACGACATTGTTATAGACCTGATAGAACAGTTTGAGAGAAACGATAAAGACTATTCTACCATGTTCATCAAAGCGGAGGCTTATAGGAGAAAAAATCTTTACCGGGAAGCTTTAGAATCATATAGTAACATAATAGAAGCAGGTGAAGAACCTCTTTTGGTTACTAAAGCGTACATGGGTTCAGCTTCAACAAAAGAAGCAAAGGGTAACTACGATGATGCTCTTTCTGAATATGAGGAAGCGAGGAAAAATGCTGAGAAGATCAAGGCTAAACAAGAAAGAGAAAAATTGATCGGTAAAATCCTATTTAGGCAGGGTTCTTTATTGAGTGAAAAGGGTGAGTATTCAAAGGCAGAAGATTTTATTTCTGAGGCTATAAACACATTGCAAAAAGAGGAACATTCTCTTTTGACCACCGCTAATTTGGTGATGGCTAGGATTAAAAAATTGGATGGAGATTGGGACGAAGCTGTCGAGTATTTCGGAGATGGATTAGAGCATTGGGAACAGATAAAAGAAACATATCAGAGGATAGGAGGTTTAAAAGAGATTGGCTCCTTTTACACCATACTTAGAGAGCTCAACAGTGCGGAAGAATATCTTAAGGAGGCTATCGATACTTCTGAAAGATTTGGATACTGGGACCTGAAGATATCAGCTCTTATATCTTTGATAGAATGTTACCTCGAAAAAAGAAAAGTTGAAGAAGCTATCCGGACGGGGAAAGAAGCAGAAGATTTTTTGGAAGAAATCGGTGATGAAAAGGGTAAAGCGTTAGTACACACTTTGCTAGGGAACGCGTACAGCATTTCTGACCGACCACAAAAGGCGGAAGAACACTATAATAAATCAATATCTATTTACCAAAAGATGGGAGCTTCATACAAACTTGGCCTAGCTTACTTTTCTATGGCAAAATTACAGGAAAGGAAGGATAATAAAAAAGGTGTGGCGGAAAATTATAGAAAAGCGATCCTTTCATTCTCTGGGAGTGGAGACAATTGGATGGCAGAAAGGGTAGAGGAAGAGATGGAAAGCATACCTATCTCGATGTGAAACAGGGGATAATATGGCAAAATTGACCAGAGAACTGATGGAAGATCTGATATTTACTAAAGATATAAAAGATGAAAGTGTGGTAATGGGACCAGCTTACGGTGAAGATGCCGCTGTGGTGGATATTGGCGATAATTACCTGGTGATGCATTCAGACCCGATATCAGGTGCTATAGATAATGTAGGATGGTTGGCTATCAATATCGCAGCAAACGATATAGCTGTTTCCGGAGCATCTCCTAGATGGGCTCTTCTCACCATGCAGTTCCCAACTTCTTATACCAAAGAGGGCATCAGGGAAGTGATGGTCGACTTATATGATGCGTCTCAAGAGCTCGATATAGATATAATAGGTGGACATTCTGAGATGATAGAACAGATAGATCATCCTTTGGTCACGACTGCATTGATAGGAATGACCGAAAAACCGATCTACACTAGAGGCTCTGAACCCGGAGACAAGATCGTGCAGATCGACGAAGCCGGATTAGAAGGTACCTGGATCCTGGCTTCCGATTTTGGGAAGGAGCTTGAAAGTCTAGGTGTGGATCGTAAAACTTTGGAAGAGGCGAAATCTTTGAGGGAAAGTATCAGTGTTGTGGAACCCGCTCTTCAGATCAAAGAAAAAGTCAGTTCGATGCACGATCCTACTGAAGGAGGAATTTTCCAAGGTCTGTACGAGATGGCACACGCTTCTCAAAATGAATTCATAATTAATTCTCCACCTGAAGTTAAAGATATAAGCATCGAGATTTGCGATAAATTGGGTTTGGATCCGTTCAGACTTATTTCCTCCGGTTGTCTGTTAGCTACTGTCCCCGAGTCTAGAGAGGTGGAGAGAGGAAAGGTTATCGGTGAAGTGAATGAGGGAAAACCCGGAGTTATATATGAGAAGGAAAGGATCAGGCCTGTACAAGAAGACGAACTGTTCAAAGCGATACGGTTATTGAGTTGATGTATTTTCTTCGGACGAAACGCTTTTAATCGATCCTTAGATTATCTATTTCATGGATAAAAAGAGTTTGCTGAAAAAAGCAAATTATTACTACATAACAGATTGTAAAACCGATTTATCCGTTACTGATCAGGTTAGAAGAGCGGTAGAGAACGGTGTAAAGATAATACAGTACAGGGAAAAAACAAAAACTGATAGGGAAAAGTACGAAGAGCTGAAGATGCTAAAGGATATCTGTGAAGATAAAGCACTTTTGATAGTTAACGATAGGGTCGATCTTGCTTTGGCTGTAGATGCCGACGGAGTTCATCTCGGACAGGATGATCTTCCTCCAAACGAAGTAGCAAGATTTGCTGAAAACTTGCTTATCGGAGTTTCGACGCATGAGTTCGAACAGGCAAAAGAGGCGGAGGGAATAGCAGATTATTTGGCAGTTGGCCCTTTATTTAGAACAAAAACTAAAAAAGATACCGATCCCGAACTTGGAATTGAAAGGGCAAAAGAGATTGCTGAATCAGTTGATTTACCTGTCGTTGCTATTGGAGGTATAGGTCAAGATCATTTAGAATCTTTAGCAAAGTCCTTTGACATGATATGTGCCATCTCCAGCGTAACACGCGAAGGCAATCTTTCCGAAAGGATAAGGTATTTTGAGGAAAAGATAGATGAGGTCAAAAGGAGAGAAAAATGAAATTATCAGACATAGGAGAGTTCGGTTTGATAGAAAAGATAGCTAACAAGTTCGAAAGCGATGAGACTGTCTATAAAGGGATCGGCGACGATTGTGCCGTTTTAAAAAACGAAGAAGATTATACTCTAATGACAACTGACATGCTGGTTGAAGGAGATCACTTTAATTTGGACTGGCAGACGCCTTGGCAGATAGGGTGGAAGTCCGTTGTGGTGAACGTCTCTGATATCGCTGCCATGGGAGGTCTTCCTGAGTGGGGTCTGGTTTCAATCGCTTTTTCTGGTGATTTAGATGTTAAGTTCGCTGAAGATATGTTCGATGGGATGGCCGAGGCTTCTGAAAAACATGGTCTGAAGATAATAGGTGGAGATACCACCCATGGCGATCTTTTGACCATCAATGTTGCAGTAATAGGAAAGGTAGAAAAAGAAAATCTGTGTATGAGAGGAGACGCAGAGCTCGGTGATCTGATTTGTGTTTCGGGAGACTTGGGTAAAAGTTGGGCAGGGTTGGAACTTTTTAGGGCTGGAAAAGAAGGTTATACGGATTATTATCTTCAACCTCAATGTAGATTGAAAACCGCGCGGAGAATAGCTCCTCATGTTAATGCCATGATAGATGTGAGTGATGGCTTATCTTCGGAAGTGAGACATATCTGTGAGGAAAGTGGAGTCGGCGCCGAGGTAGAAAAAGAAAAAGTACCGATATCGGAGAAAACTAGAGGGGCAGGGGAAAAGTTGGGGATAGATCCAATGAAATGGGCACTCTATGGAGGAGAGGATTTTGAGTTGGTCTTTACAATCCCTCAGGAGGAGATGTCTAAGATCGAAGAGGTGAATCCTATAGTAGTAGGTAAGATCACAGAAGAAGGGATGTATCTTAAAAACCACGAGAGAAAAGAACTAGGCGAGGGATACGATCACTTCAGTTGACTCAGAAAAGCTTTTTCCTCTTCTTTAAAAGGTAAGTTTCATAGCCAGCTTCTTCCCAAAATTTTACAGCTCTTTCGTTTTCTGGAGAGACGGTGAGAACAGCGATATTGACTCCTTTTTCTTTTATCCATCTTTCTGCTCTTTTTGTAAGTTGGGTTCCGACACCTTCCCCTCTTTTTTCTTCCTTGACAAATACGTCCAAAATCATTCCGATATGTGTATATTCAAAGATGCTCATCCTTTCTCTGATCACAACATTCAAAAATCCGACGAGTTCATTTTCTTTTTCAGCAACGAAAGTGCACATACCCTCTCTGTCAAAGCCGTTTTCGATGAATTTTCTCCATTTTTCTCGACAGTCTTCCGCTAATTCATATCCTCTCATCATCTCTTGATGGCTAGACGCTAGAGTGTGCCACATCTTGACGATCTCTTCTAGATCTTCTTTCTCAGCTTTTCTAATATTCAAGGTCATCATCTCACTCGTCTTTTCTACGAACATAAGTAGACATGAGGAACAAATATAAATATTTGAAGTATTTCCTCGACAGTGTAGTCTCGGGATAAGGTTCTCCCGAGGATAAAATTATAAATAGAGCAACCTATTAAAG
>SL_8KL_010_SEDDRAFT_10002317_pt1 | contig 16124 bp, 10 predicted proteins | sample SodLakKL_010_SED_4_FD_11160 | JGI IMG/M metagenome (IMG submission 11160)
GAACGCCAACACCGATACGAAGAGGTAGCTTTTCTTTCTCCTGTTTCCACACCGAGAGAACAATTGCGATTATGACCGCAAGGAACAAACTGGCCATGTATTCCACGGAGCTCATAGCACCCTGCAAGCATTAGCTGCGATGTTCACCGACCTTCCTGCCATCAATTCGTAAAAAAGCGATAGATACGCTCTCCCGCGGATTGCGGCCAAGCTTCAGGCACAGTCTCAAAAATATGAGATACATTAACAGACAGTAATTTCCCTCCCCGATCGGCGCCCCGGGATCCGCGAACACCACTCCACATTGGGCCCCATCCCGAATACCCTGCAACGCCTCTTGCACAAGGCACGACTGAACTGCAATACTAAGTTCGACTGAGTTAATCGTTAGCGTTAAAGCGGAAGAACAAACAGCCCAGAGAAATTTCCACACGACATCCTGACCACCCAGTAACCCACACCCGTGATTAAAGCTCCAGCGACCAATATCATCGCTAGAACATCGAATTCCCGGCGGCCCATTGAGGGATCCAACACCGACCGGTTCGGATTGCCAGGCCCCACCCGGACTCGAACACACTCGCCTGGCTCAATCAAGGCTCTTTCCGCTTGCGCGCGCTCTAGCGTCCACAACGATCCTTCATAAAGCTTGACCCTTTTTCCCCAATACTTTTTGCCGTTTACTTCATATTCGTAGATTATGACGGGCCGATATTCCTGAGCCACCACGCCCGCGCCAATCGGATTTCGCCGAGTACGAATTTCCGCCCTCTTGATCAAAGCTGGAACAGCAGGCCAATTCCCAACCCGATACCAGACCATTCCGAGCGCGACAGCGGATGCGCTTGCCAAAATACCAACTACCCCAACACCGATGCCGAGAAAGCATGAACCCATGAATCCTCCTTACCCACGGCAAAATGCCCCGTCAACCAATGACCCTCGAAGATAGCCTAACGCGGCTCCAAAGACTGCACCAGAAACAAAGCCTCCAATTGGCCCGGTCACAAGCGTTAACACGCTGACAACACCGATAAAGAGCACCGCCATCCCAGTATAGGAAGCAACCACCCATCCTGAATTTCTCGACTGACACTTCGAAGAAATTTCATTGATACCCAGAAGAAAGCTAACCAGAGTGAGCTTGTTCGCGACTGTAGCGAACATGCTCGCAAATTCAGTCGCGCCCAAAAGCCGCGCCAACAACGCCTTGTGTGAAAACAAGAGACCAAAGATCGCTGCCAATTGATCCCCAGCCCCAAGAAATCCGCCATTCGCTCCCCCTCTGATCTTCCAAGCACCAGCCCCAGTTGCTGGGTCAAATATGACGTAACCCTCCCCTCGCCATCCGCCCATCCTAATCGGCGCGGTATGCACCAAGACCTCGCGTCCGACTAGCACCGCGCTCCGAATCTCCTCGCGGGTTGCTCGATCTAAATATAGTTTCGAAAGCACCTCTTGATAATTGTTTTTATGGAGATGGTAAATTCGTTGTTGATTTTCGAGTGCTTTCGCCAACGCACTCACCGCTGATACACCGTCACCGAATTGCCCAACCGGAGAAAACATCTGTTCTGGAACTACGTGCTCTAGACTCGATGCAATTCCACCCAGCTGAAAATTGAACTGTGGCCATGATTCTCCAGAAAGCGCATCCGTGCTTGTAATATTAACGATGCGATCCAGGTCCATGACGGCCCCGCCCCGCACTAGACGGTTGGGAATGCCGAATAGATATGTCACAGCAGGCACGTACCCAAATGTTCCAGCCGATTGTCCCATTTGAAAGTGACCTTGGCGCGTCGCCGCGGCAAGCTGCGACAGCACACCATACTGGCCAAAATAACTCAGCAGACCTGAATGAAAAAGATCGCCGAGTAACTCTTCGTGACCGAGTGATGATAGGGCGGAATTAGGACCCTCACTAAAAGTTTTGTATATAGATTGAAGATTCCTCTCGGCATCTTCGAGATGAGTCAGACCAACGCTGCCTCCAAATATGCCGACAGCGAGATAGGACCCCGATACGACATTTTTCGAATAAGTTCTTTCTGTATTGGTGGAATCTTTGATGATAAAAGAAAATCCCATTTCCTCACCCAGAGGGGCGGCATCACCCTCTATGACCAAACGGCCTTGGAAACGCAGTTCGGGGACGACCTGTATCAAATATGCTGGTAGCTCCGCGGGAAGCTGGTTTAGATCGGAAATGTCGCCTTCCGGGAAGAACGCCTCTAATGCGATTTCGTCATCTTCCGTGGCAGGTCGAAATGACAGGGTAATTTTTTGATTATTGAGTTCGGACCATGCGTATGAGACTGTATGCGCGGGTACACCTAGCGGGTCTACTCCAAACTCGAATCTAACCCGCGGCTGCAGCGAGGTTGGCAATTCAGAAAAGCGGACGCCTTCTATAGCTCGGCGATGAGGAAAACCGGAAGGCAGAATGGGCTGGCTCCGAAGGATGAACTTTCTCCCACCAAATACGCTGCCCACCGAAGCATTTCCCATGGCGCCTACAAATTCCTGAATCCGTTTCTCAGTATCTTCCTGCAATTCGTACACTTTCGAAAGATCGAGCCCTTCAATCCATCCCGCGGCGTCGTTCAGGTGCCGGGCGTGCAAAATCTCATTTAGGACAGTTTCCCCATCTAGTTCCGTGATCTGGGCGATATCCAGCCCCGAAAGAAACTCGTACTGCTTGAAGCTCGGGTCTAGCGGCAGCCAGGTGTCGGCTTCGCGCATGACTGCNCCACGCGACGGGAGAAAGTCTACTGCCGCCTCGACCCAGACGTGTTCCATGCGGACGTGGGCGATGTTGCCGCCCTCGATCAGGCCGGTCAGGGGTATGCCTCCTGAGGCAGCATAGTTCATGGCCTCCTCGATATGCTGGAAGCCGCCTGCCCAGTTGCGGAAGGCTTTCTCCGGGACGTCGATGGTTCCATGCACGTAACGCGCGGGAATCCCGGATGCGCGCAACAGTGCAATGAGCAGGCTCGCGGTGTCCATAGCGTTGCCCCGGCGGGCGGAAAGCGTCAAGTCGGAGTCCTGTACCGCGCCCCAGGTCGGCAGCCATTCCACGTGGTTGCGCACCCAGTGATAGATGGCCACCGGATCGTGGTCGAGCTCGGCAGCTTTCGCATTTACTTCGGGGCTCAGGCGGACCTCCGTAGACTCACCCAGGTAGGCCGGATCATCTGCGCCGGGCAGACCTTCCAGGCGGTATCCCTCGATGGCTGCAAGCTGAACCAGCGGGTTGTCCACGAGCCCGGCACCGAGAAACTCCTCGCGGGTAGTCCGGGGCAGATTGTCCTCCGGTGGACGCTGAGCCTCGTGAGGCAACTGGTTCGGGTCGAAGGGTCGCTGACTGGCCTGGTGCTTTTGCTGTGACAGCCGCTCGTACGCGCGTCCAATCGTCGACGCTACGGAGTCTTCGTCGGTTTCGGTCTCGATGTTGACCAGGTCCTCCAGCAACGTCTCGATCTCCTCGCGATAACGTGCGAAGGTCTCCTCGTGACGCGCCCGGATCGACGCCGGCACCTTCCGCTCCGCCAGCAACAGACCGGTGCGCTCGAATTCCCGACGCACCTCGGTATCCAGTTCCGCGACAACCCTTCTCAGATCTGCCAGCTCCTGCCGTTCAGCCGAGATCGCTTCGCCGCGGCGCAGCCCCTGACCGGCCCTCCCGAGCAGCCCTTTTGCCTTTCGCACCGAATGAGACAACGCCTGTCCCGGCGGCACATCCAATTCTTGGACGGCGTCTTCCGGATCGGGTACCGGGTCCATTGCAGCGGAGACCGGCTGGTAGACGGGCGCCACCATCGCGCTGATCACAACACCAACCATGAACCTGCTGAAGCCCGCGTTCTGGAGCAGGGCAAGAAACGAATAACTGGTTCTCATGAGCACACATCCTTGTCGACTCGTGATTCCTTGTTTGCAAAGCGGTCAGTCGGCGCCGATCTCCGGGCCGAGCCGGTGAATCAGCCATGCCAGCGAAACCCGGATATCCGCTGCTTCGGACTCCTGAATGGTGGACAGCCAGTCGGCCGCCTTGACCAGCCTTGCCACCGCCTGGCCGGCGTTGCCGTCCTCATGCAGTGCTCCCGCATGCTGCAGTTCCCTCAATGCCTGCGCGTACCGCGGATCCGCCCCCAGCCGGGCTTCAATCCGCTCCTCCAGTTGGGCGAAGACGGGAAGCTCGGCCACAGCGAAATCGTGGAAACTCCGGCCGTAGGGAATGGATTGGTGCCCCTCCCGCAAATCCAGTTGGGCGGTCACCCGGGCACTGCCGGTATCGCGTGGCAACATCCACCAGAACACGCGTTCCTCCAGGCCCTGCGCAGAAATATCCATCGCGAAAGCCAGCTCCCGCGGGCCCTGCAGTACGCCCTCCCCGCGGTCGACGATCCGCCCACCGGAGGTTTTTAGGGTCAGCAAGACGGAGGCGGGGCCGCCGCGGTTGGCAAGGAACCACTGCACGGGGACTGTCATTCCGCCACGGTTGAGAGCCGGATCCGGCCGCGTATATTCAAGACCCTCCGTCAGAAAGCGGGCAAACGCGCCCGAGATTCCTTCCGCCTTTGCCTGGGCCAGGAGATCGAAGCCCACCAGCAGCGCGCGTCCCCTGCCGAACTGATGCGCACTCGCGGCTGTTACATGCGTCCGTTGGCGGCGATTTCCCTGGTACTCGGCGACGGGGAATGCCTCCTGCAGCCGCACCTCCACTGCGCGCGGCGACACCGGGAACGAACGCTGCGGCATCCCGACCGGGTCCGCGGGGTAAGCAAGCACTCCTTCCGCATGGGGCTGCAGTCCCAGGAGATCCGCGCCAAAGGCGTCGAGCAGGTGGTGGTTGCGGTGATCCGTTGCGCCCGCCTTCACGATTCCGCGGCCCGCGAAGACGGCTTCGCGCAGTTCCAGCGCCACCAGGTTTTCCAGCTTCACCCGGTCCGACAGCAGCAGGAAGCTTGCGTACCCGCCGTTGCGCAATTCTTCCGCAAAGTCGGGGGCGCTGGTAACGATTCGGTAGGACCAACCCTCGGCATCCAGCAGCGCCTCCAGGAATGCGCGCCGTTCCGTGTTCGGCCCCGCGGACTCCATGGTCGGCTCCATCACACGGAAGTCGCCCAGAGCCGAACCCGGGTCCGGCAGATCAGCGCAGCGCAAGGCCAGTGCTCCGGACTCGAACTGATGCACGCCCGAGTCGCGATGCAAGGTGGCGAGGATCCGGTAGGAATCGGCGCCCTGCCCTTCCTCACCCTGCCGCTCAAGACGCACGTCCAGCGCGTCCCTGCTCATCGCGTCGAGCACGAGATTGACGCCGGTGCCGGTGACCATATCGACGGGAAGATCTTCCGAACCACTGAGCGCCTCGGAGTCGAGGAGCCGATCGGAGTCGTCGAGGAGGTCGACCTGGATCCAGTCACTGGTGGCCAGCGGTCCAACCCCGGGCAGACGCAGCGTCAAACCCTCCACTGACAGGCACTCCTCGGACGCCGGCGGGTCCAGCAGAACCAGCAGCCGGCCGCGGCCCTCTACGACGGGATTGGACACGAAGCGTTCCTGCACGCGCGCCGAGGCTGTCGCGAGCACGCGGTGCTCGTTCTCGAACTCCACTCGCAGGACCGCGACAAGCTGGGTTCCGGCCGGCGCATCAACGTACCAGGAGGCCGACAGGGCGGCCGACACCCCCTGTTCAAGGTCAATCAATTGCGTCCATCGGCCCAACTCGGACTCGCCTTCCGGATCCAGCAGCAGCAGGCTGACCGGGAGGCCGGATACGCCAGCGTTCCCATCGTTCGTGACCGTCGCATGAAGGGTCAGGTCTTCCGTGCGCAGCACCTCGCCGGGAGCGATGTCCAGCGTGCCCGAGAGTCCCGCGCCCGTCTCCGCCGTTGACCGCACGGTGAAGCCGGTCTCCTGCAGCGCAGCCACCGACCCGGCAGCGTCGACCACCACCAGCAGTGCCCGGTAATCCCCGGGAGACGCGCTCCCAAGCGGAAACTGCCGGACCAGGTCCTGGAGCCCTCCGGGCGCCAGGGAAGCAGGATGGGCCACCGTGCGCCACACCTCGGCGCCATCCGGGCCCAGCACGACGAGCCTGACTTCGTAATCGCTGATCTGAAGGTTCGGCGCGGTGTTTTCCAGTCTTGCGGTAAGTTCGACCGTCTCGTAAGCATCATATGCAGGGCGATCGACACGGATGCCCACCAGAAGCCCGGTGTCATCTGGAACCGCGACGCGGAAGATCGAGCGCGCCTGCGCGACGGCTTCGGTCACCGGGTCGTCGAGGGTCGCGTGCACTACGTACTCACCAGCGTAGAGCCCCCCGGTATCAAAATCCTCCTCGCTGAAGCTCCGGCTCTCGAGGACCTCGAAGGACTGCCGCTCGATTTCCGGAAGGGTCACGACAAGGTGCCCGGCCGCGTCCCGGATCTCCCATCCGATCGCGGGCGCGCTCGCGACCGACCCCTCGTTGGTTACATCCATCATGACCTTCAAGGGATCGCCCGGTAGATAGATCTCGCGGTCAGTCGAGATGTCCAGATGAAACACCGAATTCCGGACTTCGACGTCCAGCGGGTCCAGCACGCTGAAGTGCTCCTGTCCGGCCAGGTCCAGATAGCGAATTCCGATCTCCTCCACCACACGCCGGATCTCGCCCGGACGCGGGTCTTCCACGACGACCCCGAAATCCAGATCCTGAACCTGCCCGAGGCTGAATCCATCGAGAACCCAGTGGACCTGCTGAAGCCCATCGATCTCCTCGATCCCCGCAGGCTCCACGGTGAACCCGTCGGCCTCGAGCCGGATACCGCCTTCGGCCAGACGCGCTGTGACAAGCACATCGCGGTAGTCCGGCTCCGCACCGATCGGCTTGCCGCCCACGATCACGCCGTCAAAGGCCAGACCGCTCTGGAAAAGGGTGTCGGACCAGTTGACCACTCCGAACTCCAGCACGTACTCGCCCGCGGCCGGAATCGGATACCGCGTCCACCCAGTCCGTATATCCGCAGCCACTCGCAAAGCAACGGCCGGAATCTCCACCAAGCGGCGACCACTGGGGGCCACCCCCAATGATGTTCACGGTTTCCGGGTCGATCTCGGCGGCGATCTCCGGCATGCCGAAGCCGGGCACGATGTTGCCGCTGGAGCGGGTCCGCGCGGTGAACAGCAACGCCACCGGCTCGAGTGAGGCGTCCAGCAGCCGTGCCCACGCGTAGTCCGCAAAACCCGCCCCATCGGAAGTCACATAGTTGAACTGGAACTCGAGCAGCTCGCCGGCCTCTGCCGCGAACGGCGCCGAGCGCAGACGCGATCCGTTGGTGCCACCGACCCCGGGCAGGCCAAGCGATCGCAAGGGACTCCCCGTCGTTGCAACCCAGCCATACTGCTCACCCCCGGCCGGCGCCAGACTCACCACGCCGTCGGCGATACCGGTGCCGCAGGAACCCTCGCAGGTCCAGTCGTCCGGGATTCCCTTATCAAAGGTTTCCGCCTGCGCTGCCGCGCCCAGCAGCGCGGCCAGTACCGCCGAGACGGCCCATCCGCTACGCATCCCTTTCATTGGCCATCCTCCATGCCTTCGATCGTGAGCCTGATCCGGACGTCTGCATCCTCCAGCGGCAGGATCTGCGCCGGTTCCACGCTGTGTGAGCCCTGTATCCGGATGTTGGGTGCGACCTCGATGCGGCCCTCGTCGAGCGCGCCGACCGGTATATCGGAAAGGTTCACGACCTCAACCTTATGGGTCCCGGCCTGTTTGAAGCGGTAGTCGAATTCGGCCAGCTCGAAGCCGAGGGCAGCGACCGACGGCGCCAGGTCCAGGCGCACCTCCTGTTCGTGCACTGCTTCGCCGTCCGGATCGCGCAGCACCAGCGAGAAATCCAGCACGGAGGCCACGTTCGAGCCGTTGCGCACGAGTGCCGCGAGGGTTACCCCTGCCGTTTCGCCGCGCACCACTTCCCGCGGCTCGGGGACGATCTCCAGCGAAGCGACGTTCAGCGTTTCGGCGACGGTGATCGCGGTTTCCGCCTCGGCAAACAGTCTCGAACCATCATGGCTCCAAGCCTGGGTGCGCAAGCGATAGGTCCCCGGCTCGAGATCGCGCGTAAACCATCCGAACTCCCGCAGCACGGACTCGCCCGGCGCCAGCGGGAAGGCACCCGCGCGATCCGCATCCGGCAGCGGGATCAGGAAGTCCTCGCGAAAGCCACTGTCGACCCCCTCCACGGTGGCCGAAAGGATCACCCGTCGCTCATCGTCGGCGCCGTTTTCCAGACCCACGGTGAAACGGGCCTCCTCGAAGGCCCCGATGGTCTGGGCGTGGGCGATCACTCCGGCGATGCGAATCCCTTCCAGCCCCGTGCGCTCCAGCGCAAAGTCCAGGCGCACGCTTCCCGGTTGCTGCAGCGTCAACGCACGCACAGCACCCCGGTAACCCGTGGCGCTCACCCGCACCTCGAAGGACAACTCTTCGATGTGCGCGACTTCGTACGCGCCCTGACCATCGGTCTCGACCACCTGGCCCTGGACATGGACCCCGGCCCCTGCCAGGGGTTGTCCCGTGTAGGCGTCGACAACCTGCCCGCGCAGCGTCGTACCCGCGGAATCCTGTGGCTGCAGCGGCAGGTCACCGAGGTCCACCCGCGCACCGGGCGTTGCCAGCAGACTCGTGAGCGCCGTTCGGTAGGAAGCATGCACCACCTCGAGCCGGATCTCCCCTGCCGCCAGGCCGGACAGAACGAAGAGGCCCCCGGCATCCGAGACCGTGCTCGCATCCGTATCCGGCACGCGGACCGCAGCGCCGGAGATCGTTTGCAGGGTGTTCGCGTCCAGCAGGCGCCCGGTCACTTCCACCGGCGCCTCAGGCTCATTTGCGGAATCCTGTCCGAGCGCGGGCGAGAACACCACGCGCTCCCCGGGGTCGACGACGGCCACCGCCCGGACCTCCTGATATCCGGATGCAGTGACCGACAGCTGAATTTCGCCAACCGGCACCGGCAGCACGTAGGCGCCGTCGGCCGCGGCCGTTACCCCGGGATCGGTGCCACCGATCACCGCGATCTCGGCTGCGAGGCCTTTGCCGGTCTCCGCATCCGTGACTACGCCGGTGATCAGCGCGGTATCCGGCTCAAGCGAGATATTCACCAAGCCCATGTCGAGGAGGGCACCGGGCGTCAGTTCGACTTGCTGCGTCCGGGTCTGGAAACCCGTCGCGGCGAATTGCAAGGTGTATTCGCCCGGATTCAGCTCGCTCAGAAGGAACCGCCCATCGGAGCCGGATTCGGTGACCCCGCCGTCCTCGACGCCGACCGGGGTAATCGATGCACCCGCGACCGGAGCCCCCTGCAGGGCATCGACCACCCGTCCGCCGACCGCGGCCATCTGAGAATCGGCCAGCGAACCGGCGGACTCTGCCGTCTGCAATGCCCGCAGCGCGAGCGCCGTGGCGTAGACGCTTCCGTTCCAGGAGCCGTCCATCGACTGGCTGGCCCGCAGTGAATCCAGAGGACTCTGGTAGCGGGTCGGGTCCAGGGTCGAGGGGATCAGCGCGAGCAGCGCGTGCGTCTCTGGCCACGACACGTCGGGGCCGCTGCCTTCCAGCTCCGACCAGAGGAAGTCGGTTGCTGCACCCAGCGGTCCCGACAGACCGTACTCGAATTGGTAGCGTTGCAGCACCGCCGCCATGCGGGCGGTCAGGTACAGGGAAACGGGACTCGCCGGATTGGGCGAAATGCCACCCTGATCGTCCTGATGAGCCAGAAGGAACGCGATCGCCGGCTGCAGCACATGGCCGTCGTGCAGCCCGGCGCCCTCGAGGGCATCCAGCGCATCCACCGTATCGAGGACACTGCTCTGGTCGCCCGGTTCGGCAGCGAAGCCCCCGTCCGGATTCTGCCGCAGCAGCAGTTCGGCGACGAGGTCTTCCCGCGGATCACCCGCAAGCCCGGCCGCGAACAGCCTGCGTGGCAGCCAGGGGATTCCGGACCATGGTTGAGAATCGATGAACGCGAGGGCATTCGCCCATTCCGGCGACCCGACGTAACCGGAGTACAGCGCCCGGGCCGCTTCGAAGGTCGCGTGGTGAGGTGTGGTTTCGTCGGCGTCGGTGGCGATCCGACCGTCCTGCTGCTGCCTCTCAAAGAGCCAGTCAGTGGCGCCGGTACCCTCCTCGGCGGAGGCCGCGAAGCCGAGCGTGGCGAGGCAGGCCGCCATCGCCAGTAGGAAAAGCCGTTGGCACATCCCGTGCCGGTTTCCAAACGGAGCATCCATGCCCGAATCCCTTGCTGTCGTCCCGAGTTTTAATTTCTAGCACAGGGCGAAACCGTCCGGCAAGCCCGGTGCCGGTCACGTTCAGCCCGCCCGATCGGGGAGGCGCACCCGAAGGGTCGCGAGCAAGGCGGCGAGGAAGAGCAGCAGACAGAACAGGATGGCATTCGCCAGTCCCAGCCAGAGCTGCAGCAGACCAATACCCATCAGGCCGAAGATTGCTGCGCCCTTGGTGGCCAGTCCCCAGAAGCCGAACCAGCGGCCGGCCTCGCTTCCGGGCACCATCAGCGCCACCAGCACGCGTCCGGCCGACTGCGCCGAGCCGAGGCAGAGCCCCGCCATGGCCCCGACCACCAGAAAGACCTGCTGCGGTTCAACCGGGCGGTTCAGCAAACCGGTCAGTTGCTCCGACAGCCAGGGCGTCAGAAAGAGGCCGAGCACAGCGAGTGCCCAGCACACAAGGGTAAAACGGAAGATGCGCATTGGCCCCAGGTGGTCCTGCAACCAGCCGAAACCCAGCGCACCGATCGCGGCCGTAACCTGCGTCACGATAAACATCGCGACCCGGGTCGACTCGTCCCAGCGAATGATCTGCGAACCGTAGATGAAGGTGAACGAGATCACGATGTAGATCCCGGCCATCATGAAGAACACAGAGAGGAACAGGTCCCGCAGACCCGGACGGTCCCGAAGTGTCAGGAGGCTTCGGCCAACGCGGCGGAACCCCATGCTCAGCTGGAGGTGGCGCTTCACCGGGCGTCGCGGCCCCCGTTCGCGAAGAAAGACGAAGGTGGGAATCGCGGCCAGCAGGAAAAACGCCGCGGCCAGGGGCCCGACCCACCGGATCCGTTCGAAATTGTCCGCCGAGACGTCTCCGAGCAGCGCAAGCGCGAAAGCCGTCGCGACAAGCCCGCCGACGTAGCCTAGCGCCCATCCGAGCCCCGAGATCCAGCCCAGGCGTTCCGGAGGGCCTAGGTCGGGCAGAAAACTCGCGATGAAGGACTCGCCGATCGCGTATCCGAAATTGGAGATCACGATCAGCACCATCCCGAGCACGATCAGGCCCGGCTCGACGAGGTAAAGCGCCGCTGTGGTCACCACCGTCAACAGCCATGAGGCGAGGAGAAAGCGCTTGCGGGAACGGGTCGCGTCCATGATCGAACCTGCCACCGGGGCGGCGACCAGCACCATCAGATAGCTGAGCGCAAGCGCGACGCTCCACAGCAGATTGCCGAGGCGATAATCCGGGGCGTCGCCGACGATGACCCGCGTAAAGAGGTCGCCGAAGATGACGGTGATGATCAGGAGCGTATAGGCCTGGTTGGCGAAGTCGAACATCGCCCAGCCGAAAACCTCGCGCTTGCGTACCTGCTTGACGGCGGTAATGGCTCGCTCCCGCTGCTGGTCACTCGGCCCGCCCGCTCTCCCGTCGGGGGCAGCGGAGTTTCGCGGCCCATGTTAGCGTGAAAGTCTCGCACTCTCTCCACTCCCGCTTGCGGGGGCAGTCCGGACGTTTCGACCAAGCCATCGTGACGCCGATCCTCGAATTCGAGAACTTCTATCCGGCCGAGGGCTACCATCAGGGCTATTACCGGGAGAACCCGGTACGCCACAGCTTCTATCGCTGGCGCAGCGGTCGCGACAATCGACTCGAAGAAATCTGGGGCGACGAAGCCGGCGGCTGACGGACCTTTGCGGGCGATACCTCGCAGGGTGGGCACATCGATCCGCCGGCCGTGAGGCAGTCCGGCGAACCTGCAGCAACATGGCATCGCTGTTCCGCTACGAGCGGGGCCCACGCCGTTGTTTGAAATCGTGCACTTTTCTGTCTTGACACGGGGGTGCACCCCAAGCTCTCATCCCGCATCTCGCACCGAAAGGGCTGGTTGAGTCCGGTCTCACATTCCGGCGCGTCACAAGGTGCCCAGAGAACAGCAGTAAAAACGTAAATGGAGCGAGATTTCACGGCCCATCAAACGGGGTCACCCGAATAAGAGTGAAAACAGGCGGTGGGTACGTCTCCCATTTCCGCATGGCATACCAGGAAACGCTGTGTTGCGAGACCCGCCCCCCGCCGCAAACTGCCGTTCGGATCGCACCATGATGACCCGGTCCACGGCCCAGAGTCGCCTCAGGAGGAACAGAATGAGCTTCGGAAACATTATCGGGCAAATGCTGGGAGAAGGCCTTGCGGGCCAGTCGAACACCCAGGCGCGTGTTGGCGAGAGTGCGCAGAACATCGCGCAGGGCGGTGCCGGCATGGAGCAGATNTTCGGCTCGCTGCAATCGATGATGGGTGGCGGCGCACCTGCGGCTGGTGCTGCCCCGGCGGGCGGCGGACTGGGCGGCCTGGCCGCGGCGGCCAAAAGCATGCTTGGCTCGCCGCAGGTCGGGGGCATGTCCGGTGCCCAGCTCGGCGGCCTTGGTGCCCTGGCTGGAGCCTTGCTCGGCGGCCGGGGCGGTGCAGCGAAAGGTGCCGCTGGCGGCGGCGCGATGGCCCTGCTCGGCACTCTCGCACTGAGCGCACTGCAGAATTCCCGTAGTGGCGGCTCCAACGCACCCGCTGTCGGGATGGCCGCCGTCGCCCCCTCCCAGCAGGAAGTCGCTTCCGTTACCTCCGAGCAGAGCGAGCGTCTGGCCCTGCGCGCGATGATCGCGGCCGCGAAGGCGGATGGTCAGGTGGACCAGATCGAAATGAACCGGATCCTTGGCCAGCTGAACCCAGACGAGATGAATGAAAGCGAGCGGCGGTTCGTGCTCGATGAAATCCAGAAGCCGCTGGATGTCTCCGACATCGCCCGTGAAGTACAGACCCCCGCACAGGCTGCAGAGGTCTACGCGGCCTCTCTGCTCGCAATCGACATCGACAGCGACCGCGAGCGCGAGTACCTTCGCAGTCTGGCCACTGCCCTGCGGCTGGACTCCGGGGTGGTCGCCTTCCTGCACCAGACCACGGGCGCGCCGACGGTCTGACGGTCGATGGGAGAATATCAGACCTGACCTCGTTCCCCGGTCGCCCCGGCCGGCCATAGCGTTACTCTGGGCGGCGGGGGTGCTGCAGTCCGCAGCGGGTCAAACACACAGCCTTCCTGCCCGGCTCCGGGCGCTCAGGGCCGTTCGAGAAGCTCTTCCCGCAACGTCTCGAAGGCCGGGCTCGGCACGCTCTACCGCGTGTCCGAGGCTCGGACGCGGCCGATGCACGTTGAACGTCAGCCGAAACCCTGGACGCGGAGGAGAAATGTCACGTGTCGCCCCGCAGGAACTCGCGCGTCGGGGTCGTGAGGCGCGCAAGCTGGTGGGCCGCCGTTCGCACGCCACCTGCCCGCCGGTCAAGCGTCGCGCCGATGCGCTGGCGATACTGACCGCGCAGGGAATGACCCGGGTGCCGGAACTGCTCGCACTGCGCTACGCTCGCATGTCGGCCTCCCCCTTCGCCTTTCTCAGAGGCTCTGCGGCCGTGATGGCGGCCGACCTCGCGGCCACTCCGACGACTTCGCTCACTGCACAGCTGTGTGGGGACGCGCACCTGCTCAACATCGAAACCTTCGCGACCCCGGAGCGCCGGCTGGTATTCGATATCAACGACTTCGACGAAACGATACGCGGGCCTTTCGAGTGGGACCTGAAACGCATGGCCACGTCGCTGGTGGTGGCGGCCCGTGAACGCGGTTTTGGCACCGGGGTAGCCGACGATGCCGTGTACGCCTGCCTTGCGCGCTATCGGCGCATCCTCCGGGAGCACCGCGATGCCGACGTCCTGGACATGTGGTACGCGAGCGTTGGCGAACGCGAGGTGCTGTCCGTGCTCGGCGAGCAGGAGAATGAGGGGGAAGCCGAAGCCGACCTGGTCGCCACCACGGGAAAGGTCTTCGCGAAGGCACGCCGGCGCAACAGCAAGCACGCCGCGCAACGGCTGACCGAAACCGTCGACGGGCGACTGCGCATGCGCGAGGACCCGCCCGTGCTTTCCCGTGAGGCACTCCCCAGGGATCGGCATGCATTCGCCACCCGTTTCTTCGAAGGGTATGTCGCCAGGATTCCGGTACATCTCCGCGGACTCCTGGAGCGCTTCGAAGTGGTAGACGCCGCCCGCCGCGTGGTCGGCGTCGGCAGCGTCGGCACCCGCTGCTATGTAATCCTGCTGCACGGACGGGACGACGACGACCCCCTGGTCCTGCAAGTGAAGGAGGCCGGCCCGTCGGTGCTGGAGCCCTATGTGGCGACGCCCCCGCCCCGGCCTCACGGCCGCCGCGTGGTGCAGGGGCAGCGCACCATGCAGACCGTCAGCGACATCTTCCTCGGGTCCCTGAGAGCGGTCGGACCCGATGGCGTGGAGCGGGATTTCTACGTGCGCCAGTTCCGCGACATGAAGGGCAGCATCGATCTCGAGGATCTCGACGCCATGGGCCTGGTCGCTTACGCGAAGCTTTGTGGGCACCTGCTGGCCGATGCCCACGCCCGCGGCGGCCGGCCCGCGGAGCTGGCCGGCTATCTCGGCAAGAGCGATGGTTTCATCGAGGCCATGACCCACTTCGCGCAGGCCTACGCCGACGTGACCGAGCAGGACCACGAGCAGCTGCTTGTCGCAGTCCGTACAGGACAGTTACCCGGCGCGCCGGAGGAGTGAGTGCCGCCCGCGGGATCGCATCGAACCCCCCGATATGCAAAGACAATTACTTTGGGCGGTTGCCCGTAGCCAGGATGGTGGGCCCGTGCCTGGCCACCACACGCGACAATGAGGGAATTGCAGGACGGAACGGGGCGACGTCTACCGCGTTCGGCGTGTCAGCCTGTGGAGTTCTCCATCGGCGTCCAGGTAGCAGTCGTAGGTAGCGATCTGCTCTTCGCCATCCTGCCCCAGCATGGCGAAGCGAATCCCAATCACGCTGGGACCATCTGGCGTCTGGTTCAGCGATCCACCTTCCTGCAGGCGCGCGTAGCTGCCGGCTGGTATGTCTTCCAGCACGGCATCGCGGCAACTGGCCTTGGTTTGCCACTGTGCCGGCTGGAACATCCGCTCCAGCCAGTCGGCGAAAGCAGGAACCTCCTGGCTCGCTATAAAGGTGGCAAAGCCCCCGAAGATCAGAATCGGAATCAGCGGCTTGAGGTTTTTGGGTCGCCGGCTATCGGACACGTCTGTGTGCGGCGTTCGTGCCTCACCCCTGGGGTTCGCCGAGGGCGAACGCCGCTCATCCCGAGTGTCTCGATCACCAGGCACTTTGATCACAACGGTCCGAGGTCGCCCATGGGGTATTGATATCACTTCGGCGCCGGATCGACAAGAAGGCACCGCTTGCAGGCGCAAGACCTGCTCAGCCGGGAGACCAGCCAAGAGGCACTCGAGACGGCACCTCTGGAACGGGCGGCACGACGCCAAGGAAATCCGGGACAAGCGCTACCTGGCAGTGCGCAGGTCGGACCCGTGAGGGGAGTAAAGTGGCACGCCCGCTGTGCAGGGATGCACAATCGCGGAGACAGGCCCGAACCTGAGTATCGCTCCTCTCGTGGCGGCCCGCGTGATCTGGAGGGAGCGCAGCCGCAGGAGAGGCCAGCCTCTGGCCGATCGCTTTCCGGCGCCCGATCGGCAAGAGGGCTCGCCGCCTGCACGCAAGCAGCTTTCGCGGCGCTTGCGTGATCATCGGAAGGCCGAATGGTGGCCTTGCGGGTGCTTATGGAAAGCTTTCCATAAGGGTCGCAACCCGACAGCCGGCACTCGGAACTGCCCGCCCGCGCTACGGACGACGGATGGCGGCTGGAGAAGTGCAGTCGTGGGAACGCGAGAACCCCGGTCTATCGCCTGAGGATCACGCGATCACTCTCACCAGGGCCGCTTGAAGGGAAGTGGCTCC
>SL_8KL_010_SEDDRAFT_10002319_pt1 | contig 16120 bp, 13 predicted proteins | sample SodLakKL_010_SED_4_FD_11160 | JGI IMG/M metagenome (IMG submission 11160)
GGAAGAGGGCGGCCGCCACACCCCGTTTTTCCAGGGTTACCGGCCCCAGTTTTACTTCCGGACCACCGACGTTACCGGGACCATCACCCTGCCCGAGGGCATGGAAATGGTTATGCCCGGCGACAATGTCAATATGGATATTGAGCTGATTACCCCGATCGCCATCGAAGATGGGGTCCGCTTTGCGATCCGCGAAGGCGGGCGCACCGTCGGCGCCGGAGTAGTCACCTCGATTGAGGAATAAAGCAGGATTCACCAGGTAATTGATACCTCTAATAACGCACGTTAGGGGGCGGGCCTGATCACCCGCCTCCTAATTATGCAGGATTGTTGACAGGCTGGAACTTATTGTGATAACTTTAAAGTTACGAATTTAACGAGACAGGTGGGAGAAGCAAATGCGAGTAACCATCCATATGGCCTGCGAAGAGTGCCGGGAACGGAATTATACCACGCGCAAAAACAAGAAAAATAACCCGGACCGCCTGGAAGTAAAAAAATACTGCGGCCGCTGTAAAGCGCATACCCTGCATAAAGAAACCAAGTAAAGCTTCATTGTTACCTAAAGCTTCATTGTTTCCACGGGGTAATACCGGATTAAGCAAATCATTATTTCGGGAAGAGGTAAAATAGATGCGTTTTTTTAAGCGAGTAGGGAAATTTATACAGGAAGTCAAATCAGAATTAAAAAAAGTTAGCTGGCCGACCAGGCGCGAATTTGGGGTTTTTACGGGCATAGTTCTTTCTGCCGTTGTCGTGATCGGCGTTTTTTTCTGGATCCTGGACAGCATTTTTATAGCTGTGCTGCAGCTGGTCATCGGCTGATCGGCCGGAAAGAAGCGGCCCCGATTTATTATTAGTAAAGGCCCAATAAGGAGAGTGAAGGAGGGCAAATATGTCCCCTCTGGATATGAACACTGAAACAGATTCCGGAGCCGGTGATGAAATAAACCAGGCTCCCGACAATGAAACCGAACAAGCGCCGGAAACGACCAACGGCGAAGAAGAGCCGGAGGTCAAAAAAGACTGGTATGTGATCCACACTTATGCCGGCTATGAAAAACGGGTAAAAACCAACCTGGAACGCCGCGTAGACTCCATGGATATGAAGAATAAGATCTTCAGAATCATGGTTCCGACTGAAAAAGAGATCACCAGCCGTGGCGGTCAGAAGCGGACGGTGGAGAAAAAAGTTTTCCCCGGCTACGTGCTGGTGGAGATGGTAATGGATGACGATTCCTGGTACGTGGTGCGCAATACGCCCGGCGTAACCGGTTTTGTCGGGCCCGGGTCCAAACCGGTGCCGCTGAGCGAAAAAGAGGTAACCCATATCCTGCGCCAGGTCGGGGTTGTCGAAGGCAAGCCCCGCATCGATTTTGACGTTAACCAGGTGGTGCGGGTGGTCAGCGGACCCTTTAAGAATTTTGAAGGCAAGGTTGAAGAAATCAACCAGGAAAAAGGCACTGTTAAAGTATCTGTTTCCATGTTCGGGCGAGAAACACCGGTGGAACTGGAGTTTCACCAGGTCATAAAATTTTAAAGATCGCTGTGCGGCCTGCAGGGCGGCAACAGTGGGGAGGTTTGTGTAATGGCTAAAAAGAAAATACTGGCGCAGGTTAAACTGCAGATTCCGGCCGGAAAGGCAACGCCTGCCCCGCCGGTTGGGCCGGCTCTCGGCCAGCACGGTGTAAACATTATGGCTTTCTGCAAGGAGTTTAACGAAAGGACCGCCAATGAAGGCGGGCTGATTATTCCGGTTGAACTCACAGTCTTTGAAGACAGGTCCTTCAACTTTGTGACCAAGACCCCGCCGGCAGCCGTGCTGCTTAAGAAAGCGGCCGGTATTGAAACTGCTTCCGGCGAACCGAACCGGGTCAAGGTAGCGACTGTAACCCGCGACCAGGTCAAGGAAATTGCCAGGCAGAAGATGGAAGACCTGAATGCCTATGATGTCGACTCTGCCGCCGAAATCATTGCCGGCACCGCCCGCAGCATGGGTATCGTGGTAGAAGGCTAGCGCTGGTTGCGCCGGCCGCCGGGCGGCAGTTAAAGAATTAAGGTTTTTGGGGTGGCTCCTGATTAACAGGTGAAATTTTCCTGGTTGGAGCTGCTCTTCATAGAACAATATCAGTGGGAGAGTAGAAATACTCACAGACCACGGGAGGTTAAGAAGATGCCTGAGAGAGGAAAGAAATACCTGGAAGCGCGCCGGCAAATTGATCGCGAAGAGAAGCACGAGCCGGAACAAGCGCTGAGCAAAGTGAAAGAATTAAGCAGCCGTTCCTTCGATGAAACGGTAGAGGCGGCTTTTCGCCTGGGAGTAAACCCGAAGCACGCCGACCAGCAGGTGCGCGGTTCGGTAGTTTTACCGCACGGGACCGGGAAAACGGTCAAAGTTGTGGTTTTTGCCAAGGGTGAAAAAATTAATGAAGCCGAAGAGGCCGGGGCCGATTTTGTCGGTTCGGATGAACTGGTGGCCAAGGTCCAGGAAGGGTGGATGGACTTCGATATCGCGGTGGCCACCCCGGACATGATGAGTTCCGTTGGGAAACTGGGTAAGGTCCTCGGGCCGCGCGGCATGATGCCAAACCCGAAAAGCGGGACGGTCACCTTCGAGGTTGCTAAGGCCATTAATGATATTAAAGCCGGTAAAGTAGAATACCGCACCGATAAGGCCGGCAATGTTCATGTGCCGGTTGGCAAGGTTTCTTTTGAGCTGGATAAACTGGTAGAGAATTTTAACACAGTGCTCGAGGCCCTGCTGAAAGACCGTCCGGCTGCAGCCAAGGGGCAGTACATGAGAAATGTTACGGTCAGCTCCACCATGGGCCCGGGTGTAAAAGTTAACCCCGGCGCCAAAGCATAACCGGTTAGGGGAGCGGATGCAGGTTTTAGCTAAGAAATGACAGCAGCATAACAGTTGTTCCGTAGACGGCAGGAACGGTTCAGTTTAATAGCCCCGACGGGCTTCCTGTCCAGGAAACAATCTCCAAGCGTGGCCTGTGGTATCGAGGTTTTTATGGCCAGGTTATAACGGGGTTTTCCGGTCTGCGGAAGCCCCGTTTATTTATATCTAACACTGCAAATAAAGATAATGGTTTTAGATGGAGGAGGTGAAATTATTGCTCACCAGGAAAGAAAAGGAAAAGATGAAGGATGAAATAGCCGAGGCCCTGAAGGAGGCCGAACTGGTAGTGGTTACCGATTACCGGGGCTTAAATGTTGAAAACATCAACAACCTGCGCCGGCGGCTCAGAGATGAACAGTGCCGCTTCCGGGTAACCAAGAATACCATGAATAAGTGGGCCTGCCGGGAAGCCGGCTTTGAAGAGCTGGAAGAATTTTTTGAGGGCCCCACCGCCATCGCTTATGCCGATGAAGATCCGGTGGCGGCGGCCAAGGTTTTTAACGAGTTTACCAAGGAAAATGAGAACCTGGTTATCAAAGGAGGGGTTCTTTCCGGCCAGCTGGTCAGCCCGGCCAGGATCAAAGAGCTGGGGGAAATACCTTCCCGCGAGGTTTTGCTGTCCAAAGTGGTAGGCGGCTTCCAGGCCCCCATAACCGGTTTGGCCGGAGCGCTGCAGGGAACCCTCAGCCAGCTGGTTTATGCGGTGGATGCGGTTCGCAAGCAGAAAGAAAGCGCATAAGCAAAGGCGCGGCCGTGTTTTATCGGGATATGGTTGGATGAAAATAGTTACCGGACCCGGAAAGATCAGGTTGCTGCAAAGGCAGCCCTGCCTAAAATATAATCATAATGAAAAAGGAGTCAATTGGAAATGGCAAAAGAAGAAAACAAAGTAAATGAAATCATGGAAATGATCAAGGGGATGACCGTTCTGGAACTTTCAGATTTGGTCAAAGCCCTGGAAGAAGAATTCGGCGTTACCGCCGCCGCCCCGGTGGCCGCCGCCGCTGCTCCCGCCGCCGAAGGCGCAGCGCAGGAAGAAGAAAAAGATGAGTTTGATGTCGTCCTGACCTCGGCCGGCGACAAGAAGATCCAGGTTATCAAAGTTGTCCGTGAGATTACCGGTTTGGGCTTGAAAGAAGCCAAGGCGATGGTAGACGAACTGCCGAGCCCGGTCCAGGAAAAAGTAAACAAAGAAGAAGCGGAAGCGACCAAGTCGAAGATAGAAGAAGCCGGCGGTGTTATCGAGCTGAAGTAGTCTTTTTGCGATCATAATAGTGGTGGTTAAGGGGCGCGGAGATTTATGCGAGTTGACCGCCATGTCTTTTAGCGTTAATCCTTGAGGAGTGTTTTTAAACACTCCTTTTGTTTGTACGTCATTAACCGCACACCGGTAAGGACCCTGCTGGCGGGTGGCCTGGGGCGGGTTTGGCTGGAGGAAAGAGTTGTGGAATCTTTACCGGCAGCGAGTGAAGGAGGCCGGGAGAGGCCGGGTAAAGTTTAATAAAGTTTAAGGTGGGTCCTGAGGGTGTGGATTTTAAAGGAGAGCTTCTGCGTGAAAGCCTTTGCGAAAGGCCGGGTAAACATTAAGCAGGTTTTAAGCAGGTGATGAAGGCCTGGCATTAGAAAGAGAGCTCTTATGATGTTGCCGCCGAACTCCCGTGAAAGAAGCAGAGGTCCCTGTGGTTAAATGAAATGAATGGTTGAAATGTTTTTCTCCTTCTGTTACGCTATAAATGAAAAAGAAGTTGCAGACTACCAGGCAGCCTGTCAGTGAAAAAAGCTACGGTTTTGAGATCTTTTTTAAATATTTTTCCCGCAACTGTTGACACCTACATCTGCTTGTGATAATATCTTTAGTTGTCTAGTACAACGACGAGGTATGTTTTTAANTGAAATTTGGNAAGCCTTCTTAAATGATGACAAATTACCCATAGGAGTAACAGAGGATATTTGGCTGTTTAATTGGTGCAGCCTTTTTTTTCCGGTTTTAAATCATAAACCAGGTATCAGGGGAGTGATTTTTTTTAATGTCCACTAACGTCGCAACAGGTTTAAGGCAACGGCGTTCATTTGCCCGTATCAACGAGGTTCTCGACCTTCCGAACCTAATAGAAGTGCAGCGCAGTTCGTTTGACTGGTTTGTTAATCAGGGTCTCAAGGAAATATTTGATGATTTTTCTCCAATCCAGGACTTTACAGGCAACCTGGTCCTGGAATTTTTCGACTATTCGCTTGGCGAACCAAAGTATTCCGTGGAGGATTGCAAGGAACGGGATGCCACCTATGCCGTGCCTTTAAAGGTAAAGGTGCGCCTGATCAACCAGGAAACAGGCGAAGTCAAAGAGCAGGAAGTGTTTATGGGCGATTTTCCGATGATGACCGAAAACGGCACTTTCATCATCAACGGGGCCGAAAGGGTTATCGTCAGCCAGCTGGTCCGCTCACCGGGTGTTTATTTCAAGAAGCAGCCTGATCCAACCGGCGCTACCGGTAAGGAATTGATCAATGCCACCATCATACCCAATCGCGGCACCTGGCTTGAGTTTGAGACAGATGTCTCTGAGGGTGTTTATGTCCGCGTGGATCGGACCAGGAAGATACCGGTAACGGTTCTTCTCAGGGCCATCGGTTACGGTACAGATGAAGAGATTCAGGAAGTGCTGGGCCATGATCCCCGCCTGAAGGATATTTTGGATAAGGATCATACTGATTCGGAAGAATCGGCTCTGCTGGAAATATACAAGCGCTTACGGCCCGGCGAACCGTTAAATGTTGAAAATGCCCGGTCGCTTTTTGATTCGCTGTTCTTTGACGGCAAGCGTTATGATTTTGCCTATGTGGGACGGTTTAAAGCGAACAAGAAGCTCTCCATGACCGAGCGCCTCTTCGGGCATGAACTGGCCGAAGAGATCAAGGATCCCGCTGAAGGCACAGTCCTGTTCCCGGCCGGGACCACCATTGATGAAGAGGTGGCCCGGGTTATTGATGAGAACAATATCCAGAGAGTGAAAATTAATTACCGGGACCGGGACTACCTGGTCATCGGTAACGGCAATGTCGATTTGGCGACCAGGCACCTGGTTATCTCCGATATTATTGCCGCAGTTAACTATATCTTCAACCTTTTTGATGGCATCGGTCATGCCGACGACATTGACCACCTGGGTAACAGGCGCCTGCGCAGTGTAGGGGAGCTGCTCCAGAACCAGTTCCGGATCGGCCTTTCCCGGATGGAACGTGTCGTGCGGGAAAGGATGACCATCCAGGATGTGGAAGCGATTACTCCGCAGGCTTTGATCAATATCCGCCCGGTGATTGCTTCAATTAAGGAATTTTTCGGCAGCAGCCAGCTGTCCCAGTTTATGGATCAGACCAACCCGCTGGCTGAACTGACCCATAAACGGCGCCTCAGCGCCCTCGGGCCCGGCGGCCTGAGCAGGGAGCGGGCCGGTTTTGAAGTGCGCGACGTTCACCATTCCCACTACGGGCGGATCTGCCCGATTGAAACCCCGGAAGGCCCGAACATCGGCCTGATCGGGTCGCTCGGCACTTATGCCCGCATCAATGAATACGGCTTTATAGAAACCCCTTACCAGCGGGTCGATAAAAATGAAGGACGGGTCACCTCGGAGATTGTTTACCTGACCGCAGATGACGAAGACCGTTTCGTCATCGCCCAGGCTAACGCCAAGCTGGATGAAGACGGCCGGTTTGCCAGCAACCGGGTTATCTGCCGCTACTACTACGACACGGTTATGCGGCACCCAAATGAAGTTGATTTCATGGACGTGTCTCCGAAGCAGCTGGTCAGTGTGGCCACCGCCCTGATCCCGTTTTTGGAAAACGACGATGCCAACCGGGCCCTGATGGGTTCCAACATGCAGCGCCAGGCGGTGCCCCTGCTCCAGACTGAAGCGCCTTTTGTGGGCACGGGCCTGGAGAGCAAGGCGGCGATAGATTCGGGCGCGGTGGCGGTTTGCCTGGCCGACGGCGAAGTGGTCCGGGTGACCAGCAGCGAAGTCGTGGTCCGCCGCGATGACGAAGAGGATGTCAGGAATTACCGGATTAACGGCCGGACCAGGGAGCGCTTCGAAATTGATCGCGTCCCCGGTTTTGACGGCCGCATCGATGTTTACTACCTGCAGAAATTTAAGCGTTCCAACCAGGGCACCTGTGTAAACCAGCACCCCATAGTTCAGCGGGGGCAAAAAGTGAAGGCCGGTGAAGTCATTGCCGACGGCTCCTGCACCAACATGGGCGAGATGGCCCTGGGCCGCAACGTCCTGGTTGCTTTTATGCCCTGGGAAGGTTATAACTACGAAGACGCCATATTAATCAGCGAAAAACTGGTAAAAGAAGATACTTTTACTTCCATTCATATCGAGGAATATGAATCTGAAGCCAGGGATACCAAGCTCGGCCCGGAAGAAATTACCCGCGATATCCCCAATGTGGGTGAAGAAGCCCTGAAAGACCTCGACGGCCGGGGTATTATCCGTATCGGCGCCGAAGTGAGGGCCGGCGATATCCTGGTCGGTAAAGTTACCCCCAAAGGGGAAACCGAGCTGACCGCGGAAGAACGCCTCCTGCGGGCTATCTTTGGCGAAAAAGCCAGGGAAGTGCGGGACACTTCCCTGCGCATACCGCACGGCGAGTCGGGTATTGTAGTTGATGTCAAGGTTTTCAACCGGGAAGATGGCGATGAGCTGTCCCCCGGGGTTAACCAGCTGGTCCGGGTTTATGTGGCCCAGAAGCGGAAAATTTCCGAGGGAGATAAAATGGCCGGTCGGCATGGCAACAAAGGGGTTATTGCCCGCATTCTGCCGGAAGAAGATATGCCCTTCCTGCCCGACGGCGTTCCCCTGGACATTGTCCTTAATCCCCTGGGAGTTCCCTCCCGGATGAATATCGGGCAGGTCCTGGAAGCCCACCTGGGCTGGGCGGCCAGTACGCTGGGCATCAGTATCGCCTCACCGGTTTTTGACGGGGCCTCCGAAGATGATGTGTTCGGGTGTTTCCGGGAAGCCGATCTGCCTGAAAACGGCAAGACCACCCTATATGACGGGCGAACCGGTGAGCCTTTTGATGAAAAGGTGACGGTAGGTTATGTCTACATGCTCAAGCTGGCCCACCTGGTTGACGACAAGATCCATGCCCGTTCCACCGGCCCTTATTCGCTGGTTACCCAGCAGCCCCTGGGCGGCAAAGCCCAGTTTGGCGGCCAGCGTTTCGGCGAGATGGAGGTATGGGCCCTGGAAGCTTATGGTTCGGCCTACACCCTCCAGGAAATACTGACCGTAAAATCAGACGATGTGGTTGGCCGGGTGAAAACCTACGAAGCTATTGTCAAAGGCGAAAATATTCCCGAACCGGGCGTGCCGGAATCGTTTAAAGTTTTGGTTAAAGAACTGCAGAGCCTTTCCCTTGACGTCAAGGTTTTGAGCGAAGAAAAGGGGGAAGTGGAGATCAAGGAAGGCGAGGACGAAGGCGATTACCGCCGCCTCGATGTCAATATCGAGGGCATGGAGTCCGATGAAGATGACCTTGATCGCTTCATTTACCAGAAAGAGAAAAAGGATGAAGGTGAAGAAGAGGAAAGCGAAAGCAAAGAAGAAGATGAAGCTGCTGAAGATTTAGGCCTGGAAGAAGAAGCGGCAGATGATTCCACAGGGGAATCAGAAGAGAAAGAAGACCTCTCTGAACCGCTGGATCTCCAGGAAGAGAATGTTGAAGAAGTTTCTTTAGACCAGCTTGAAGAAGAGGAAGAAGAGGATGAAAGCGCTGATGAGCCGGAGCGCTCCGGAGATCAGGGCAGTGAAGACGGCGATCAATCGCCAGATGAATCGGAAGAGCTGGAGGAAGACGAAGAAAGCATCTACTAGTAGCGCAGGTTAAGCCTGGCGAAAGGAGAGATCTTTTTGTTAGATGTTAATAATTTTGATGCCTTGAAGGTTGGGTTGGCATCTTCAGAACAGATCAGGGCCTGGTCACGGGGTGAAGTCAAGAAGCCGGAAACAATCAATTACCGGACCCTGAAGCCTGAGCGGGAAGGGCTTTTCTGTGAAAAGATATTTGGACCGCAAAAAGACTGGGAATGCCACTGCGGCAAGTACAAGCGGGTCCGTTATCGCGGTATCGTCTGCGATCGCTGCGGGGTGGAAGTAACCCGGGCCAAAGTGCGGCGCGAAAGGATGGGCCATATTGAACTGGCCGCGCCCGTATCGCACATCTGGTATTTCAAGGGTATCCCGAGCCGGATGGGCTTACTGCTTGACATGTCCCCGCGGGCCCTGGAAAGAGTGCTTTATTTTGCCGCCTACGTGGTTATCGATCCCGGGGAAACCTATCTAAGCGACAAGCAGCTTTTAACCGAGGTTGAGTACCGGGAGTATTACGACAAGTATCAGGCCCTTTTTAAGAGCGGTAAAGGGTTTAAGGCCGAAATGGGGGCCGAAGCGATTAAAAAGCTGCTNAAGCGGCTCGATCTCGATCAGATTGCCCAGGATTTGCGCGAAGACCTGCTCAACTCCAGCGGCCAGAAAAAAGTTCGGGCCATCAGGCGCCTGGAAGTTGTCGAGGCCTTCCGCCAGTCGGGCAATGATCCGTCCTGGATGATCCTCGATGGCATTCCGGTAATCCCGCCCGACCTGCGGCCCATGGTCCAGCTCGACGGAGGCCGTTTTGCCACCTCGGATTTAAACGACCTCTACCGCAGGGTGATCAACCGCAATAACCGCCTGAAAAGGCTGCTCGACCTGGGCGCCCCGGATATTATTGTCCGGAACGAAAAGCGGATGCTGCAGGAAGCCGTTGATGCTTTGATCGACAACGGCCGCCGCGGCAGGGCCGTTACCGGGCCGGGGAACCGTCCGCTTAAGTCGCTCAGCGATATGCTTAAAGGCAAGCAGGGCCGCTTCCGGCAAAACCTGCTCGGCAAAAGGGTCGATTACTCGGGCCGTTCCGTCATCGTGGTCGGTCCCGAGCTCAAGCTCTACCAGTGTGGTCTGCCCAAGGAGATGGCCCTGGAACTGTTCAAGCCTTTTGTGATGAAACGGCTGGTCAGCGACGGCGAGGCCCACAACATCAAGAGCGCCAAGCGCATGGTGGAAAAAGTGCGGCCCGAAGTCTGGGACGTGCTTGAAGACGTGATCAAGGATCACCCGGTGCTTTTAAACAGGGCGCCGACCCTGCACCGCCTCGGCATCCAGGCTTTTGAACCGGTTCTGGTCGAAGGACGGGCGATCCAGATCCATCCCCTGGTCTGCGCCGCCTATAATGCCGACTTTGACGGTGACCAGATGGCCGTGCACGTGCCGCTTTCGGCCGAAGCCCAGGCGGAGGCCCGCCTGATGATGCTTTCTGCCCATAACATTCTCAACCCGAAGGAGGGTAAGCCGGTAACCACGCCGACCCAGGATATGGTTCTCGGTTGTTACTACCTGACTTTTGAAAGAAACGGGGCCCGGGGCGAAGGCAAGGTATTTCCTAATCCTGAAGAAGCGGTTACCGCTTACGACCTGGGGTATCTTGACCTGCAGGCCCGCATATTTATCAAAGCCGGCGGGTTCAAGGGGCGCGACTTTGTGCGCCGCAAAAAGTACCTCCTGACAACTGTGGGTAAGGTCATCTTTAATGATGCCTTCCCTAAAGATTTTCCCTATATGAACAATGCTGATTTTAACGATTCTTTGCCGGAACAAAACTTTGTTCCAGTCAAGAATTTTAACCCCCAGAAAACCCTGGAGGAGCTGCCGCGCAATAAGGCGATCAAGAAGGATTTTCTGGCCGATTTAATTGCCCGCTGCTTCAGGAGATATGGCAATACCAAGACGGCGGAAATCCTGGATGAAGTCAAGACCCTTGGCTTCCATTACGCCACCCGGGCCGGGGTTACGGTGGCCGTAAGCGATATTATGGTGCCGGAACAGAAACAGGAGATCATGAAGGCCGGTGAAGAAAAAGTCGAGGCTATCGAACAGCAGTATGAACGGGGCCTGATTACTGAAAAAGAACGCTATGACAGCGTTATTGAAGTCTGGGGCAAAGCAAAGGACGAGGTTACCAGCGCTTTAATGCAGGGCCTGGACGAGCTCAACCCGATTTACATGATGGCTCATTCCGGGGCCCGCGGTAACGAGTCCCAGATTACCCAGCTGGGCGGAATGCGGGGCCTGATGGCCGACCCGGCCGGGCGGATTATCGATATCCCGATCCGGGCCAATTTCCGTGAGGGTTTGACCGTGCTGGAATACTTTATTTCCACCCACGGCGCCCGCAAGGGCCTGGCCGATACCGCCCTGAAGACGGCCGACTCGGGTTACCTGACCCGCCGCCTGGTCGACGTGGTCCAGGATGTTATCGTTCGGGAAGAAGACTGCGGCACGGGCCAGTCGATCCGGCTCAGCGAGTTTCTTGAAAATGACGAGAACCTCCAGGATGCCGCCCAAAGGCTTATCGGCCGCTATACCCTGGAGCCAATTTACCATCCGGAGAGCGGGGAGGCCCTGATCGAAGCCGACACTTTGATTACAGAAGAAATGGTCCAGCAGATCCTCGAGCATAACATTAGCGAGGTCCTGTTCCGTTCAGTGCTTACCTGCAAAACCCGCCACGGCGTATGCGTAAAATGCTACGGCCGCGACCTGGCCACCGGCAAGGTTGTAAACGTGGGCGAAGCGGTGGGCATTATCGCCGCCCAGTCCATCGGCGAACCGGGCACGCAGCTTACTATGCGGACCTTCCATACCGGCGGCGTGGCCGGAGACGACATTACCCAGGGTTTGCCCCGGGTAGAAGAACTCTTTGAAGCCCGCAAGCCTAAAGGGCAATCGCTGATTGCTGAAATAGCCGGTGAGGTTGAAGTTATTGAGACCCGTTACAAACGGGAGATCAGGCTTACTTCCGAACACGGCGAAAACCGGGTCTACCCCATTCCGTACGGGGCCCGGATCAAAATCGAAAGCGGTCAGCAAATCAATGCCGGCGACGAATTAACCGAGGGATCAATCAACCCCCACGAACTGCTTAAAGTAAAGGGTGTGCGGGGAGTCCAGCTCTATATGCTCAAAGAAGTGCAGTGGGTTTACAAGATGCAGGGCGTGGATATTAGCGACAAGCATATCGAGATTATCGTCCGCCAGATGCTCAAGAAAGTTAAAGTGGAAGAGCCGGGCGATACCGATCTTCTGCCGGGCGGAATGCACGACAGCCACGTCTTTGATGAAATAAATGCCGGCGTAGAAGCCGAAGGCGGGCGTCCTGCCGTGGCCCGGCCGCTGCTTCTCGGCATTACCAAGACCTCTCTGGCTACAGAATCGTTCCTGTCGGCCGCTTCTTTCCAGGAGACAACACGGGTCCTGACCGAAGCTTCGATCAAGGGGCGCCAGGATCAGCTGCTGGGCTTAAAAGAAAACGTGATCATCGGCAAACTGATTCCGGCGGGCACGGGAATGTCCCGCTACCGGAATATTGAAGTGCGCCCCATCGGCGTGGAAGCGGAACCGGAAAAGGAAGAGCAGCCGGTGGCGGATCTCGACCTTGATACCGAAGAGACTGCCGTGGCCGCCAGGGGCGATCAAAGGCCGCAGGGACTGGAAGAAGATCCGGAGGTCTTCGAAGACTGAAGGCCTGCAAAAAAGTAAATTTTTAATTGACAAGGTTTGCCCATGGTGTTAAAATCTTAAAGTGCGTCTTAAAGGCGTTTAGAGGAGAGGTTTTTGATAAGGAAGGTGAGCCTTTCCCTTGGAAGATCAGGTAATGGAAGAATTGATTAATAATTCCCGGCATAAGGTGGTAGGGACCAGGCAAACCATGAAAGCCCTTGAAAAAGGGGAGGTTGAGATGGTTTTCGTTGCCGGTGATGCCGAGGAAAAAGTGATTCGCCCTGTAGCCTCCGCCTGCGATGATAATGGTGTGGAAGTGCGACAGGTCGAATCGATGGACCGGCTCGGCAAAATGTTTGGGATTAAGGTTAAAGCAGCCACGGCTGCCATATTAAAGGAAGTTTAAAGGAGGTGGACTAATGCCGACAATCAACCAGTTAGTTCGTAAGGGGCGTAAGCAGATTACCAAGAAAAGGACCGCGCCGGCGCTGGATCGTTCACCGCAGAAAAGGGGTGTTTGCACCAGGGTTTCGACCACTACCCCGAAAAAGCCTAATTCAGCCTTGCGGAAAATTGCCAGAGTCCGCCTGACCAATGGAATCGAAGCGACAGCCTATATTCCCGGGATTGGACATAACCTCCAGGAACACTCGGTTGTCCTGGTCAGAGGTGGCCGGGTTAAAGATTTACCCGGGGTTCGTTACCACCTGGTACGGGGCGCTCTCGATGCCGCCGGAGTGGAAAACAGGGCCCAGGGACGTTCGAAGTACGGCACCAAGAAGCCGAAAACGCAGTAAATTAGTAAGGAGTGGGTGATCGAATATGCCACGTAAAGGCCCTGTATCGAAAAGAGAAATTATAGCGGATCCGCTTTATAACAGTAAACTGGTCACCAGGTTTATCAACAAGCTGATGTATGATGGCAAAAGGGGAGACGCCCAGGACATCATATACGGCGCTTTTGATATAATCCGGGAAAAAACCGGCAAGGATCCGGATGAAGTTTTTGAAACTGCCGTCCGCAATGTTGCGCCGGTCCTGGAAGTAAAAGCCCGCCGGGTGGGCGGGGCAACCTACCAGGTGCCGGTGGAGGTCAGTTCTCATCGCAAGAATATCCTGGCCATACGCTGGATTATAAGTTTTGCCCGCGGGCGCTCTGAGAGAACCATGGATCAGCGCCTGGCGGCAGAGTTGATGGAAGCGGCCAGCGGAACCGGCAATTCTATTAAGAAGAAGGAAGATACACACAAGATGGCGGAAGCCAATAAGGCTTTTGCCCATTATCGCTGGTAATTTATCCGGCAGTAATTATGATTTATATTAGCGGTTTCTTTACAAGCAAGTCTCAGCAACTACAGGCCGGGACTTTAAAGCAGGAACCGGTATTTTCAGGAGAGGAGGGGTGACATGAGCAAGGAAGCAAAGAACGGAGCAAAAAAAGAATTAAATGTGCAGCAAGATCTGAATAAGATCAGGAACATCGGCATTGCCGCTCATATCGATGCCGGCAAAACGACCACCACCGAGAGGATCCTGTTTTATTCCGGGCGTGTGCACAAGCTGGGTGAAGTTCATGATGGGACAGCAACTATGGACTGGATGGCCCAGGAGCAGGAACGCGGCATAACCATTACTTCCGCAGCTACTTCCTGCCGGTGGAAAGATAATTTGATTAATATTATAGACACGCCCGGACACGTGGACTTTACGGTGGAAGTTGAACGGTCGATGCGCGTCCTGGACGGAGTGGTCGCTGTTTTCTGCGCCAAGGGCGGTGTAGAGGCCCAGTCGGAAACGGTCTGGCACCAGGCCGATCGCTACCATGTCCCCCGTCTGGCCTATATCAATAAAATGGACACCATCGGCGCTGACTTTTACAGTGTGGTCCAGCAAATGCGGGACCGGCTAAAAGCCCAGGTTTTGCCGATCCAGCTGCCCATCGGCCAGGAAGGCAGTTTTGTCGGCATAATTGATTTGATCAGCCTGCGGGCGATAATGTATGAAGACGATCTGGGCACCCGCAGCACCGAAACCGATATTCCTGAGGAGATGCAGGACAGGGTAAACCAGCACCGGGAAAAGTTAATTGAAATGGTTGCCGATTACGATGACAGGGTCATGGAAAAATACTTCAACGGCGAGGATATTACCGCAGAAGAGTGCTACAATGCCCTGCGTAAAGCTACGGTCCATCACAACCTGGTGCCGGTCCTGTGCGGCTCCTCCTATCGCAATAAGGGAGTCCAGCCCCTGCTTGACGCCGTGGTCAGGCTTCTGCCGTCCCCGGTGGAAGTGGGAGCGGTAAAAGGCTTCAACCCGAAAAACGGCGAAGAAGATTTTCGCCTCCCCTCCAATGATGCCCCTTTCTCCGCCCTGGTTTTTAAAATCATGGTCGATCCCTATGTTGGCAAAATTGCTTTTGCCCGGGTTTATTCCGGCACCCTGAAGAAGGGTTCCATGGTCTACAATGCCACGCGGCAGCAGCGTCAGCGGGTAAGCAGGCTGATCAGGATGCACGCCAATTTCCGGGAGGAAATAGAGGAAGCTAAAACCGGGGATATCCTGGCCCTGGCCGGGCCGAAAGAGATCAGCACGGGTGAATCCCTTTGCGCGCTTGACAAACCGATTATTTTAGAAAATATTAAGTTTCCCGAACCGGTCATCTCGATTGCCATTGAGCCTAAAACGAAGGCCGACCAGGAAAAAATGACCATTTCCATGCAGCACCTGGCTGAAGAAGATCCTACTTTCCAGATCCATACCGATCAGGAGACCGGCCAGACGATCATTTCGGGGATGGGAGAGCTCCATCTCGAGATTATCGTGGACCGCCTCCTGCGGGAGTTCAAGGTCCAGGCCAATGTCGGTAAGCCCCAGGTTGCCTACAAGGAAACAGTGCGGGAAGCGGCGGTTGCCGAAGGGCGTTTTGTCCGCCAGTCCGGCGGTCGCGGCCAGTACGGGCATGTAAAAATCGAGCTCATGCCGCTTGAATCCGGGGAAGGGTTTCTCTTCGAAAACAAAATTGTCGGAGGCGCGATTCCAAAAGATTTTATTCCATCCGTTGAAAGTGGGCTCAGGGAAGCTTCCCACAACGGGATCCTGGCCGGTTACCCGGTGATCGATGTTAAAACTGTCCTGGTTGACGGTTCTTTCCACGAAGTGGATTCATCGGAACTGGCTTTCCGGATTGCCGGTTCCAAGGCTTTTAAAACCGCCATGTCCAAGGCGACGCCCATACTTCTGGAACCGGTAATGAAAATGGAAATTTCCGCGCCCGAGGAGTACCTCGGCGATATAATTGGCGATTTAACCGGGCGCAGGGGGCGGATCCTGGCTACCGAACCCAAAGGCGCCCATCAAATAGTGCGTGGGGTTGTGCCCCTTTCCGAAGTATTTGGTTATGCTACTGAGCTGCGTTCCCATACCCAGGGGCGCGGTGTTTACAGCATGGAGTTTTACCGTTATGAAGAGGTTCCCCAGAGCATTGCTCAAAAAATAATTACTCAAAGTATCGCTTATCAATAGTGGAGGTGCATTTAGTTGGCGAAGCAGAAGTTTGAGCGGACGAAACCGCATGTGAACGTAGGGACGATTGGTCACGTGGACCACG
>SL_8KL_010_SEDDRAFT_10002321_pt1 | contig 16118 bp, 10 predicted proteins | sample SodLakKL_010_SED_4_FD_11160 | JGI IMG/M metagenome (IMG submission 11160)
ACCAAGAAGATAGCCCGCCAGCACGGCCTTCATGCCACCTTTATGCCCAAACCCATAGAGGGGATAAACGGCTCGGGTATGCATGTCCACCAGTCACTTTCTCGCAATGGTGATAACATCTTCTATGATCCTGAAGATGAAAGGGATTTAAATCAGGAGGCCTATCACTATATAGGGGGACTGCTCAAGTACGCTCCTGAATACACCGCCATCACCAATCCCACGATCAATTCCTATAAGAGGTTGATACCGGGCTATGAAGCCCCTGTCTATATATCCTGGTCTACCTGCAACCGCAGTGCACTTGTCAGAGTGCCGGCCAGCCGGGGAGCGGGCACCAGGGTGGAGCTGAGAAATCCCGATCCCTCTTCCAACCCCTATCTGGCTATGGCTGTTACCTTAAAAGCAGGTCTGGAAGGCATAAAACAGGGAATATCACCGGGGGAGGAGACGAGGGAGAATATTTACAGCATGGACCGGCAGAGGCGCGAGAAGAACGGTATAACCAGTCTTCCCGGCAGCATAAAAGAGGCTGTGAGTAATCTTGAGGAGAGCGAGCTGATGAGGGAAGCGCTGGGTGATCATATTTTCAATAAGTTTATAAGGGCTAAAAAACTGGAGTGGGATGATTATAAGAAACAGGTGCACAGGTGGGAGCTTGATAGATATCTCCTGAACTATTAAAAATATAGTTAGCGCCCGCCTTCGCCCGGTGACGGGCGCTAACTATATTTGTGTTATGCAGATCACTGATCATGCTGTTTCGGAAGGTGGTTTGCAGAAAAGAGGTTTGACAATTACAATTCTTTATATTATAATTAACTTGCAATTGGGAGCGCTACCGAAATATTTATTGATTTAAATCATTACAAAAGAGGGCAATAGATATGAAAAATAAAGATATTGATATTTATACAATAGCAGATAAAGCAGGTGTTTCTAAAAGCACTGTATCAAGAGTTTTAAATAATAAGGAGGATGTCAGCGCAAAGACCAGAGAGAAAGTTCTTGAAGTAATAGAGGAATTAAAATATAAGCCTAATAGTTCAGCCAGGGGGCTTGCCAGCCAGAGAACAAAAACAGTAGGACTTGTTGTCTCAGAGATCACCAATCCTTTTTTTGCAATGTTTGTCAAAGGTGCTGAAGATAAGGCCATGGAGGAAAACTATAACATAATGCTCGCCAACAGCAATTGGGTTGTGGAAGAGGAATTAAAGTGTATTAGAATGTTTGAAGAGGGCAGAGTTGATGGAATATTGATGATCAGTGGTGGTGGAAGTGATTTAATTAATAATTACTTAAATAATCTGGCCAATAAAGAAACCCCCTTGATTGTGGTAGATAGAAAGATAGATAATGAAGAAATTCCCAAGGTTAATGTTGATAATACTGCTGCTGCTTTTAAAGGTGCCAGATATTTAATTGATCTGGGCCATGAGAAAATAGCCTTTGTTAAGGGTGATGATGTGGCGGCATCTGGAGCTTCAATCGACAGGGTTAAAGGCTATAGAGAGGCTCTGCAGAAATTCGGTATTGAAAAAGAGATTATCGAACCGGGATTTTTCGACAGAGATGGGGCCTATCAGGCGACAGAGAAAATTTTGAGCGATCATAAGGATATTACTGCGATATTTTATGCCTCGGATATGATGGCAGTGGGGGGCCTCAAAGCTCTGGATAAAGCCGGTATAAAGGTCCCGGATGATGTATCTGTACTTGGTTTTGATGATATTGAATTAGCTTCAATAATAGATCCCGCCTTAAGCACTTTAAAACAGCCGCGCTATAAAATGGGATATCTGGGCATGAAGAAGCTGATCAATAAACTGGAAGGCAAACCAAAAGAGTCCTATGATGAAGATGTAATGTTTGATGTTGAACTGGTTGAGCGTGAATCCACCAGAAAAATAAAATAAACATGAATATATTAAAACATATAGAAATTATTGCTGTTCAAATCCGGGTTTTTATATATTTTTCGGGTTTTTGGGAGCGCTACCGAACACTAGCTCTGATAATTAGTTTAAATTTCATTTAACTGTTTGGATTGTTCTGCAAAAGATCATTGTCGGCTTGAATAGCTGTGCTGTCAACTAAGAGAATTTTTAGGAGGGCGGAAAAATGTCAGAAGAATATTATTTAGATGATAACAGAAATTACATAATTAAAAACTATCAGAATAAAAATACATTTGCCAGTTTTCTTCCCGGAATAGCAGGAAAGATGGGAATTCCGCTCTGGGCCTTTTACGTCAATAGGGGGCAGGGTATTGCCAGTTTTGGGCTGAAGAATAAAGACAGTTCAATCATGGAGTTTTATCCTGCCAATAAGTCCTATCAAAATGTAGCGGCTAAAGGTTTCAGAACTTTTTTTAAGCTCCAGCAGAATGGGGAAGAGCTGATCTATGAACCATTCAGAAAATTGGATAGTGGCATTAAAACTGAGATGGAAATCTCTCTTCATGCTTTAACTATTACCGAAACAAACTATAATCTGGATCTTATGACAAAAGTAAAGTATTTTATCCTTCCGGGAGAAAACTTTGCCGCCCTGGTTAGAAGAGCAAACGTCAAAAACCTTTCAGATACTGCTAAAAACTTAGAAATTCTAGACGGAATGCCGATTCTGATTCCCTATGGGATTAAGCATAACTCACTGAAGGAGATCAGCCAGACCATCTCAGCCTGGGCTAAGGTTTACTGCCTTGAAGATAAGACACCTTTCTATCGTCTTCGGGCTACCGCAGAAGATGACCCCGAGGTTAAGAAGATGTCTGCAGGCAACTTTTATATTGCTTTTACTGAACATAAAAATGGACTTAAATTATTATCACCTCTGGTTGACCGGGAGGTTATCTTTGCCGAGATGACCGGTCTTGAAGAGCCTCTTGGTTTTAAAAGAGACAATCTTTCAGAATATAAGGGTGAGCAGCTTCTGGAAAATCAATTTCCCGCAGTTATGACCGCTGAAAGTCTGGAACTAACGGCAGGTGAAAAAGCCGAGATCAACTCACTTTTTGGTCATCTGGCTGACCTCTCCAGGCTGGCTGAACTAAAAAACAAAGTTCTGACAGAGGGTTATCTCGATGGCAAAGAGTCAGAGAGCGAGAATATTCATAATTATTATGCTGATAAAATGTTTACTGTCAGCGGCAGCTCAAAGCTTGATGCATACAGCAGGCAGACCTTTATGGATAATATTCTCAGGGGCGGTTTCCCCGAGAACTTTGGCAGCCAGGGCAGCAAAACTGCCTATCATATCTTCTCGCGCAAGCATGGAGATCTGGAGAGAGATTATAATGATTTCCAGTTAGAGCCAGCTTTTTATTCCCAGGGCAACGGTAATTATAGAGATATTAATCAGAATAGACGTTCGGACCTTTTCTTTAATCCGGAAGTCAAACAGGATAACATCAAGGTTTTCGTCAACCTAATTCAGGCCAATGGATATAATCCTCTGGTTATTGAGGGGAAGAAATTCATTCTATCTGAAAACGCTGATAAAGATAAAATAGCAGCTCAGATTGATCCTGCTGATAAAGACAGGGTGTTTGAACGGCTTAATAATCCTTTCACTCCAGGAGAATTCGCTTTATTTATCGAGAATCACAGCATTGACATCAAAACTGAACTGGATATATTGCTCGATATTATTATAGATAATTCCTGTTTTTGGACTGAAGCGAATTATGGAGAGGGTTACTGGATCGATCACTGGACCTATATCATGGATTTAATTGAGAACTACCTTGCAGTTTACCCTGAAAAAGACGGGGAACTTCTGTTTCATGATAGAAGTTATACTTTCTATGACAGTTATGTCAGGGTCCTCCCCCGACAGGATAAATATGTCTTAACTGAAAAAGGACCCCGTCAGTATGATGCTGTACGGGAGGATAAAGCTAAAAAACAGGAAATTGCAGAGAGAGATAAGTTTCCTCACTACCTGAGAACCGGGGATGATGAAATTTATTATACAGATCTGGCAACCAAACTGATGACACTGGTAATAAATAAAATATCAACTATAGATCCGGCCGGTGTGGGAATTGAGATGGAAGCGAACAAACCAGGCTGGTATGATGCATTGAACGGACTTCCCGGACTTTTTGGTTCTTCGACCGCCGAGACCATGGAACTGTTAAGGCTGGTCGAATTTCTGCAGAAAAAATTTAAAATTGAAGATGGACAGTCGGCTGAACTCACTCTGCCGGTAGAACTTTATGAATTTTACCTTCAGATATCTGAAATTTTAGAGGAGTGGGCCAGGGAAAGAGATGATTTCAGCTACTGGCAGCAAGCAAGCTCAGCCAGAGAAAAATATCGCTCCAGTGTTTTCGACTGTCTATCGGGAGAGGAAGAAGCCCTCCATTTTGAGAAAATCCAGGAATTTTTGGACCGGGCCAGAGAAAAGCTTGAAGATGCGGTTGACTCTGCCAGAGGGGAAGCCGGTCTTTATAACCTGTATTACTACTACGAAGCTGTTGAATATGAAAAGACAGGACAATTTTCTGAGAGCGGATTACCACTTTTGAAAATAACTGAATTCAAACAGCATAGTCTGCCTGCTTTTCTTGAAGGTCAGGTGAGAGCCTACAAAGTGCTCAAATCCAGGGAGGCTGCAGCCCGCCTGCATGATAATGTTCAGTCCAGCGAACTATACGACAGGCCTTTGCAGATGTATCGAGTTAATGAAGATTTAACAGATCAGAGTTATGAAATCGGTCGGGCAAGGGCTTTCAGTTCAGGCTGGCTGGAAAATGGTTCGATCTGGCTCCATATGGAATACAAATATTTACTGGAGCTATTAAAAGCCGGGCTCTATCAGGAATTTTATCAGGCCATCGAAAACGCTCTGATACCCTTCCAGAACCCTGAAAGATATGGTCGCAGTATTCTGGAAAACAGCTCGTTCCTTTTAAGCAGCTACAATACTGATAGAAAAAATCACGGCCGGGGTTATGTGGCCAGGTTGAGCGGATCAACTGCTGAATATATTCATATCTGGTCTTTGATGGCTTTCGGTCCGGAGCCTTTTAAGCACAGCAGCAGTGATAAAGAATTGATCTATGCGCCCAGGCCCGCTCTTAAGGCAGAATTCTTTACCAGGGAAAGCAAAAAGGCCCGTCTGCAGTTTAGCAGACAGAAAGACCAGCTTGTTAGGATTCCTGAAAATTCTTTTGCTCACCGTTTTCTGGGCAGCATGCTGGTTATATATAACAATCCCGGGCGGAAAGATACATTCGGAGATGATAAAGCATTAATTCGAAGTTATAAAATTACCACTGAAAAAGATAGAGAGATAAAAATAAAGGGCGGGGAAGTTAAAGGGGAACTCGCTCATAAAATTAGAGATGGCAGAGTTAAAAAGATAGACATTTTATTAAAGTAAAGTGAAAACACCAATTTGGGAGGGAAACCATGATTTTGTTCAGGAGCACACATTCTCAGGATGTATTTAGGGGAAAATTGTTGTTAAAGAAAACTCTTTTATTGACAGGTCTGATGGTTATTTTGATTTCTATGAGTTTTGGCACCCGGGTGCTGGCTGATTCCAGTAATATTCTGGGAAATCATGATTTCAGTCAGGGTTTCTATACAGCTGATGATGATTTAGACGAGAGGGGGGCAGGCAATTTTGATACAGAAAACAGCTGGTTATTTTTATTGAATAATGGAGATGCAGCTGCTGAAATCGATGATGGTGCCCTTAAAGTCGATATTGATAGCGGTGGATTCACCTCCTATGCAGTCCAGCTGTTGCAGGCTCCTGTTACTCTGGAAGAAGGTTACAGGTACAGGGTAAAATTTGAGGCCAGAGCTTCTAAAGAAAGAGATATTGAACTCAAATTAGGTGGGACTGAAGATAGAAACTGGGTTTCTTATAATCAGGGTGAAGGCGATACTGATGGTATGCTATTCGATCTGACAGAGGAGATGGAATCATATGAATTTGATTTTGTCATGGACGAGGAAACCGATGAAATGGCCAGATTTGAATTTCAGCTGGGTTTGGATAATGGAACCGTCTGGCTTGATAACGTTGAACTGAGTAAAATAGAAGAGGTTGAGGAAGCTGAAAGACCTGATGATAGGCCTGAGAAGGAATGGGTCTACGATGATGAGTTCTTTTTCCTTTTCAATGTGGCTGTGGGCGGCGACTGGCCTGGCTATCCTGATGAGACCACCGAATTTCCCGCCAGAATGAAAGTGGATTACATCCAGGTTTATGACCGGGATGGGAATTTGGAGTGGGAGGATAGATTTGAAGAATCTGAAATAAATCGGGATTACTGGACTTTTGAAACCGGAAATGGCCATGCTCAGGGTATTCCGGGCTGGGGTAATGATGAGCTGCAGTATTATACAGATGGTGAAAATGCCTGGATAGAGGATGATATCTTAATTCTGGAAGCAAGAGAGGAGGAAAGGACGGACCAGTTTGGATCTTATGACTATACGTCAACAAGAATGATCACCCAGAGCAGTGTAAGCATGAAATATGGCAGAGTCGAAATAAGCGCTAAACTGCCAGATGGCGGACAGGGCATCTGGCCCGCACTCTGGATGTTAGGAGAGAATATTGATGAAGTTGACTGGCCTGATTGTGGTGAGATAGACATTATGGAATTTCTCGGACAGAATCCAGATGAAATCCACGGAACGGTTCATGGTCCAGGCCATTATGGTGGAGATGGGCTGGGAGATAATTATCTGCTGCCGGAGGGAGATTTTACTGAAGATTTTCATACTTTTATACTGGAATGGGAGGAGGACGAAATCAGATGGTATGTTGATGATGAAGAGGATCCTTTCCACAGGATCAGAAAAACCTCTGCCGGGGGTGTTGAGAAGGTAAATCAATAAAAAATTTATCCAGGTTCAAATTTGGAATCCGTTGAGAAGTTTGACAATTATCACTTCACATATTATAATAAACTCGTATTTGGGAGCGTTCCCGGCATTCATAAAATTTATATATATATAAATTTTGAGATGTGATGCTGCCTATTTAGAAAGCAAATTATTCCCGGCAAACCTGACACCAGGCAAAGATCTGCTGATTAAAACACCAAATATTAGCAGCCGGCCAATTAGCAGCAAATATTTATCTTCAGGGGGTGGTTAATGGTATCCTGTAAGCAGTTTATTGAGTTCTGCATCTCCAAAATTGCAGACTTGCGGTTAAATGGAGTTTGAAGTTCAGGCCAGATCTCTTATTTTGTCTAAAATTACTAATAAAGGGAGGATTGTTATGTCTAAAAGAAAAGTTATAACGGTTTTATTGCTCCTTGTTTTTGTATTTAGTTTTAGTCTGGCTGTGGAGGCCGGGGAAAGAACCCGGGATAACACCCTGGTATATGGTGGTGGGCTCTGGGTGCCTCCCTCTAATTGGAATCCGATCCACTGGGATTCAATAACAGGAACTGATGGTCTGGTTTATGAAACTCTCTTTCATTATGATCCCCTTAATGATGAATTTATCCCCTGGCTGGCGGAAGATGGTTACTGGTTAGAAGAAGAAGATACTTATTTTCTGGAGTTGAGAGAGGATCTTCACTGGCAGGACGGGGAAGACCTTGATGCCGAAGACGTTAAGTTTACCTTCACTCTTGCCCGGGAATATGATCTCCCCTATTCTCCTATCTGGGACTGGCTAGATGAAATTGAAATTCATAATGACACTGAACTCTCCTTTGTTTTCGATGAGGCGCCCTATCATGAATGGCAGGAGATGCTTTACGATCATCTGATTTTTCCTGAACACATCTGGAGCGAAATTCCGGGAGATGAGCTTTTAGAGGTCGCCAACGAGGAACCTGTAGGTAGTGGTGCTTATAAATATTATGATGCCCAGGATGATCGGATGATATGGGAAAGAAATGATGATTGGTGGGGAATAGAGCATTTTGGCGAACCCACTCCCAGATATCTGGAAAATGTAGTCGTTTACGAAAACAATATTGCTCTGGGTATGCTCCTGCAGGGTGAACTGGATTTAAGCAACTATTTCCTGCCCGGAATACCAAGGTTGAAAGAGAGTCCAGATTATGATCTTACCACTTATTACGAAGATGAGCCATACATGCTGCCTGAAAATACCGCCATGCTTTTTATGAATACTGAAAGACCAGGGCTGGATGACCCCGAATTTAGAAGAGCTTTAGCTTTTGCCATAAATCCCGAGATCATTGTAGAAAGAGTTTTTGAGGGTATGGTTGAAGTGGCTGATCCCACGGGCTTATTCGGAGATGGCTGGATGGAACTGCATAGTGAAGAGGTAGCAGATGAATATGGTTTCCACTATGATCCCGAAACTGCCGAAGAAATGCTCGATGAAGCAGGTTATGTTGATACAACAGGTGATGGCTGGAGAAACACCCCTGATGGCGATGACCTGGAATTTACCATTATAGTTCCGGGAGGCTGGACAGACTGGATGGAATCCATAGATGTAATTGCTGAACAGTTTAATGAGATTGGTATCGATGCTGAGCCTGATTATCCAGACATATCTATATATGAAGATCAGATGTTCAGTGGCGATTTTGACATGTTGATCAATAATTTCGGTTCCGGGTTGAGTTCTACCCCATACAGTTACTGGGACTGGGTTGCCTATGATCAGATCGATGCTGAAACTGTTACAGATGGAAATTTCGGCCGTTACGATAATCCCGAGCTCTTTGAGAAAATTGATCAATTCAGCCAGACTCCCATTGGTGACGAAGAGGCTGAGGATATAGCGGCAGATATTCAACAGATTCTTCTAGAAGATATGCCTTCTATACCCATGTGGTATAATGGTATGTGGGCTCAGTCCACCAATATCCACTGGACCAACTGGCCAACTGAAGATAATCCTGTTGGTCTGCCTAGCAGCTGGGAGGGCATGTGGACAATGGGAGGTCTGGATATGTTAATTGAACTGGAGCAGATCGAGTAAATTTATTGGAACTTACAGATACAACATTCAGGCATCTAATAAAGATCTGATTGAGATCTCTGGAGTCCCACATTTTCTTTATAACAGAAGTTCAATTCTGGCAGACTTAAATTATATCAGGGCCCGATACATGAGTATCGGGCCCAAAATATTACCAATGCAAAAAGAAAGGAGTAATTTTTTTAATGGGCAAATATTTCGGCAAAAAGCTTGCCATATATCTGGTAACCTTTTTTGTGGCTGTGACAATTAACTGGATGGTTCCCCGCTTTATGCCCGGGGATCCTATTTTGAGCATGCTGGCTCAGTTTCAGGGGCTGGAGGGTGGCCAGGAGATAATTCAAAGTCGCTTTGTTGAATCTTTCGGCCTGGATCAGCCTTTAATCTATCAGTATTTTAATTTCTGGCGCTCACTCTTTAGTGGTGACCTCGGTGTCAGCCTGACTATTTATCCCCGGCCTGTTATTGATATAATAAAGAGTTCTATTTTTTTTGATATAGTTATAGTGTTTCCGGCTGTTACATTAAGCTGGATTGTCGGCAATAAAGCAGGAGCCTATTCCGGCTTTAAGAAAAAAGCCGATTCTTTTTTAATGCCCTTTTTCTATTTTTTAAGCTCTTCACCCTATTTTTGGTTTGCCATAGTGGTAGTTTATGTCTTTGGGATACGCCTTGATATCTTTCCTACCAGTCATGCCTATAGCCCGGGTATGACGCCAGGTTTTACTCTGCCATTTATATTAAATTTTATCAGGCACTGGTTTCTACCCTTCTTTACTCTGTTTTTGGTTCAGCTTGGAGGCTGGGCTATCGGAATGAGAAATATGATCATCTATGAAAAGAAAGCAAATTATTCCGAATATATGAAGTCTTTGGGAGCAAAAGATAAAATGGTCAGAAGATATGCATTTAGAAATGGAGTTTTGCCTCAGGTAACAGGACTTGCTATTCAGATTGGCACCATAATATCCGGTGCTATTCTTGTTCAGCAGGTTTTTTCCTATCCAGGTCTGGGCTACAGGATGGTGCAGGCTGTTCAGAACCAGGATTTTTTCCTGCTTCAGGGCTGCTTTCTGGCATTGATAACAATGGCTCTGGGGGCAAATTTTATTGTGGATATTGTTTACATGATAATTGATCCTCGCATTAGACATTCTTACAAGGAGGGAGAATAATCTATGGCTGTCTGGCAAAAAATCAAAAACAATGAAAACATCTATTATGCTTTAACTAACAGAAAAGTCCAGCTGGGATTCAGCCTCTTTTTTCTGATTTTTTTGCTGTCCATTATTGGACCTATGATTACCAGATACAGCTATACAGAATTTGCCGGTCCAGGTAATCATCCTCCCTCCAGTGATTACTGGTTCGGCACAACCATACAGGGGCGAGATGTATTTACCCGGACTGTCTTTGGACTTCGTTCCACAATTCTGGTTGGTTTTATCGGGGGCGTGATTGCCAGTTTTATCGGTGTTATTATTGGACTGGTAGCCGGTTATAAAGGCGGTTTAGTGGATGAAATTTTAATGATGCTGACAAATGTGGTCCTCACCTTCCCCACACTTGCTGTACTGATAATTATAGCAGCCTATCTTCCCTATCGGGGAATTGTGAACATGGCAGTGCTGGTGGGTCTGACCGTCTGGCCCTGGACAGCACGGGCGGTACGGTCCCAGGCCATGTCATTAAAAAGCTCGGGATTTGTGGATCTATCCCGGATATCTTCCAACCATATACTGCGAATACTTTTTGAGGATATTGCCGCCAATATGTTCTCATACATCTTTATGGTCTTTATCCTTCAATTCATGGGAACTATTCTCGCCACTGTAGGATTGGAGTTTCTTGGACTTGGTCCAACTCGAGGTATTTCTCTGGGATTAATTATGCAGAACGCTGTAAACTGGAATGCACTGGAGCTGGGCATGTGGTGGTGGGGAATTATCCCAGGTTTGCTTCTGACAATCATGATAGTATCTCTCTATTTTATTAATACCGGTCTGGATGAAGCTTTTAATCCTAAATTAAGGGAGTTTTAAACTATGGAAGACAGCGAAGCTGTACTGGAAATATCTGATCTCAAAACCTATTACCGGGTCATGAAAGGTGATGTTAAAGCGGTAGATGGCCTGAATTTCACCATTAAAAGAAGAGAAATTCTGGGGGTTGTAGGAGAATCAGGCTGCGGCAAGAGCACGCTGGCTTACTCCCTCATTTCTTTAGATAAACCTCTGCAGCATATATCTGGAGAGGCCAGACTTTTAGGACAGGATTTGATGCAGCTTTCCAAAAAGGAAAAAAGAAAACTTAAGCTGAAGAATATATCAATAATTCCCCAGTACGCTTTAGATGCCTTCAGTCCAACCAAGAAGATCAAGACTTTTATAAAAGATCTGGTCAAACAGCACGGGCGCCGTGCTGATAGGGATTTCATGAATAAGGTCAAAGAGAGATTTCAGATTGTCAACCTCTCTACTTCAGTTCTGAATCGATATGCGATGGAACTATCAGGAGGGATGAAACAGAGGGTGGTTATGCTGATATCCTCTATGCTCAATCCGGATTTATTGATAGCCGATGAAATAACCTCAGCTCTGGATGTAACTTCGCAGCGTTATGTTACAACATTACTGGCCGATCTCAGAGATGAGGGAATTATAGGTTCTGCCATTTTTATTTCCCATGATCTGGCCACCCTATATCAGATTGCAGATCGCATTCTGGTAATGTATGCCGGCCGTTTGGCTGAACTTGGAGGTGCAGATGAAATTGTCCATAATCCCCGCCACCCCTATTCACGAGCCCTGATCAGTTCTCTACCCCGGGTCGGTATTCAACACAAAGATAGGAGATTAACAGGCATAAAAGGCACACCGCCGGATCTCACCGATATTGAAGAGGGCTGTCGATTTAGATTTCGCTGTCAGCATCGAACTTCAGAATGTGATGCTTCGCCGGAAATGGATCAGATCCAGCAGCGCCACTATATCAGATGTTGGAACTATAAGTCTCTGGGAAGTGATCAAAATGCGTAAAAATAATGAACCTATTCTGGAAGCCAAAGATCTGACAAAAATATATTCCAGCGGAATAATCAATAAAGAGTATACTGTAGCTGTAAATAATGCTTCTTTTGAACTTTATCCCGGAAAGGTGACTTCACTTGTCGGAGAGAGTGGCAGCGGAAAAACGACCATTGGCCGGCTGATTTTAAAATTAACCGAACCCAACTCGGGAAAGATTTTATTTAAAGAAGAGGATATCACCGATATAGAGGGGAGAAGCAGCAAAAAAGACTATTATCGTCAAATTCAGGGGGTCTTTCAGGATCCATTTTCCTCCTTCAATCCCCTCTTTAAAATCAACCGGGTTTTCGACATGGTCTTCCGGGAATTTGAACTGGAGGCGGAAAACAAGGAAGAGCTCATCTCTCAGTCTCTTCAGGAAGTTAACTTAAATCCGGAGCGAATTTTAGATAAATATCCCCATCAGTTAAGCGGTGGTCAACTTCAGAGGCTTTTGATTGCCCGGGCCCTGCTCCTGGATGTTGATATTCTGGTAGCCGATGAAATTATCAGCATGCTGGATGCTTCCACCAGGATGGGGGTTTTAAATCTGCTGGTCGATATCTGCCGGGATAAGGGACTGGCTGTTTTATTTATCACCCATGATTTAAACCTGGGTTACTACCTCAGCGATGATACTCTAATCCTCCATGAGGGCAACCTGGTGGAAAGGGGGGCCACCACTAAAGTTTATGAAAACCCCCGCCACCCCTATACCCAGATGTTATTTGAATCGGTTCCGGATATCGAGGAAAAGTGGGACCGCAGCGAGGAATTTATTCCCGAACAGATCACAGAAGTTGTGGAAGAGTTTTATCAAAATAACCGGGAAGAAGGTTACAAAGAGGTAGAGGAGAATCATTACGTATTGATGAGCCTGCCGGATAACATCGGCTGAGGGGATGGATGTCATTAATCAACAAACAAAAGACATGTCTGAAAATTATAAGGAGGCAATATAAATGTTAGAAAGAAATTTCCCTTCTGATTTTATCTGGGGGAGCGCCGCTTCATCATATCAAATAGAGGGTGCTCATGATCAGGATGGCAGAGGTGAATCGATCTGGGATAGGTTTTCCCATACCTCCGGTAATATTCACAATAATGATACCGGTGATGTGGCCTGTGACCACTACAACCTCTATCAGGAGGATATCAACTTGATGCAGGATCTGGGTCTCGACAGCTATCGCTTTTCAATCTCCTGGCCCAGGATATTTCCCGAAGGTCGTGGTGATATTAATCAGGACGGACTGGATTTTTATAAAAGACTGGCGGACGGATTGTTGGAAGCAGGTATTAAGCCGGCCGCTACACTCTATCACTGGGATCTGCCGCAGGCCCTGCAGGATGAGGGGGGCTGGTTTAACCGGGATATAATTCATTATTTTCGGGAATACGCGGAGGAAATCTTCAAGGAACTGGGCGATTTTATAGATTTTTGGATAACTCATAATGAGCCCTGGGTTGTAGCCTTTTTGGGACATTATTTTGGTGAACATGCTCCGGGGATTACCGATCAGGCTAAAGCAGTGGCTGTATCTCATAATCTCCTGCTCTCTCATGGGCTGGCAGTTCAGACCTATAGGGATCTTTTCGGCAGTCAGGGAGAAATTGGACTGACACTGGACCTCCATCCAGTTTATCCAGCCGGTGATTCCTCCCGTGACAGAAAGGCTGTAGAACTCTGTGATGCCTTTAAAAATCGCTGGTTTCTGGAACCAATTTTTCGAGGTCGTTACCCGGAAGAACTTCTGACAAAATACCAGCAGCATCTGCAGCAGCCGGAAATAGAGGATGATGATCTGGAGATAATCTCAAAGCCGGTGGATTTTTTGGGGGTAAATTATTATACCCGCAAGCTGGTGGGATATAATCCCAAACCACAGATACTGAAATTTCGGACTGTCGATGTGGAGGATAGCAAACATACCGCTATGGGCTGGGAAGTCTATCCTGAAGGACTCTATGATCTGCTCTCTCGTATCGATCAGGACTACCAGCCAGAAAAAATATTTATTACCGAGAATGGAGCAGCATATGATGATGAAGTTACAGTTTCTGCTGAGGGTAAAGCAGTTAGGGATCCTGAGAGAATCGATTACGTCAGACAGCATATAGATATGGCGGGGAGAGCAGTTGAAGAAGGGGTGCCCTTAAAAGGTTATTATCTCTGGTCTTTACTTGATAATTTTGAATGGGCATATGGTTACAGCAAGAGGTTTGGCATTATATATGTCGATTTTGAAACCCAGGAGAGAATCTTCAAGGACAGCGCTCGCTGGTACCGTGATCTGATCAACAATCAAGAGGAGTATTCCGGATAATATTCTTGATGCAGCTGGAATTGAGGGAGGTTTTAAAATTGTCAAAACTAAAAAGTAAACATGTTGTTTTCATAGTGGGGCATGAGTTTGAAGACGTTGAGGTGCTTTATCCCTTACTCCGCTTGAGCGATAAAGGGGCGAAGATTTCTATAATTCCAGTAAAAACAGGTTTTCATTCCAGGCCTTATGTAGCAGATAAACCTGTAACCGGAAGATTTGGACATACTATTAAGGATGGTAATATATTAACTGGTAGAGTTCCCGACGACCTGCCCGAGTTTTGCCAGAATATAATTAATAGTTTGGAGGACAAATAATGAGTAAAAACATAAATGACCGGATTGACTCCATTATTGAAAGAATGACTTTAGAGCAAAAGGCTTCTTTATGTTCTGGTAAAAGTTTCTGGGAAACTGAAAGTTTTGAGGAACTTAATATTCCGTCTTTGCTAATGTCAGACGGACCTCATGGGTTAAGATATGTAGCTGATCGACATCATCAGGATCCGGCTAGACCAGCAACGTGTTTTCCCACAGCTTCAGCAATGGCTGCTTCCTGGGACCGCTCTTTGTTAGAAGATATAGGTGAAGCTATAGCTGAAGAGTGTAAAGCTAATGATGTTGATATAATATTAGGCCCTGGAATTAACATAAAGAGGTCTCCCCTTGGAGGCAGGAATTTTGAATATTATTCAGAAGACCCATATTTGACTGCGGAACTTGCTATTTCTTTCATAAATGCTGTGCAGTCTAAAGGTGTGGGCACCTCATTGAAGCATTATGCTGCCAACAACCAGGAGACAAAGCGTTTGTTTATAGATGCAGATATTGAGGAGAGAGCGCTCAAGGAAATATATTTATATGCTTTTGAGAGGTGTGTGAAAGAGGCTGAGCCCTGGACGGTTATGTGTGCTTATAATAGAATTAACGGTGTTTTCGCTTCTGAAAATAATTACTTGCTAACAGAATTACTCCGGAATAAATGGAATTTTTCCGGTTTTGTTGTTTCCGATTGGGGTGCGGTACATGATAGAGTTGCAGGAATTAAAGCCGGATTAGATTTAGAAATGCCAGGTCCTTCAGATATTAATGATAAAAAAATTATTGAAGCCGTAAATAGCGGAGAGCTTAGAGAGAAACTTTTAGATCAAGTTGTGCGCAGAAACTTGAAAATTATATTAAGAGCACAGTCTAAAAACAGCAATCGCAGCGAAATTCCCGGGGAAAGACATGCAAAACTTGCTGAAGAAAAAGCAGCCGAATGTTTTGTGCTGTTGAAAAATGAAAATGATTTATTACCTCTGGGANGGTCGGAGGAATATTCTTCAAAGCAAATAGCTGTTATTGGAAAGCTGGCTGAAAACCCAAGATATCAGGGNGGCGGGAGTTCTAAAGTNAANCCAACTGATTTAAAAATTCCACTAAAAGAATTGAGAAAGAAAAGTGATCATATAGGTTTCGATCTGATTTATTATCCTGATTACTCNTCACAANAAGCTATATCAAAAGCTCAAAATGCAGATNTAACAATTATATTCGCAGGACATTATGAAGGAAGTGAAGTTGAAGGCGAAGACCGAAAAAGTATAGATTTACCTGAGCAGCAAATTAAGGCGATCAAAGACATAGCTAAAGTACAAAATAAAACGATAGTGATATTAAATAGCGGTTCGGCTATATCACTGGGGGAATGGACAAAGGACGCTTCAACCATCCTTCAGTGCTGGTTAGCAGGTCAAAGCTGGGCTTCTGCCTTAATAGATGTTCTTTGGGGAAAA
>SL_8KL_010_SEDDRAFT_10002322_pt1 | contig 16113 bp, 15 predicted proteins | sample SodLakKL_010_SED_4_FD_11160 | JGI IMG/M metagenome (IMG submission 11160)
AGTTCTAAAGATTGTTTGGTCCANCTTCACTTAATTCTTTTGTATATCAAGGCACCTAAAGAGGCCAAGAATAGAGCTGTGAAAATGATCTGTATACCGATATTTTCGAAGTCCGTGCCTATCAGGTAACCGTGTACTAACGCGAACAAAAGCACAAGATACATCAGTGCATGTATACTTTTCCAGTATTTTGGTATCTTTCCTCTTATGAAAGCTGCGATAGTAGCTATGTAGATCAATATCAGTGCTTGACGTCCTCCAAGTGACCAAAAAGCATACCATGAGGAAAGATCCGGTATGAATACAGTGATATCACTGACTTCTATGGCAAAGATTATGGGATGGAGTGTAGCGGTGGCAAGACCTATAGCAGCGAAAATATGATGGACGTCTTGGAACGACTTTCCAAATTCCTGATAGACCTGTCTCATAAACGGAGTTAACAGAGCTGCGATAGCCAACATGTAAAAACCGGTCAGTGCGAAGAACCTAACGAAAAAGTTGTAGTCTAAACTTATCGAAACCATCAGGAAAAGGACTAAGATTACTATGTATAGGGCGATAATAGCACCTAAAGCATAATAGCCTTTCCGAGTTATGTCGCTCATGATTATAAATTGGAATTCAATAATAAATACTTTTTGACTAATCTAATTTCACTCTTTAATTTCCCTCATCTCTCCCTGCGCTTTTTCAAGGTGAGGAGTCAATCTGATATCAGATGGACATACGTAAGAGCAGAGAGCACAATTGATACAATCTAGTACATCTAGATTTTTTAATCTATCGATATCATCCTTTTTTGCAGCTTTCATTATCATCTGTGGATAGATATCGACTGGACAGACAGTGTTGCAGTATCCACATCTTATACAAGGCAATTCTTCTTTGAAAGGATCCGGTTCTTCAGGGGTGAAACCAGTTAAACCAGAAGTAGCTTTTAACACTGGATAGTAAGGATCAGGGATTGTAGGCCCCATCATGATTGAACCTAACGCAAATCTTTCAAATCCTCCAGAACGCACACCAACGAAATCGAGTATATGATCTATGGAGGTCCCCATCCTCACCTTTAGATTCTTACCTCCACTCTTTTTAGAATAAAAGGTCAATCCTCTAGAAACTAAAGATTCTCCTTTAATAATGGCTCTAGCCACAGCATATGCCGTAGCTACATTATGTACTACAGTACCGATCTGAGGCGGAAATGCACCCGAAGGGACTTCTTTACCTAGGACTTCTTTTACAAGAAGTTTTTCGCTACCGACGGAGTAGTTAGGCCTTACCCTTTTTATCCCTATATCGTTTTTTCTCAGTAATTTTTCGAATTTTGGTGTTTCACCCTCTTCAGTTCTAGTAGCGAAGATAATCTCATCAACATCGAGTATATGTCCCATCAACTTTATCCCTTTAGTCAACCACTCGGACTCTTCCATCATCAGCCTAACATCTGAAGCAAGGTTCGGATCGCTCTCTTTAGCGTTGATGATCAAGTGAGAAATATCGTCCTCACCTAATTTTATATGGGTCGGGAACGCGGCTCCTCCGAGACCGACGATCCCAGCTTCTCTCACCCTTTCTAGAAGTTTCTCTCTAGAGACATCATTGGGGTTTAAAGGATCGTAATATCCCTGCTTTTCTTCATCTTTGGTCTCTATAACGATCGCTTTTTCTTGTTTGCCAGAAAGAGGGTGTCTCGTCTCTTTGAGTTCCTTGATCTTACCATTAACTGGGCTATGAACCGGAACGCACATCGCTCCTTTGCCTGTAAAATCGACTATCTTCTCACCGTACTCAACTTTATCCCCCTTCTCTACTAGCGGCTCCCCTTCAGGACCGATATGTTGATTTAGAAATACGGTCATCTCGTCAGATGGAGGGACTTCGGTAAACGGATCATCTATTGATTCTAATTTCATCCGTATATCTACTTCGAAGCCTCCTTCTTCTTTGAAATTCTGTTTTTTTTCAGAACTCATGTAGTTTCCCTTTCCTATATACTTAACTCAATACCTTTAATAATTTTGTCTATCTTTTATCTTCATCCAACTTTAGAGTTCTTTTGGATAAAGTTTAGCTCTCAGCTTCCCACATCTCTGATTTAGCCCTCCTGAGTATTGGTTTATAGTTTATCCTTGAAGGGCAAACAAATGAACATAATCCACAGTCCATACATACATCCGGGTTCAATTTTTTCATCCATTTTTTATCTCCTTTTTTTGCAGCTTTCATAATCAATTGCGGATAAAGGTCTACAGGACAAACAGTATTACAATAACCGCACCTGATACACCAAGTTTTATCTTCGTAGGGATGAGGTTCATCTTCGGTAAATCCAGTTACTCCTGCATGAGCTTTAAGGAGAGGGACCGAAGGATCTGGAATCGAGGTTCCCATCATTATAGAACCGAGTGCTACACGTTCAAAATCCTTTGCGGGGGCATCTAAGAAATCCAACACATGGCCGACAGGTGTTCCTATCCTCACCCATAGATTTTTTCCTCCGATATCCTCTGAAAAGTAAGTAAGTCCTCTAGAAACCAGTGATTCTCCATCTCTTATGGCTTTGGATACGGCGTATGCAGTTCCCACATTATGGACTAGTGCTCCTATGTCCACTGAATGTTTGTGATGGGGGACTTCTTTATCTAGTATTTCAGAGATCAGTAGTCTCCCATATCCTACAGAGTAATTTGGTCTAACTCTCGCTATCTCTATATCTTCCCTTTCTAAAAGCTTCTCGAATTCCGGTATTTCCCCTTCTTGAGTTCTCGTCGCGAATATAATATTTTCTGCACCCACCATTTGGGCTATAAGTTTCATCCCGTCGATCATCTTTTTCGGCTTTTCGATCATCAGTCTAACATCGCAAGCAACGTTTGGATCGCTTTCCTTAGCATTTATGATCAGGTGAGAAACCCTGTCTTTTGCCTCTGATAGTTTTACATGAGTGGGACAGATTGCGCCACCTAATCCAACTACACCTGCTTCTTTCACTCTTTCCAACATTTCCTCTCTAGTGGATTCATCAGGGTCTATCGGATCATAAAATGGTTTCTTTTCCTCATCTTCTGTCTTTATGACAACAGCCGTTTCTTCATTTCCTGATATCGGATGTTCTAGCTCTTTAATCTCCTTCACAGTTCCATTGACAGGGCTGTGGACAGGAACAGCCCATTCCTGGTCTGTATCTTCATATCCTCCTATCTTTTCTCCATATTTCACTGAGCTTCCTTCTTCTACGATTGGTTTGGGTTCTGGACCAAGATGTTGTCGTAGAAAAACTGTCATCTCTTCCGCGGGAGGAACTTCCTTAAAGGGGTCATCCATAGCTTCTCTTTTCATCCGAAGATCGAGTTCGAATCCACCTTTCTCTTTGAATTTTCGGTGAGTTCTATCCTTATCCACCACGGATGATCAACTCCCTTGTTCCTTGTGACCATACGGTTTTTTGATCACTATCCTGTCTAAGAACGGAGTCATCATATTCATGATAACCAAAGCATACAGAGAACCACCGACGATATTGTAAAGCTGAAATACAAAAGTGAGTACTGCTAGAGATATACCAAAGATGTATTGTGAACCTTCGGGCATCGGCGTAGATTGAGGTTCAGTAGCCATGAAGAAAGCCATGAAGATCACGCTGCCGGTGAAAACGTGGAATGCTATCCTTAGTAATGGGTCTCCTCCAAGATAAAGTCCTGTGCCAACTGCGAGTATGGTCATAGTTCCTAAGGTAGAGAGAATAATTCGCCATTTGTACCTCAACCAGTAAGCTGCAATTATACCTACGATTAGAACTATTATTCCTGAAGCTCCTCCGATCCAACCGTGGGTCTGCCAGAAGAATAGGCCCTGAGTAGCTGAAACTTCAGTTCCTATCAAGGGTATAGTTTCGCCTCTAAATATCCACATCGCACTTTCAAACCCCTCTGCACTTAAAAGATTAAGGTCTTGATGATGAGGATGGTAGATCCTAGCTCCTATTTCTGGATCCACGTATCTGAAAACTGCAGCTAATGTCAAAAACAAAATCGATTTAGAAGTTGCAGCGGGATTCAAATATTTATGATCAAAATATTTACCTTGTACGTATTTAAAGACGAACATCGTTAAGAAAGCAACCGCAGCCGTCGCCAAATAAGGGGCGGCGATAGGCATACATAAACCTACGATCATACCCGCTACTAGAGGTGATGCTGGAGAATCATACGTTGGCTTGTGACCTTTCCATCTCTGATACGAATCTACCGCTCCGTGTACTACTAATACCGTACCTAATGCAATCAAAATGTGAAACAGAGCCGGGATGCCCATGATCATTACAGAGGCATAGGCGATTATGGACATCATGAGAAAAGTTTTCAGCATAAGCTGGTTTTTGTCGAAACCGATATGAACATGTGGTGGATTTACAACCTTATAGGGTCTAGCCTTTTTTTCTTCATCTGGCATATTTTACCTCCAAATTTGAAAGAACAATGAGATATATCGTCGTTATGAAATCTTTTATTGTTATTTTAACTTTATGGACAACTATTTTTATTGTTTAAAATTTTATAAAAAACAATAAGGTTTTTACATCCTTTCAAAAAAAGATATTAAGGAGTTATAATCTATACTTCATCTAAACAGTGAAGCGAAATACAGTTCGGTTCTTGTAAGATTACTTAGACCTTCGCATTATGCTGAAGAAATAGAGGTAGAATTCATGCCAGATATACTCAATATAGGCCTGAATCACACTACGGCTCCTATCGAAGTTAGAGAGGCATTGGCTCTTCACGACTCTCAGAAAAGGGAGATAATGGAAGAGTTAATGGGGACCTCTCACTGTAAGGGCATTGTGATATTGAACACTTGCAACAGGTGTGAAATCTATCTTTGCACTTCAAAATCCGATGAAGCTGAAGAACAATTGAAAAGCATCCTAGAGAGGCACTCTAACATCTCAGACACACTTGAAGACCATCTCTACATTTACGAAGGCAAACAGAGTATCCAGCATCTGTTTAAAGTTTCTTCAGGTCTGGACTCCATGGTGAAAGGCGAACCTCAGATATTGGGCCAGATAAAAGAGGCCTACGAATTCTCGTGCGAGAGTGACTGTTGCGATACCCATCTACACGAGGTGTTTAAACGCGGTATACGCACTGGTAAAAGAGCGAGGAACGAGACCTCTCTGTCTGAAAAAGCGATCTCTATCGGATCGGCGGCATGCGAACTTGCGGAGGGAAAATTCAATGATCTAAAGGACGCTAACGTTTTGATAGTCGGCGCGGGAGACATGGGTAAAGCGGTCCTCAAGAATCTATCGGATCAAGGTGTATCTGATCTTCATATCTCAAATCGGACGCTGGAACGATCCGTTTCTCTCGCTGAGGAGTTCGAAGGTATACCTATGTCTCTTGAGGACCTTGATAAAAATCTTCATGAATACGATCTCATTATCACTTCTACAGCAGCGTCAGAGCCGATTATTGATTTCGAAGAGCACGGATCGGTCCTTGAGAAGAGGGATAAAAATCAACTCTTCATAGATTTAGCGGTGCCTAGAGATGTAGATCCCGAACTAAAGGAGCTAGAAAACGTCACTATTTACGATATAGATGACTTGGATAGGATAGTGGAAGAGAACATGGTCGAAGGCGGCAATGAGATTGCTGCTATAGAGGAGATAATAGAGGACGAATATGAAGGTCTCCAAAACTGGTTGGAGTATAGAGAAGCCGCGCCTATAATCGAGGAACTGAATAAGAAAGCAGAAGATTTACGGCAAGAGGAGCTACATAGAGCTTTGAATAAACTTTCATCAGTTGATAATGAGGAAGATGAAGAAAAAATACTTGAGGATTTCAGCCGATCATTGGTTCAGAAGATCCTGCACGATCCTATCGTGAACCTGAAAGATATGGATGAGGAGGAGAGATTTAAAGTCATATCGGATCTATTCGATCTTTAGTCGTTTTCTTAAATAATACGAGAGGTCTAATTTATGGGTAAAAATTCACTCAACGTGAATATGGACGTAGAAGACGAGTGCTGTCTAGTGGTCGGTGGTGGTAGAGTCGCCGAAAGAAAGGTGAAGTTACTACATGAGTCTGGAGCGAATCTGACGGTTGTGAGCCCTGAATTCTCAGAAAGTCTTTCCGAACTGTTGGAAGATGAACGTATAAATTATTTAGAAGAAAAGTTCCGAGGGCATCATCTTGAAAGTAATGTTTTGGTGATCGCTGCGACCTCTGACAGAGAGGTAAACAAAAGAGTCTCGAAATCCGCTAGAGAGAGAAATATACCGGTCAATGTGGTAGATGATAAGGAACTTTCGAACTTCACTTTGACCGCTAATTTCAATCGTGGAAATTTGATGATAGCTGTGAGTACCGCGGGAGCGAGTCCGGCACTTTCCGCTTCCATAAAAGAGAGGTTGAAGGAAGAATTCGGCCCCGCTTATCCAATCTACCTCGATATCTTGCAAAGGATGAGACCAGAGATAATCAAGAGATATTCTGAAGGTGAGAGGCGTAGGATACTTCTTGAACTGGGAGATAGTGAAATAGAAAACGCGTTGGATGAAGGCGATCTCGTAAAAGCTTTGAATCTCGCTGAAGAAGCACTCCCAGAGGGTTTAGAAAAGATATTTATTAATGTCTTAGATGAAGTCGGAGTTGATATGGATGGAGAATTTGACTATAGGAGCGAGGACGAGTGATCTCGCGGTTTATCAGGCTGAGAGAGTCAAAGAACTATTGATAGAGTTTGACAGCGGTCTTGAAGTCGAGATAAAAAAGATAAAAACCAAAGGAGACAAGATATTGGATAAACCGCTGTCCGAGATCGGTGGTAAAGGCGTATTCCTGAAGGAAATTGAAAAGTACTTGATCGAGGGAGAGATAGATCTAGCGGTACACAGCCTGAAAGATGTTCCCATTTCCTTGCCCGAAGGTCTTGAACTAGGAGCTTTTATGGATGAGGAAGATCCTAGAGACTGTTTGGTATCTCTTGAGTATGAAGATATCGAAGATCTTCCTAGCGGCGGTAAAGTTGGAACTGGCAGTTTAAGAAGAAAGTGTCAGCTTCTTAGAGAACGTTCGGACTTAAAAGTCGTGCCTGTAAGGGGAAATGTTGATACGAGAGTAAAGAAATTGAGAACTGAAGATTTCGACGCTCTAATTTTAGCCTCTTCTGGTTTGAAAAGGTTGGGATTAGAAGATAAGATCGCTACTTATCTCTCGCCGGATAGATTTCTTCCTGCTCCAGGACAGGGTGTTTTAGCGGTTGAGATAAGAGATAGAGATTCTCAATTGAGATCGTTCTTGAAAGAGGTAGAAGATGAAAGATTGAGTGGGAAGATGCTCGCTGAAAGGATGATGTTGAAGACTCTTGGAGGCGACTGTCACGTTCCTGTCGGTGCTCATACCGAGTTCGTTCAAGGCGAATTGAGTCTTACCGCGATGGTCGGATCGCCTGAGGGTCAAGAGTATATTGAGGTGAAGTCAAAAAGCTCTCTAGATGACGCTGAACAATTGGGCGAGGAAATCGCTTCGAGTTTGTTGGACGCTGGTGCAGAAAAGTTTTTGGGGATGGAGGAATGATTTGATGGGCACTGTGTTCTTGATCGGAGCGGGTCCCGGCGATCCGGGACTTATAACGGATAAAGGCAAAAAGTTGTTGAAGAGCGCAGATGTGATAATCTACGACAGGTTGATAGAGAACTCTCTGCTTAATCATGCCCGCGAAGACTGCGAGACTATCTATGCAGGAAAGAAACCTGAGGAACACAAACTCACTCAGCAAGATATAAACGAGTTGATGGTAGAAAAAGCGGAAGAGGTTAAAAGGGTCGTGCGCCTCAAAGGCGGTGATCCCTTCCTGTTCGGTAGAGGTGGTGAGGAAGCAGAACATCTGAAAAAGAAAGGAGTCGATTATCAAGTTGTTCCTGGCATAACTTCCGCTTTGGGAGTTCCCGCGTATGTAGGAATCCCAGCTACTTCGCGGGACGCTTCTTCTTCTGTAGCTATCATAACAGGTCATGAAGATCCAAATAAAGAGGAGAGCAGTCATGATTGGAAATCTCTTGCTCGTGGACCTGAAACGCTGATATTCCTAATGGGCGTTAACAACTTACCTAACATACAGGAAAGATTGTTGAAGTACGGCCGTAAAAGAGAAACTCCCGCTGCGATAATAGAGAGAGGGACGATGCCCGAACAGCACTCAGTTATCTCAACTTTAGGTGAGATAGTTCAAGAAGCTCAAGAAGAAGAGATATCACCTCCTGCGGTTATAATAATAGGAGAAGTCGTGAAGAAAGGATTGGAGTGGAGAGATGAGATGCCCCTCGCCGGTGTTAAGATCATCAACACGAGACCTAAGGGACAGGCTAGAGGATTCACCGAGATGCTTGAAGAAGAAGGAGCAGTGGTGCGAGAAGTTCCTGCTATCAAGATCGAGCCTCCTGCGGATCATAATGATTTAGATGGAGCGATCCAAAAGATAGGTTCTTACGATTGGATTATTTTCACCAGCATCAACGGAGTCAGGTACTTCTTCGAGAGGTTTAGCGAGCTCGAACGTGATATTAGGGATCTCGAAGGTGTAAAACTTGCGGCTATCGGTGAGAAAACAGCTAAAGCATTAAAGAACAGAGGTCTCCGCGTTGAACTCGTACCTGAAGAATACAGAGCGGAGGCGCTTCTTGAGGAGTTGAAGGTGTTAGATGAAGAAAAGAAGATTCTGCTTCCTAGGACTACTAGAGCTAGAGATGTTCTTAGAGAGGGGTTGGAAAAGGAAGGTCTCGAAGTCGATGAAGTAGAAACTTATCGCACGCTGTCGACTCTACTGCCCGAAGATGTGAAAAGGGACCTAGAAGATGGTAAGTATGACCTGATCACTTTCACAAGCTCGTCTACGGTCGAAAATTTCTTAGGTTTGGTGAGAGATAAAAACTATTTGAAAGATATGACCTTGGCGGCGATAGGGCCAGTTACAGCCTCTACTGCAGAAGAAAAGGATCTCGATGTAGATATCGTCGCCTCTAAATACGATATAGAGGGGCTTTACGAGGCTATAATGGAATATTATGGAGGCGGATAAATCATGCTTAATCTTTCCAAATTACTGATTGATTCGAGCCATTATGGAGATAGATTGCGATACAGCAAACACAGCAGAGGAACGAAGAAAGGAACTAGAAAAGATATGGGACCGATCGTTGTTTGGAACTGCACTAGGGCTTGTAATCTTTCATGTAAGCACTGCTACGCCAGTTCCGATAGTTCAAAAGCTGAATATGAACTTAATACTGCGGAAGCGAAAGAATTCATAGACGATCTAGCGGATTATAACGTTCCCGTTCTTTTGTTCTCTGGTGGAGAGCCTCTGATGAGAGATGATCTAGACGAACTGATAGAATATGCTGTAGAGAATGGGTTAAGAGTCACTATTTCAACGAACGGCACTCTGATAAATGAAGAGAGAGCTGAAAAGTTCAAAGAATTAGGCGTGAGTTATGTAGGAATAAGCTTGGACGGTCTAGAAGAGACTAACAACCGTTTTAGAGGTAGCGACGACGCTTTTGAAAGAGCACTTAGAGGCATACGTAACTGCCAAAACGTTGAACAAAAGGTGGGTCTTCGCTTCACCATGACCGATTACAACAGAAAGGATATACCGCAGATCTTCGATCTCGTTGTTGATGAAGGTATCTCCCGGGTTTGTTTCTATCATCTTGTCCACAAAGGCAGAGGGAAAGAATTGAACGACGCCGCTCTGACCAATCAGGAGAAGAGGAAGGTTATGAAAAACATTTTCGATAGGACGGAAGAGATATTGAAGGGGTATAGAGACAAAGAAATACTTACTGTGGGCAATCACGTAGATGGTATATTCCTCTATCTAAAGATGCTGAAGGATGAGGATGAAAGAGCCGAGAAGTTACTCCAATATTTGAAGAATAACGGTGGTAATAGATCGGGTATAGCTATTGCGTGTGTGGATTGGTCGGGTGATGTGCATCCAGATCAGTTCACGATGGGACATACCGTAGGGAACGTCAGGGAAAGAAGTTTCGGAGATATCTGGGATGACGAAGATACCTTGCTTGGAGAGTTGAGAGATAGAGAGTCGCGCGTGAAAGGTAGATGTTTTGGTTGTGATTGGTTCGACTTGTGCAATGGAAACTTTAGAGCTAGAGCAGAAGCATCTACCGACGATCTTTGGGCTGAAGACCCGGGATGTTATCTTACCCTTGAAGAATTAGATAGATATGGTGGAGGTGAATGATATGCGGAAAAGGCCGAGGCGGCTCAGATATGATGAAAATTTGAGAGATATGGTGCAGGAACATTCAGTTAGCGTTGACGATCTTATCTATCCAATGTTCGTCAAACAGGGCTCAGATATAAAAGAGGAGATCCCTTCTCTCCCAGGGAACTACCATCTATCTCCGGACGAAAGACTTTTAGATGAAGTGGAGGAAGTGGTGGAGAGCGGATTGAAGAGTGTTCTTCTTTTTGGAATTCCAGAAAATAGAGATAAAACTGGTAGCATGTCGAGAGATGAGCAGGGACCGGTTCAGAAGGCGCTCCGACTCTTGAATGATGAATACCCTGATCTTCATCTGATAACCGATGTTTGTCTTTGTGCTTATACTTCTCATGGTCACTGTGGAATAGTCGAAGATGGAAAGATAAAGAACGACGAAACGTTACCATATCTTGCAGACATGGCTCTTTCACATGTTGAGAACGGAGCAGATATGGTCGCGCCCTCAGATATGATGGACGGTCGTGTAAAAGCTATCAGAAAAAAGCTAGATGAGGAAGATTACCACGATATACCTATAATGTCCTATTCTGCAAAATACGCATCCGCATTCTATGGGCCTTTCAGAGACGCCTGTGAGTCTAGCCCGGATTTTGGAGATAGGAGATCTCATCAGATGAATCACCCTAACGCTCGTGCCGCAGTAAGAGAATCGATGCTAGATATCGAAGAAGGCGCGGACATAATCATGGTGAAACCAGCATTGTCGTATTTGGACGTGATCTACAGATTGAGAAAAGAGGTGAATGTTCCTATCGCCGCATACAGCGTCAGCGGCGAATATTCGCTGATCAAGAACGGTGGTGAAGCCGGTTTGATAGATTCGAACGAATTATTTTTAGAAGTGATGGACTCGATCAAGAGAGCCGGTGCGGACCTAATAATTACTTACTACGCTCTAGAGCTTGCGCAGGAGCTGTGAAAACATGAAGATGATATCATGGAACTTGACTAGAAATTGCAACTTACACTGCGATCACTGTTATAGAGATGCGGGACCAGACGCAGGGAACGTAGAGAGCGAGCTTTCTACTGAGGAGGGAATCGAGCTTTTAGACGAGCTTAAAAAAGAAGGTTTCATGCTAGTGATAATGAGCGGCGGTGAACCCTTGATGAGAGATGATCTAGAGGAATTGGTCGATTATGCTTCCGACATCGGGCTTCGACCTGTTTTAGGGACCAACGCGGTCGATGTAAGCCGGGAGAGGTTGGAAAGTTTGAAAAAAGCGGGTTTAAAAGGAGCTGCGGTGAGCTTAGACAGTGTTGATCCAACGACCCATGATGAGTTCAGGAGTTTTGAAGGAGCATGGGAGAAGACAGTTTCCTCCATAGAGAAGATGGTCGATGTGAATATTCCCGTTCAGATAAATATGACGATCTCAGAATTGAACTATGACGAACTCGACGATATGATTGAATTTGCGGAGGAGTTGGGTGCACGGGCCGTACATCCATTCTTTTTGGTCCCGACCGGCAGAGGAAAAGAAATTGAAAGCTCTTCTTTACGAGCTGAAAGATACCAAGAGATGATTGAAAAGACTCTGGAGAAGATGGATGAAACTGAACTGGAACTTAAACCGACCTGTGCCCCTCAATTTATGGTTCAAGCCGAAAAGATGGATAAACCTTTGCGTTACAGTCGAGGATGTCTAGCTGGGGTATCATATTGTTGTGTCCTTCCCGAAGGAGAAGTCCATGTTTGTCCATACCTTCCCGTCAAAGCTGGCGATTTGAGAGAGGAGAGTTTCAGCGAGATATGGAACAAGAGCGAAGTATTCCAGAAGTTAAGAGAGTTCAAAAATTACGAAGATCTATGTGGTGAGTGTCCTGATATAGATATCTGTGGTGGATGTCGTGCAAGGGCTTACTATTATTCTGATGGAGATTATCTAGCTGCGGATCCCTGGTGTAAGGTGAGATGATGCGTGGAGATGACCTTGCTAAAAAGGACAGGGAATTGCTTACGAAAGCTCAAAAAGGCCTACCGGTATCTACGACTCCTTTCGAGGACCTCGGTAAGGAATTAGGTATGGGTGGAGATGAAGTTATTGAAAGATTGAAAAAATTGAAAGAAGAAAAATTGATAAGAAGGATCGGTGGAGTTTTCGATTCTAAAAAGATGGGATGGACGAGTACATTGTTAGCTGGAAAAATACCAGAGGATAAATTCTATCATGTTGCGGAACAGATCAATGAACATCAAGGTGTGACTCACAATTACCGGAGAGATTACAAATACAACATGTGGTTCACACTGAGTGTAGGGCCTGATAAGGATCTTCAGGAAGAGATAGAGAAATTGAAGGAAAAGACTGGTTATGAATTTTTGCAGCTTCCTAAGAAGAAGAAATACAAGCTCGGTGTCAAACTAGATCTTTCTGCGGAGGGCAAATGATGGATTTGAGCGAGAAAGACAAAAAATTGATCAGCGTTTTGCAGGAAAACATCCCATTAGAGAGAAGACCTTTTAGAAAGATCGGTGAACAAGTTGGGTTGGATGAAGAAGAAGTCGTTGAAAGAGTTAAAAAGATGTCAGATAACGGTGTATTGAAAAGGTTGGCTCCTTTATTATATCATAGAAAAGCTGGATTCGAAGCTAATGGGATGGTGGTTTGGCAGGTCTCTGAAGATAGGGAGGACGAGGTCGGTCTGAAATTGTCACAATATGACGAAGTTAGTCACTGCTATCTTAGAGAGACAGGTCCCGAGTGGAAATACAACCTATACAGCATGGTTCATGCCAAGAGTGAAGATGAGTTGGAAAAGAGAGTAGAAAAGATGGTTGATGAGATAGAGCCAAAAGATTATGAAATATTGAGAAGTACTGAAGAGTTGAAAAAGACGAGCCTAAAATATTTTAATTCATTATAGGATGTGATAAACATGTTCGAAAGATCCAATGAGGAGTATGAGAGAGCTTGTAAATACATACCGGGCGGCGTTAACAGTCCCGCACGTTCTTTTCCATCTGTGGAGCAGGATCCTCTGTTCATAGAAAGAGGCGATGGTAGCAAGATAACTGATGTGGACGGAAATAAATACATCGATTTTATCAATTCTTGGGGACCCATGCTTTTCGGACACTGTCATGAAGATGTGAAGAAGAGAGTTTCGGATGTGTTGGAAAAAGGGACTAGTTTTGGAGCTCCTACCAAGGTAGAGACTGAGATGGCGAAAAAAGTCGTAGAGATGGTACCCTCTATAGATAGAGTAAGGATGGTCAACTCTGGCACGGAAGCCACGATGACTGCCATAAGGTTGGCTAGAGGATATACTGGTCGAGATAAGATAGTCAAGTTTAATGGTCATTACCACGGACACGGTGACAGCTTCTTGATAAAAGCGGGTTCAGGCCAGGCCACTTTTGGACTACCAGATAGTCCTGGGGTGCCTGAGGAATTGGCTAAGCTGACTGTGAGTGTTCCTTATAACGATGAAGAACGTGTCGAGGAAGTGTTTCGAGAAGAGGGAGATGAGATAGCCGCAGTTATATTAGAACCTGTAGCCGCGAATATGGGTGTTGTTCCTCCTGTAGACGGTTTTTTGAGTTTTCTGCGTGATCTCACAGATGAGTATGGAAGTCTTTTGATGTTCGATGAAGTGATCACTGGTTTCAGATTGAGCCCGGGTGGTGCACAGGAATTTTACGGTGTAGAACCTGATCTTACTTGTTTAGGTAAGATTATCGGCGGTGGTCTTCCTGTAGGTGCGTTCGGAGGCAAAGACGAGGTTATGGATGAAATAGCTCCTTGTGGTGATGTATATCAGGCAGGAACGTTGTCCGGTAATCCTCTTGCAATGGCCGCAGGATTAGAGATGATGAAGTTGATCCAGAATGACAATATATACGAAAAATTAAAAGAAAAAACGGATTATTTTTCTGAAGGGCTAAAAGAGATAATAAACGAGACAGATATAAATATAACATTGAACCGAGCGGGGTCTATGCTCAGCACTTTCTTCACTGATGAGGAAGTGACAGATTATGAAAGCGCCGACTCTTCTAATACGGATCTCTACGGCAAGTATTTCCAAGGAATGTTAGAGAAAGGGATATATCTATCGCCGTCTCAGTTCGAAGCGATGTTTTTATCGACAGCTCACAGTCGTGATGACTTGGACAAGACTATAAACGCTGCTAGGGAAGTCTTATCAGAATTGGATAATTGATGTAGCGCCTTTAATGGGAGATCTAAATAAATTCACCTACCTAAGTTATATATATGAAGTAATTTATAACACTGAAATAGGGTACTTATGGAGGAAAAAGGAATGCATTGGAAGAAATTGGCCGTTCCCTTGATAGGTATTGTTTTGATGGTCTCAGCTTTTGCTGTTGTTGCCAATACAGTAGATGATGAAAGTACACCGGAACAGAGATTATTCGATGAAGATCTAGTAGTCGAAGACCTTGAAGTCAATGGTGAAGACGAACAGTTGGTTGTACATGAAAATGGATCTGTAACGGTCACAGCAACAGTAACGAATGAAGGAGACGACGAGATCGATGTACCTTTGGTTATAGAGTGGGACGATGAAGTCGACGATCCGCATAAAGGGACGATGTACGAGGACTTACAGCCTGGAGAGACCGAAGAGATAGAATGGACTAGAGAGGAACACGGCACTTGGTGGCCGGACAATTTCATAGTTAGAGTTGGAGAAGAAACAGTGAACGTTATAGTTGTTGAAGATCTTAACATCGCTGTAGAAGATCTAGAGGTGAACGGTGTATCTGATCATTTAGAGATTTATGAAGACGATCCTGTTACTGTCACCGCTACTGTAACGAATGATGGAGATGAACCTGTTGATGTGCCTTTGAACATTGCCTGGGATTACGAATTGGACCAGGGTCATAAAGGCACGGTTCATGAAGACTTACAGCCTGGAGAGACCGATGATATCGAGTGGACTCGGGAGGAACACGGCACTTGGTGGCCTGATGAATATACTGTTATAGTTGGGACTGAATCGGTAAGTGTGACGGTTTCAGAAGATATTGATGTAGATTTAGCTGTCGAAGAATTCACAGTCAACGGCGAGACAGAAGACGTTGAGATAGAACTTGACGAAGTCGTAGAGATATATGCTGAACTAAGAAACGACGGAGATACCGATGTTGACATGATGGTCGTAGTGGAAGAAGACGGAGAAGAAGTTTCTGGCCCCCACTCATTTGAAGCGACTGCTGAAGCAGGCGGTACAGGAGTGGTCCAAGAAGACCATGATCACGGAACTTGGTATGAAGGTGAATTCACAGTAAGACTTGTCGCTGGAGATGGTGAGATAGAAGAGACGATAACAGTAACTCTCGTAGAAGAAGATCCCGTTGATGATGACGATGAAGTAGATTGGGACGCGATGAGAATAGTCGTTGGATTGATCATCGCTGCGTTCATTGTCGGCATAGGCGTCGGCGTTCTATGGATGAAAAGAGGTTAAACCAAACCATCTTTTATTTTTCTTTTACGGATATAGTATCCTGTTCTTTTATATTCGATGAAGTGATTAGACAGATATCAATAGTGAATAATAGTTGGATGTGAATGAGATGCATAAATTGATAGAGGCTGAAGGCATCACTAAAACCTACAGGTCGAGTTTACCATTTTTTGGTAGTGAGGAAGAGGTACTGAAAGGAGTCGATATAGATATAGATAGCGGCAAAATAATAGGTATAGTCGGAGAAAACGGTTCTGGAAAATCTACATTGATGAAGATTCTAGCAGGGGTTATGAAACCTGATGAAGGCTCTGTAAAAAGAAATGCAAAGATAGGCTG
>SL_8KL_010_SEDDRAFT_10002323_pt1 | contig 16104 bp, 14 predicted proteins | sample SodLakKL_010_SED_4_FD_11160 | JGI IMG/M metagenome (IMG submission 11160)
ACATGGAGATGTGCCGTCTGCTGAGTTTGAAGGGATGGGTACTGATGCAGTGGGGCGAAAACCGAAAGGCACTGGAAGTCTTCGAGGAAGGTGAGAAGATAGCCGAGAAACTGGGTGAAAAGAAGGCAAAGGCCGACGTTCTTCACAATATCGGCACACTGGTGGGTATACAGCAGAGCGAGTTCCAGGAAGGGATCGATAAGCTGGAGAAGGAGATAGAGATAAGGAAAGAGATAAACGATTTCCCAGGACTCTCTTCCGGATACAACAACCTTGGAGTGATCTATTCGAAGCTCGGAGATATAGGCAGAGCCATCGATCACTTCGAAAAGAGCCTGAAGATAGTGGACGATATCGGTGACAAAAGGTCCATATCTCTGACGTACATCAACCTGGGCGAGATGGAATATGAAACCGGCGCCCTGGACCAGGCGTTAGACTACTATGAAAGGAGTCTTAAGATCAAGAGGGAGATAGCGGATAAGGAAGGTATCAACTACTGTATAAATTACATGGGCGAGGTTTATCGAGACATGGCCATGATAGACAGGGCACTGCCGCTACACCAGGAAAGTCTGGAGATGGCTGAGGATATAAAGAACAGGGATATGCTGATCCAGTCACTCTACAGCTTGGCAGAAGACCATCTAAAACTCGGGGAACCGGAAAAAGCTCTTGAGTACTCAAAAAGAGCTTTGACCGAGGTGGAAGAGAGGGGGCTCAAAAGGTACCTATCGAGGATCAAGAGGGTCTACGGCGTGAGTTACCTCGAAAAAGGTGAGTTTGCCCGGGCTAGGGAGATCCTGAACGATGCTCTGAAAGAGACTCTGGATAGAAAGGAGATGAAAGAGGTCGGGAAGATAAACTACGAGCTCGGAAGGTTGTGGAAGGGAAAGGACGATGAAAAAGCTCGGGAGCACTTCCTGGAGGCCGAGAAAGTGTTCGAAGACATAGACATGAACCTATGGGTTAGTAGAGCGAATGAAGCTCTGGGATCCATTTAAAGTTAGTTAAATTTTCATAGATCCCAATCAAAATTTGAAGTAAAAAAAGGCTCACGTCCCACTCCGGAGACGTGAGGTCACTTTTCTTTTATGGTCGTGAAGACCTGGTTCCGGCCCTTCACCGAGATCCGCACACCGGGCCACAAGGACATCCTGTCTGTGGACATCTTAGCACCTTTTGTTGAGCCTCAGGCGCTCAGTGCAGCCTCATGCTCTCTTTGTACGTTTCTAGGCCTGCCAGGGCCATGTTCAGGTCGTTTCTGTTCTTCTTCCATCTTCCTATCATCTTTACCACCTTTTTTTTGGAGCGTCAGGTGCTCAGTGCAGCCTCATGCTCTCTTTGTACGTTTCTAGGCCTGCGAGGGCCATGTTCAGGCTCTTTCCGTTTTTTTTCCATGTTCCTGTCATCTTTACCACTTAGTACTACTAATGCGCTAGTAGTATATATAGTATCTTGAATATATAAGTAGATAAACTGAAGTGCCGCTGTGATATGTTCAACTATGAAGTTGAAGAAGTGTTCAAAAGAATAAATTCTAGAGCGATAGCTCCCGAAAATGAGATCTCTTACCTATGACTCCGGTATCTTACCGGCGAATTTCCTTCAAACAACACAGCGAGGGCTACCGATATCTTCTGTTTCATCCAGATATTTTAATACGTTAGTGGATGAATTATAGAGATGATAGTAATTTATTAATACTCGTGGGTTCTACCTTCTTAGGTAAGCGTGATCTTTATGAAGATTAAAAAGGGAGTGATACTTGTATTAGCGACGTTGATGGTATCGGGTAGTTTAGGATTTACCGCCAGCCATACCGTAGGTGAGGACCTCAGACAGATGGAAACTAACGTATTCCAAAGCGGTAGTGGGAGTAGGGGAGATCCTTACTTGATCTACGACGTTCATGATCTGCAGGCCATGAGCGAAGACCTCAACGCACACTACGCCTTGGCCAACGATATAGATGCCGGTGAGACAAGAGACTGGAACGATGGCTATGGCTTCGAACCGTTGGGAAACGAAGCCGATAGGTTCACCGGTAGCTTCCATGGAAACGGTAACACCATCACGGATCTGTACATCGATTTTCCGAATAAAGCCTACATGGGATTGTTCGGATATATCGGTGAGGATGGGGAAGTCAAAGATGTGGATATAGAAGGCATGGAGATCGTTTCCTATGTACAGTATAGAGAGACCTTCGCAGGAGCTCTGGCAGGTGTTAATCATGGAACGATCTCGAATTCCCATGTGGAAGTCGATATCACCGAAATAGACATGTATGATACCATGAACTATAAGACCGCCGAAACACGCTCCGAACCCATCGTTGATCATCCTGTTCGTATCGGTGGTCTTGTAGGGAGTAATATTGGAACGATCTACGACTGCGGCTCTTTTGTAGACCTCACCGGTTTTCGAAGGGTCGGCGGGTTGGCAGGAGTGAACAGCGGTACGATATCACGATCCCATTCCGACGGTGCCATCGGATATGGTAGGACCATAGGTGGCTTGATCGGTTACAATACCGGCGATCTAGAAAACTCGTATTTCGCCGGAAATGTGGAAGGAAGTCGTGAGATAGGTGGACTGGTCGGCAGCAATACAGGTAGTATCTTCGATTCTTATGTAATAGGTTCTGTGAAAGGTGAACGCCATGTGGGCGGTCTCATCGGTGATGGAATGAGCGATGTCGTCAACTCCCATTATGATATCGATTCCGTGACCATCAATGGCGGCCATCATGTCACTTTCGGAGGACTGTACCACGGACAGTACATGGATTGGTTGGATGGGATGGAACTAGACATAGAAGATTACAGCCACACTCTTGTGCCTGTCGGGGATCACTACGAGATAAGAGAGGTTCAGGGATTCCGAGATATGCTTGGATTCGCCTGGCATGGTGGAAACAAGTTCAGAATGACTTCAGATCTGGACTTCACAAACTCACCGAGCCTACATATACCTTATTTTGCGGGTGAGTTTTGTGGAAATGACCACACTATCCACTCTGTCAGAATAGATCAGAACTTTACCAGTTATACCGGCCTCTTCGGATATATAGAAAAAGATTCATCTATCAGTGATCTGAACCTGATCGACATGAACATAACGGGAGGCGATTTTACAGGTGGTATCATCGGATACAACAGAGGGGATATCAAGCGATCAACCGCCCAAGGCAGTGTAAGCGGGTTCAGTGGTGTAGGTGGTTTAGTAGGACATAACCGCGGCACTATCGAAGAAACGAGCGCTTCGGGTACAATCCACGGAACAAGATACGTAGGCGGATTGGTTGGAAGGAACGAGGACGGAAGAGTTTATGACTCACATTTTAGTGAAGATAGAGTGTCCGGTGGAAATCAAGTAGGTGGACTGATCGGCTTAAATGACGAAGGAGGAACCGTCCACAACACATATTCATACGGATATGTGATGGGAAACGAACATGTGGGTGGCCTTTTGGGATATAACATCGGTAAGCTTGATGATTCATACTCCCAGTGCGATGTTGAAGGCAATTCAAGGGTAGGAGGACTGGTTGGGAACAATTGGGGAGGTGGAAGGATATCGGATTCCTATGCAATGGGTGATGTGGATGGAAATAGTTGGGTAGGCGGACTGGTGGGAGACACCCGTAATAGCCAGATAAAAAATTCCTATTACGACCTCGATTCGGTACAGATAAACGGAGCCAGTTATGTAACTATAGGCGGACTCTTCCACGAACAGTTCAACGACTGGTTAACGAACAACATGCAGCTTGAGATCTCCGATTATAAAGATACTCTTGTACCTTCGGACCATCATTTTGAGATAGACGGTATACAGGGTATCCGTGACTTACTTGGATTTTCCGATAGAAGCGAATATGGATTCCGTCTTGTGTCGGATATAGATCTCGCCTCGGAACCGGGTTTGTTTATCCCATATATATCAACAGATTTCAACGGGAACGGTCATAAAATTTCTAACCTTAGCTTGGAACAGCCCTTTTCATACGGTATAGGCATGTTCGGTATTAACGACCGAGGTTCGATCAGGAATTTACGACTGAAAGATATAAGCGTCTCAGGCGGTAGTTATGTAGGTGGGCTCGTAGGATCGAATAGAGGTACTATCGCTAACACACATGTACAAGGTACTACCGAGGGAGACCGATACGTGGGAGGGATAGTGGGAAGTAACCTCCATAGAATATCGACATCCAGCTCTCGAGGAGATGTAAATGGCCAATCAAATGTAGGAGGACTCGTTGGGTACAACTGGGATAGGATATCCAACTCCTATTCAAAGAATAGCGTGAGGGGGCAGAGTTCTACCGGTGGACTTACAGGACAAAATTATGGAAGTATAACCGACTCGTATTCCGTGGGTCAGGTAACCAGTACCAGATGGCCTGGGGGACTCGTCGGTAATCAATATCAAGGTACAGCAGTTAACAGTTTCTGGGACGTTGAAACAAGCGGCCTTACAGAGAGTGATGGGGGAACAGGTATGACCACCTCGGAGATGAAAGATGTGAACACATACATCGATGCCGGTTGGGATATCACCGCTGTGGATGACCCCGATGATATCGACCACGATCATATCTGGAATATCGTGGATGGTGAGACCTATCCATTCTTGACTGGTAAAGAAGATACAGGACCACGGGCCTCTTGGCCCAGTTGGTTGATCTTAGCTATTGTCATATCGGTGATATCTTGTTTATCTATCGGATCACTGATCTATTATGATAAGAAGACATATCGAAGGTAGATCCTACAAAAGATATTTCTTACCTATAATTCCGGTATCTTACCGCCGAACTTGGCCTTCAGCACCCACCTGGTCACGGTCCAGAAGTCGTCTTTCATGGCCGGAGAAGCGCTGCCGATCATCCAGCACTGCTTGTCGCACTTCTTCACCGCATCCCGCATCTCCGCCGCTTTAGGCGAGTTCCAGATCTGGTTGAAATCCTGCTCTTTTATGTTCCCGATGCTGAAGTCCATACCATTACACGGTTTTATCTCTCCGAAGGGACTAAGGAAGAAGATATCGGTTCCCATGGTGCACGGTAAAGGTCTGTTGGCTCCCCGTGCGCGCCCGGCCAGACCCGCGTTGAAGTACGCCCGATACCAGTTCTTTACACTCCTGGTAGAAAGCAACCTATCGACCAGCTTCTCGAATTCACCGGCCACCAGTTCCGGGTCCTCGATCCTGTTATCGAACTTGTGGAAGTAGAAGCTGTTGTGCACAACGGCGGTGGCGAACTCGATCCCCATAGCATCCGCCAGCTCGTACAACTCCAGCAGATCCTTGGCGTTCCTATCCGACACGGTGATTGCCACGCCGATGTCCTCAACGCCCATGGCCCTCAACTTCAGCAGTGTCCGAAGACCGTGGTCGAAGCCGTCCTTCAGACCGCGTAACTCGTCGTTGGCGGCCGGCAGCCCCTCTAGACTGATACGGTAGCCGACTTCCGGGAACCGTTTGGCCAGTCTGAGCACCCTGTTCGTGTAGTAACCGTTGGTGCTCACCACTATCCTCTTGCTCTTCGGACGCAATACCTCGACTATCTCGGCCAGATCTTTCCTTAAAAACGGTTCTCCGCCGGTGATGTTGAATCCCTTAACATCCGGTAAACTCCTCAGGTCCTCTGGTTGGAACTCCTCTTCAATATCAGAAGGGTTCTTCCAGATGTTACACATCACACATCTGGCGTTGCACCTGTAGGTTGTTGTTATTATCCCGGACTTGATCTGCTTCATATCAATTCTGCCTTTTATCGATCAACTCTTCAAAGAGCTGTAGTATCTCCTTGGTCTTCGCTTCCCAGGAATACTCTCTTTTTACCTTATTATACGCTCTTTGGGTTAAATGTTTTGCGAGTTTATCGTCCTCCAAGGTCATCTTGATGTACTTCTGCATGGCCTCCACGTCGCCGGGTTCGAAAAGAAGACAGTCGCGTCCGTGGGAGAAATTACCTTTAAAGGCAGGTAAGTCCGTCATTATGCAGGGTGTCTTTGCAGCCATGGCCTCCAGCACAGTAGTGGGAAATCCCTCGTGATAACTGGGCAGTACGAAAGCGTCGGCGTGCTGGAAGTAGCCTTCCACCTTATCCACCTTTCCGTGGAATACGATGTTCTCCGACTCCCTACTCTTTATCTCCCCCTCGAGAGGCCCGCTGCCGACCATGTGCAAACAAACTTTCTTCATACCCTCCACGGCATCCATGATGTCGATCACCCCTTTAGACTCCACCAAACGGCCGACGAAGAGTACGTTCCCGGAACCATCGTACGGGTTATCGTACTCCTTGGAGAACCTATCCACATCGATACCGTTCTCCATGAGATAGGTCTCCGGATTGTACTTCTTGACGATCTTGTAAGACTGCAGATCCACAGCGGTCACCATGTCCGCTTTATCCAGTACGCTGAACTCCAGCTTCTTCAGTATCCAGTTAGAGACGACGTTCCTATCGCCCCGTAAAGAGGTGAAGCCGTGCTTCGTATATACGTAGGGCTTCCAGCGGTGGAGAAGATCGCCCACCGTACCGTGCCCCCAGTAAACATCGTACTCCCCTTTCTTATTCAATATAGTTTGAAAGTACATGAACAACCTGTCCAGAGGTTTAACGGATGTGGCGTAACACCGTATGACCTCCACGTTACCGAACCGTTCGTACTTCTTCTCACCCTCGCGCCTCTGAACTATGACCGTTATATCGTGACCCATCTTAGAAGCCGCTTTGGAGAACTCGTAAACGTACCTCTCGATACCCCCGATCCCAGGTGGAAAACTCCGGCTCCCTATTATGAGTATCTTCATCCATCTGGTTATACATATCCTTCTAAATAAGTATGTGCCCAGTAAATCAAACCATATCGTATATCCCTAGACGCCAGTTCTCAGACTCGAACAGATCTACCTTATCCCACATGATCACCCTGTTCCCGACCTCCACCCAGCCGGGAGGAACAGCATCCGGAGAGACCATGAATATCGAATCGGCACCCATCAGATCACCGGTAGATTCTATCTCTTCCAAGAGGACGTCGTAAACCGATAGATCGTCGTACACCATGTCCAGTACCCTGAACTCGTTCAGGTACGGTTTAGGATGCTTTCCGATCACCGCAAAACCGACCAGATCATCCTCACGCACGGTCATCACGTCCACTATGTGTGGGTACCGAAGCATGTGTGCCACCTGCTCTTCACTCCTTTGAAACATCACGTCGTAACCCTTCAACACCTTAGAATAGAGTTCCATCACTTCGGAAAGTTCCACCGAATCCCCATGTTCCACGGGCAGATCGACAGTCTCCCTCTCGGATCCTCCGCTATCAGAGAATACCGAACGAAGATCCCTCACCGAGGTCAGGCCTTCCACCAGTTTGGCGAACCTGTCACCTTTCATGGGGATCTTGAACTTGAATCCACCTTCACCCTTATCCAACACCTCCGAAAGCTCCACCTCTTCACCCTCGACATCCAGCACCAGCCGGGATCCGAATATATCCAGACCCCTCTTCAGCCAAGGTCTGTTCCGTAATCCCTCCTCCATGTACTGCTTCAACACCACGGAGGGCGACAATATCTTCAGGTACAGCGGGATCTGCTTCACACCCCAGCCGTCTTTGAGATGAACGTAGTACGGTATCTTATCCTTGGTGTTGAATGACATGGAAAGATCCGCCTCTCTGGAAGTACGTTCCTCCTCTATCTCCTTCAACCTGGTATACAACCCCTTACCCCGATGATCTTCGTGTACTACGGAATCGCCCCACGTATAGGCATTCAAAGGACCATCCGCCTCGAGNATCTGAGAGTACAACCTGGTGAAAGCTATCAGCTCGTCCTCGTCCATGATGTAGTAGTTATGATCTGCCGAGTAGCCGGGATAATCGAAGTACCTCCATCGGAACAACTCTTCGTCGCCCCAGTAACCGAAGGCGGAGTTCAATAGATCCACGGTAGCTTCCATGGGTGGATGGTCGTTTATTATCTCCATCTGACTGGTATTAAACTCATTAAGTATATAACTCATTCGAAATATTCAACGCCGCAGCCGCTTGAAAGAGAGTATCTCTGCCCCGTCTATGATCTCGCCCATGGGACAGAATTCGTAGTTTTCAAGTAAAAAACGCAGTTTCTTCTCCGCGGTCTTCACACCCACCCTCGCGTTGAACCTTTTACGCAGACCGATGCCCTCGGGTACCAATCGGTCAGGATCTATGTCTGAAGGATGGGCGTACAAACATATGGGTAATCCTTCTTCATGCATGGAATCGATCAATCTTTTCAGTACGAACTTTGGTGTGGCCCTCATGTATCCTCCACCGGTCACCGGGACGCTCTTTCCCATTATACTCTTCGTCGTTATGGGATACTCCACGATAAGACCATTGGGGGTGTATATCCCGAAGACCGCCCTTTCGAAGAACAGGGGAGACTCCGTACCTCCTATGTCCCTACGGCCGAAGAATATGGAAGAGTCGTACCGTATCCCCTCGTCGGCCATCACGTCGAAGGCCCAAGCCGCTTTCTCGTGTATGGAAAAGGAGGGCGCTCTGTGCATCTCGGTCCTCTCTCCGGTGATATCCTCCAGGATATCCAGAGACCTCCTCAGGTTCTTCCTGAACCGTTCCGGCTTCAGCCTGTAAACCGGGCGGTGGTCCAGACCGTGTGTGCCGATCTCGTGGCCTCTATCGTAGATATCACCGACCATCTCCGGATACCTCTCGGCTATCCAACCGAGTACGAAAAAGGTCCCCTTCACCTGGTGATCATCCAGCAGGTCCAGTAAACGGGTAGTGTTCTGAACTACCCGGGACTCGTACGAACCCCACTTCGACTTGTCCAGGAGGGATTCGACACCGCATATGTGGAACCACTCCTCGACGTCCACGGTGAAGGCGTTCTTTATGGCCATCGGTGAAATATAGTTAACGGGAGTTAAATAGTTTTAGAAGATTTATTAAATCACCCCAAAACAAGACAACGGTTCAGTAAATTATAACCACATCCCATGGTATGAGCACCTCATGGTAGAGAAGGTNTTCGCCTACATACTCAGAGAAAGGGGTGAAAAGAAGCAGATGCTGGCCTTCGCCCACAAGGACTTCCCGGACGTACCACTTCTGGTGCCGGGAGGCACTCTAGAAGGGGCGGAGGATCCTGCAGAAGGATTGAAGAGGGAGGTTTACGAGGAATCCGGACTCACCGACCTAAGGCATGTAAAGATGCTGGGAGAGGCGGATATAGCCAGTGCAGTGGACGATGAAGAATTTCATGCCTATTTCTTCCGATGTGAGGTAGATATCGATCGAGATACTTGGGACCATGTGGTCAAGGGAGAGGGAGAAGACCACGGACTGACTTTCAGCTACCGATGGTTGGACCCCCAGAAAGCCTTACTGGTTTACGACTATTACTTCCACGTTTTTTTGAGACCAAANCACCTCCCAGACCTGTTCAGAGAACAAGATCTACTNGGTCTGGCCAACGACAAGGTATCACTGATGCCGCACACCGGGTTGTGGATNANTGAATTTACAAAAGAGAAGAGATCTCTACGGCACAACACGGATCTGACCGAGATACAGCACGTCGGCAGCACTTTCGTACCTTGGCTGCCGGCAAAACCTATCGTGGATATAGCCATCAGCTCTAAAGACCCGGAAAGTCAGATCGAAGGTATAGAGGACTGTGGTTACGGATATATGGGTGAGAAAGGTGTAGAGGGTAGATACTACTTCGTCAAGGGTACTCCGGAAAACAGGACACATCATATACACATGTTCGAAAAAGGGGATCAAAGATACGAGGACCACCTCCTGTTCAGGGATCATCTCGTAAAAAACATAGATGTCGCAGAGGAGTACGGTAGGTTGAAACTCCGGTTGTGGAGGGACGATAAGATCGGTAGAAAGGAGTACACCAAAAACAAGTCGGATTTCATCGAAAAGGTACTGAATCGTTTTCAACGATAGTTCTACAATTCCTAAAGAGTTTCGCTCATCGTAGAGTTCTGATGTGTTAATGAGATCGTAGAAAGGACCACCATCGAATCCATACCCGTGTACTACCTGGAGATATCCTGCCATAGCTCCCTCTACATGCCCAGTCAGCATAGCTAATAAGGATCCCTACAGGCCATATATATCGACATCATTTAGGATGAGTAAAAGAACGGGATATCTTCGTACTATCATCGAGATCCTCAACCATCTTAAGGCCTAAGAGGATTATGAGCAGAAAACTCAGCAGCCCTATCATCATAGGCGATCACACCATCAAACATAAGAGCCAGAGAGGCACTACGTGGACTGTTCTACCATCGATATCATCGTAAACATCGTTGGTCACGAGATAAAGATCGAGATCTTCGGAAAGCTCTAAAATATCCTTCGCCTGGTCTTTCGAAACATTGGACGTATATTTCACTTCAAAGGCCTTCTTCATCTTGGGCAAAACGATATCGACTTCCGGTTCTCTACAAAATCTAGGTCTTTCCAGCCTTTTCAGCGATATATCCGAAGTGTTCTGCGGTTCAAAAGTGGCAGGAACATCGATCTTAAATAGTCTGTGCTAAGTTAGACCATACTAAGTTAGTCTAAACTCACTAAACCAAAAATGTTTTATCCCACCTTTTACAATCTTAATACATGAAAGATTTCGTCAACCGGAGATCTGAACTCAAAAGATTAGATTCACTCTATAAAAGTGATGAACCGAAGCTTGCTGTCGTTTATGGTCGAAGACGGATAGGAAAAACGAGTATGGTTATCGAATCGATAAAGGGTCATGATAAAGCGGTCTACCATCAAGCCATACAGGGAACTGCAGAACAACAGATGGACTATTTCATAGATGATATCTCGGAAAAGTACCCTGATGTAACCGAAATACGTAAGGAATGGGATAAAATCCTCAAATACCTAGTCAAAAAGGACGCGATAGTGGTCATAGACGAATTTCCCTATCTCGTGAACGAGAATAAAGAGCTTCCTTCTGTAATACAGCGCATTTGGGATCATGAAGTAGATAACAGTTCCACCACATTTGTTTTAACTGGATCATCCATAGGTATGATGCAAGACGTCGCTGTAGATGGTAAGGCTCCACTCTACGGCCGCATCTCCAAACAACCGAGCGGTAAACTCGACATCGGTCCACTTCCGTTCAAGGACGCCATGAAGTTTTTCCCCGAATACACACCCGAAGAACAGGTCATGGCCTTCGGCATCTTTGGAGGGACGCCTGAATACCTTAGAGCTGTAGATCCATCAAGGACACTGAAAGAAAATGTTACTAATACCCTTCTTCACCGGGACGGAGGACTCCATGAAGAACCGGAAGACGTGCTTCATCGAGAATTGAAGGAAGTGGATAGATATTTTGCCGTTCTCAAAGCCATGGCCGAGGGTAACCGAAAAAACAACGAGATTGGCCAAGCTTCAGGTGTAAAATCGGGGAGTGAAGGCTATTATCTTGATAGGCTTAGAAAACTCCGGATCATCGAGCGCTCGTATCCCACGACAGTAGATCCGGGCCGCAGCCGGCAGGGAAGGTATAAGATACGGGATCCGCTCTTTCGATTTTGGTTCAGGTTTATCTACGGTAGGCCCATGAGATACGAGGTTTATGGTAATGACGCCTACAAAGATCTTATCGAACCAGAACTTCCGGACTTTGTGAGCTCCACCTTCGAAGAGCTTTGCCAGCGTACCATTTTGCAGATATACGATCATAACTTCATAGAAAAGCCAGGTAATTGGTGGGACGGTGACGGACACGAGATCGATATCGTGGCACCGACCTCCGAGGAAAAGCTCGTGGTCGGTGAGGTCAAATTTCGAAAGAAGCCCCTTGATTACGGCGTTCTAGCACAGCTTGAACGAGAAGCACCGTTGGTTCACTGGAAACCTCCCAAGGGGAACAGAACGGAGTACGAGTACGTTTTTTTCAGTAGAGGTGGATTCTCTTCTTCTGTAAAAGAAGCGGCTGAAGAAAGGGAAGATGTACGACTTTTTACGGTGGACGATGTGGTATCACTCCTCTCTCAAAAGGATGCACGATCTGGAAGCACCCACTAAATCCATTCGTTCATAAAAGAACGATCCTAGTACTATAACTGAGATCGTCAACCTTTTTTACGTCTAAGAGGATGATGAGCAGAAAACTCATTACCCCCATCATCATGATCGTCGATCACACCATCAAACATAAGAGCCAGAGAGGCAAAACATGGACTGTTCTACCATCGATATCCCATCTATCGTAAACATCGTTGGTCACGAGATAAAGATCGAGATCTTCGGAAAGCTCTAAAAGATTCTTCGCCTGGTCTTTCGAAACATTGGACGTATATTTCACTTCAAAGGCCTTCTTCATCTTGGGCAAAACGATATCGACTTCCGGCTCTCTACAAAACCTAGGTCTTTCCAGCCTTTTTAGATGATTGAACGCTATGGTTTCAGCTTTCAGTCCATCCTTCGTTTTCCAGAGTGAGGAGAAGGCGTGATCAGACATGTACAGCTTTGGATTCTTTCTAAGAACTTTCAAATGACTCTCTTCATGAGGTATGCTTTTTTCCACTAAAAACGAATCCTGAAGGTATTCAAGATAGCTCTTTATGGTTCTATACTGTGTATTGAGATCGTTAGCCATGTTGGAATAGTTCACTTTTTGACTAGAATTTTCAACGATCTCTCGAAAGATACCTTTGAGGACTTCCGTTCTTTTGACAGGGAACATCTCTACTATATCTCTGAAAAACACTAGATCTACTATCTGCTTCAATAGCTCGATCGATCCGTCACCGTACAATTCAGGAAGACCCCCTTTCTTCATATAATCTTTAAATTTTATTTTGTACAGGGAAGCATCTTCGGGATAGTAAATTTCGTCAAGATCTACCTCAGTTATCTCGACCCCTTCGTATCTTAAGTATTCCTTAAAACTGAAGGGGTCCAAGCGGTTTATCTCGGTCCTCCCTACCAAGCTTTCACCGGCACCTTTGGTGATATTCATGGAAGAGGAGCCGGTTATCACGAATTTTACAGATACATCTTTATCCTGTATAGATTTCAACTGATCGCCCCAATCCTCGACCTTCTGGATCTCGTCGAAGAAGAAATAAACTTTATCTTCATATCGCAGATAGGGTTCTTTGATTATCTCTTCTGAGAATATGTTGATGAGTCTTCGAGGGGCTTCTTCTACGGCCAGGTCAAAAGAAAAGTAACATATCCTCTTAGGATCCATATCTTTTAACAGATGTTCGATCATGAGTTTTAGAAGCGTTGTCTTCCCGACCCTTCTCAAACCGATGATACTGATGATCCTTTTTTCCTCCAGCTTATTTTTCAAGTCATCGAACAGATCCCTTTGGATGATGCTTTCATCTATATCTACCTTGCCAGTATCCCACCACGGATTCTGCAATCGAAGCTCTTCTACGACATCTTGTCTTTCCATAGCTGATATGACATCGTACTCGTTACATAAAAATGTTTGGATCATGTTGTCGTTACTGCACTAAAATAGTATTTTTAGTTGTTGTTACTACAAGACCGAAGAGAAGAAGATACTTTCCGAGATGTCCCCAATCAAAAGAACTGGTCAACGAAGCAGAAGAACAAAGTCGATAGCCTTCGAGAACTTAAAGTATATACGTGAGCGGATGCCAAAAAATCAAGATTCGTAGACTGGATCAAGATCGCTTTGAATGCTGGTCCTTTACCGGTATCCGTTAATTCTTGAAATTCTTCTATGATGGATGTGAAAACATCCAGACGGATTATACCCCCCTATTACCCGATACAAGGGGTTAAAAATACACAATTTAGCCAGTTGCAAGGTGCGTAATTGTAACATTTATAACCGTTGCAAAGGTTGATATTGTATCAAATCGTTCATAATCTCTTTACAACATGATAAAAGATGTGATGAAGATATGAATAGAACATGGCATCTGAGGGGAACAAAACAGAGTACGTTTTTTTCAGTAGAGGTGGATTCTCTTCTTCTGTAAAAGAGGCGGCTAAAAAAAGGGAAGATACGACTTTTTACGTTGGACGATGTGATGGATATCGCAGAGGTTTTAGGTACAAAAGAAAAGATGAGATCAAGAGTGGAATACACAAAAGAGATAGTGGGATCCCGTTCGTCAACTATAGATCCCGATCACCAGACGATATAATGATGTTTATGCCTCAACATCGATGATCAAGATATGTTTTGGGAAAAATCTTTATAGGGTGTTGACCTAATTATATTTGGGGCGACGTAGATGAATAAGATCCGTCTTAAACAAGAGTTGTCCTACCTCATGCTGGGACAACAAGGTGGTGAAAATCGTATCAAGATATTGGAGTACCTCAGAGAACGGTCCTGCAATCTGAACCAATTAGCCAATGTGTTGGGACTGAACTATAGAACCGTGAAACACCATGTTGAGTTATTGCTGGATTACGGGCTCATCGAATCGACCGGCCAAGGATACGGTAAAGTCTATTTTTTAAGCCCGATGTTGGAAGATAACTATGAGATGTTGGAGGATATCGAAAGGAAACTCCACACCGTTTTTAGATCACCGATGATCTACAGGAAAGTGGTGGAGAACACCCACGAGGGTATCATGATCCTGAACGAGGATAAAGATATCATATTTGTAAATAAAAGCGCCCAGGATATCACCGGATATGATAGCGAAGAGCTCCGCGGATGCAACGTTGAACGAGTTATTACCGATTACGTGTGATCTATAATACAACACTGGATGTCGAAGGACACTCACCAACGATAACCGAGATCAAACTGTATCCGGGTTGGAACATGGTGGGGTATCCATCCAGCACAGATCAGATAGCTTCCGAGATCCTACCACCAGAAGTAACAAAGATAGGGTATTTCGATAGGGATGCAGCCTACAACATCGAATATGGATCAGCCGATGTGCTCTTGGTAACCGGCGAAGGTTACTGGATTTACAACGATGCGGAATATCCGGTGACATTCAGGGTTTGATGTTCATCCTAGCTATTTACACCATAAGGATAAGGTCGATCACTTTTTGATCACACAGGTGTGGTTATGCGTCTATGATCGGTGATCCAGACCTACTCTACAAAGGATCCGCGTAACGAGATCTTTTCACCCGTGGGTTTACCGCTGATGAGTATGAAGCGGGATGGTTCGACGCATCTAACGGTGCCTCGTTCGATGGATACGGCAGAGGATGGTTTCAAGGAGAGTCCTTCTACCTCGATATCTCCACTGTATAAGTATAGTAATCCTCTATGGCTGTCCGGTACCTCTAACCTGTATTCATCATGGCAGTGTATGTCCCTGTAGGTGATCTCCGCATGGAAGCTTATGGGAGAGCCTTCTCCCACTAGTGTTCTCACTAGGTAACCATCCTCCTCATGCTCCGGTATATCTTTGGATCTCAATGCCATGTAATCCGGTTCCACGTCCTTCTGAGCACGGGGTAAGTTCACCCATAACTGGAACCCGTGGCTGATCTTCACCGACCGGCATCTCAGAATGGGTGATGCCCCTTCCGGCGGTGAATTTCTGTACGCATCCCCGGTAAACGGTGGAATCGTTCCCCAGATCGTCCTTGTGTCTGAATCCTCCGTCCAGCATGTAAGTTATCGCCTCGAACCCTCTGTGTTCGTGTGGGGGAAATCCCTTTGAAGGATCCACGAAGAACTCGTCTAAAAGCACGAAGGGGTCGAGGTGCTTCATCTCTTGACTGGGAAACAGCCTTTTTACTTTAGCACCGGCTCCTTCTTTCTTTTCAGTAGGTTTTATCACATTCATCGTATCGACTCTCCACACATATGACATCTATCGAGGTTGATTATGAGCGGTTTTCCACACGCTTTACAGGACCATTTTTCCTCCTCCTCTTCCAACCATGCATCCAGATCACCGCAGTTTATCCTCTTCAGATTCTGTTTCAGGTCCTCTCCGTATTCCAACATGTGCTCGTACCAATCTTGAAAGCTGTGGCACTTCACTTCACATCCGTGACAGGTGCTCAACTCTTTACTCTCAAGGCATCTCACTATCTCGCAGTTCTTTCCC
>SL_8KL_010_SEDDRAFT_10002329_pt1 | contig 16080 bp, 16 predicted proteins | sample SodLakKL_010_SED_4_FD_11160 | JGI IMG/M metagenome (IMG submission 11160)
CCGCCAATACGCATCCCCCAGCGGGTAAGGTACTGGGTCCAGAAGACCTGCTCCACATTCAAGTCCGTAAACCAGAGCAAATCAAGGTAAAAGCTTGTCCCGGTCAGAAGTAATGACCCCAGGATAACCACACCAACAAATATCATAAAAAAGCGACTGCGCAAAATAAGCCCTCCCGACAAAATAAATACCGGTTCTTCACCGGCTAAGAATAACCTTCATCCATATGTATTTTAGACTAACCAACTCTGGATGTCAAAATTTTATTGAGTTCATTTCCGAATTATGTTAACGCCTGAACTGGTTCCAATCCTGGTCGCACCGGCCTTGATCATTTGCCGCGCTGCATCCGGGGTGCGCACTCCTGCAGATGCTTTTATGCCCATGCGCGAACCGACAGTCTCACGGATTAGCTCTATATCAGCAACTGTGGCACCTCCGGGACCAAAACCGGTTGAGCTTTTAATAATATGTGCCCCTGCTTTTTCAATTAAAATACAGGCTAATTTTTTTTCTTCTTCGTCAAGCAGACCGGTTTCAATAATTACTTTGACAATCTTTCCTTTTGCAGCCTCAACTACTGCGGTTATATCATCAAGTACATATTTTTCTTCCCTGTTTTTTAGCGCCCCGATATGGATAACCATATCAACTTCTTCGGCACCATCGGCGACTGCTTCTGCAGTTTCAAAAGCTTTCACAGCGGTAGTAGTGGCTCCCAGCGGAAATCCAATCACCGCACAAACTTTAACTTTACTTCCGGACAGCTCCTGAACAGCAGTTTTTACATAAGAAGGATTAATACAGACCGAATAAAATGAGTTCTCCAGGGCTTCCCGGCACAGCTTTAATATGTCTTCCCTTCTTGCTTCCGGCTTAAGCAGGGTATGATCAATATAGTCAGCCATTCTTTCAGACATCTTGCTCACCTTCCTTTATTACTTACTCATCATCATCGGCACATTATAGTTTACTTTATGCAGCCTATGATCAAGGGCGGCACTTCGAATGGTTCATTCTGAAACTCGTAGGCAGAGAGGATCATATTTTGCACATCATTGATCCTCTCATGATCTTCAATCCCTGTGTTTCTAGCAGGCTCTTTCTCCGGGCTGGTATGGATATGAGCAAGGATATCGCCCGGTTTGACCATTGTGCCAATCTTCTTTTCCACGGTCACTCCCACAACCGGATCAATGCGCAAATCTTTCTTTTCTCGGCCGGCGCCCAGTTTCATAGCTGCCTGGCCTATAACCTCCGCTTTTAAGCTGCTAACAAATCCTTCAGCCTTGGATTTTACCGGAACTTGCTTTTCTGCGCGGGGCATAAGAGACAAGTCTTCAACAACCAGCGGATCACCGCTTTGATTCTGAATCAGTTCCCTGAACTTTAGTAAAGCCGACCCGTTATCAAGTAATTTCTTTAATATGGCTTTTCCTTCTTCAGGCTCAGATGCTTTGCCAGCCAGGCTAAGCATCCAGCCGCCTAATGTGAGGCAAAGTTCTTCCAAGTCGGGGGGACCTTCACCACGCAGGGTAAGAACCGCTTCCTCAACTTCTAAGGCATTACCGACTGCCCTGCCCAGCGGTTGATCCATGTTAGTAATAACAGCTGCCGTTTGCCGGCCGCCCTTTTTACCCGTCTCGACCATGATCCGGGCTAATTCAAATGCACTGGAATGATCTTTTATAAAAGCACCGTCACCGACCTTGACATCGAGAACAATCACATCGGCGCCGGCAGCAAGTTTTTTACTCATTATACTACTTGCAATCAGCGGCATGCTGTCTACCGTTGCCGTTACGTCACGCAAAGCATAAAGCATTTTATCAGCAGGAACCATTTCTATAGTCTGACCGGCTACTGCTGCACCGATTTTTTTTACTGCTGTTTTAAATTCATTTAGGGTCAGTTCTGCACAAAAACCGGGTATAGATTCCAGCTTGTCGAGAGTCCCCCCGGTATGACCCAATCCGCGACCGGATAACTTAGCCACCGGGACTCCGGCAGCGGCAACGAGGGGGACTACAATAAGGGTGGTCGTATCACCTACCCCGCCGGTACTGTGTTTATCAGTCTTAATACCTGGAATATCCATTAAGGAAATAGTATCACCGGAATTAACCATTGCCCGGGTCAGGTGTGCTGTTTCTTCTTCGTTCATGCCCCGAAAATAGATAGCCATAGCCAGGGCGGACATTTGGTAATCGGGAATTGTTCCCTTCACATATCCTGCAATCAGATGCTCGATGTCAGAGCAGGTCAGGGGATACCCATTACGTTTCTTTAAAATCAATTCTGAAACAGTCATGACAGTACCAGCCCTTTCTAAAACATTTATTGTTTGATCAGCCAATTGTCAAAGCATCCAGAACCTTCAACTTTTGGACTGATGAATAATAAGTATTTATAGTGGAACTGGATCCTTTTTAATAAATTGTAATCAGATCAGCAAAGTTGTTAAAAGTAGCTTCTCCGATACCACTAACATCCATAATTTCATCTATGGTAGTGAACAAACCCTGACTTTCGCGATGATCAACAATTTGGCCGGCCCGGACATCACCAATCCCGGGCAAAGCTGTTAGTTCGGAAGCAGTAGCCTTATTGATATTGATCAGAGTTATTCCTCCGCTTACAGAGGTTTTTTGTTCTTCTCCAACCTGCGGAACATGAACCTGTTCGCCGTCATAGATGGGCCTGGCCTGGTTTAAAAAATCACGGTCCGCTTCATCTATAAAACCGCCGGCCAGTTCTAAAAGTTCATAAATCCTAGATCCTTCAGGCATTTCATACACACCGGGATTTTCTACAGCCCCAACCAGGTGCACGGAAATCATCTCCGGTTCTGCCTCGACAGGAGGTCCCTGAACTTTATCAGAGTCGTTCAGGGTTATCTCCGGGCTGAGAATCAACGAATCCACCACCCGCCATACTCCTCCCACAACTAACAGTAATACCAGCACTCCCAGAATTATTTTTTCCCGTAACTCTATTTTCCCCTCCACCAAAACATCTCCTCATCAATCAACTCGATATTACTTCGCCTTAATAATCGTATTCCCTTGTTTTTGCCCATAATTAAGCCCGGCACTCAGCTTACCTGATTACCGGGCTTATAACTATCATTCAATCTGTTCAGCAAGAAGACTATTTGTTTTCTTTTTTTTCAGTTCCTTTTTCTTCTTCTTCCCCTTCTTCTTGTGGAACATTAATTCCCTGGACATTAATGTTAATCGCTTCCACAGTTAGACCGGTTGTTTTCTCAACATGTTCGCGAATTTGCTTTTTCAGTTTGTCTGTTGAGTCAACTATCGATTTACCGTACTCCACAATTACATTCAACTCTATGGAAATTCTATCTTCATCAACATCTACTCTAATCCCCTTGGTCATATCACGACGGCCCAGTCTTTCGGCTATACCACCGACAACCCCGCCACTCATTCCAGCTATACCCGGGACATCACTGGAAACTATACTTGTTATCACTGCAATGACATCTGAAGAGATCCTGATACTATCTCCTTCTTTTGCCGGATCCGGTTTTAATACAGCTTCATCAGCTCCACCTGTTTTTCCTGCTTTTCCTTCTTTTCCTTCTTTAGCTTTTTTTTCTTCTTCACTCATTTTATTTCCTCCTTTAAAAAATATGATCCTGGTTTAAAAATATCAACCCTTTTATTGACCTACCGCTATAACACTTTAGCAATTTTTACCTGAGGGCATTTTCGAAGTAAACATATAAGGATTTTTTACCTTTTCTTACTATCCTTATGTATCTAATTGTACAGTCTGACCGGGAACTTGTCAAGCAAACTGCCCGAATTTAAAACAAATTCACATTTCTTTAAAGTTTGTTGAACTATTATCGAACAACGATATTAACCAGACGTCCGGGTACAGCAATAGCCTTAATTATCTCTTTCCCGGCAAGCAGCTCACTAATCCTATGATTATTGTGCGCTTCTTCGATCAACTGCTCTTCCGAACAATCTGTCGGCACAGTAATCCTGCCCCGCACTTTTCCATTGATCTGAACCACTACTTCAACCTGGTCAACCTGGAGCATTCCTGGTTCATAGTGCGGCCAGTGCTGATAATGAACGCTCTCAGTAAAACCGAGCAGGCTCCATGATTCTTCGGCAATATGCGGTGCAAAGGGGGCCAGCAAAATGACCATTTTCTCAAGGGCATCCCTCAAAACATCCCGGTTGTATTCATAGCTATCCATGGACTGCCTGTAAACATAGACTGCGTTAACCAATTCCATAATCGCACTTATCGCCGTGTTGAAATTAAAACGCTCTTCAATATCATGAGTTACTTTTTTAATCGCCGCATGTACATTGCGCTGTAAAATGGTTTCATTTTCACTATGCTGAGCTGATTCCTTTGCTTTGACTAATTCCTCTTTGGATTCATCTATTAAGCGCCAGACCCGGCGAAGGAAACGGTGACACCCCTCTACACCCTGGTCATTCCAATCAAGGTCTTTTTCCGGTGGAGAAGCAAACAGTATGAACAGGCGACCAGTATCAGCCCCATAAGTGGCCACAATCTCATCTGGTGTGATTACGTTGCCCTTCGACTTGGACATTTTTGCCCCGTCTTTATAAACCATTCCCTGAGCCAACAAGCGGCTGAAAGGTTCATCACATTTTATTAATCCTGCGTCATAGAGCACCTTGGTAAAAAAACGGGCATAGAGCAAGTGCAGCACGGCATGTTCGATACCGCCAATATATTGATCAACGGGCATCCAATAATCAACCTCTTCTTTATCAAAGGGCGCGGTAGTGCTGTTTGGACTGGCATAGCGCAGGAAATACCATGAAGAACAAATAAAAGTATCCATTGTATCTGTTTCACGCCGGGCCGGGCCACCACAAAGGTGACAGGCGGTCTGGATAAATGCTTCGTTATTAGCCAGGCTGGGCACCTTGTTGCCGGAGAGTTCAACTTCCAGGGGCAACTCTACCGGCAGTTCCTCTTCGGGAACCGGTAGAGTGCCGCAATTATCACAGTATTTTACCGGAATGGGTGCGCCCCAGTAACGCTGACGCGAAATCAACCAGTCCCGCAGGCGGTAAGTAACCCTGAAATCACCCTGGGCCTGTTCTTCCAGGTAAGCGGTTACTTTTTTAATGCCTTCGACGTCACTCAGGCCACTAAAAGAACCCGAATTAACCATATAACCTTCACCGGCATATGCTTCCTGCATATGCTGCGCATCGAGTGCTTCACCCTCTGGTTGAATCACTACCCGGATTGGCAGGTTGTATTTATGAGCGAACTCAAAATCCCGTTGGTCGTGAGCAGGCACACCCATGACCGCTCCTGTTCCGTAAGCCATCAGGACATAGTTACCGACCAGGATTGGCACTTCTTCCCCGTTAACCGGATTGACGGCATGACAACCGGTAAAAAGGCCGGTCTTTGGTGTTTCTTCAGCTGTCCGATCAATATCGCTTTCCTGTCTGACCTGGGAAACATATTCCATAACCTCTTTTTCCCGCTCAGTTCCTTCAACTAAAGGCTTAACCAGAGGATGTTCAGGAGCCAGAACCATGTAAGTAACTCCAAATAGGGTATCCGGTCGGGTAGTAAAGGTGCGGATTTCCTGTTCGGGAAATTCTTTGATCTTAAAAGCAATTTCAGCACCTTCACTACGTCCAATCCAATTTTGCTGCATTATCTTAACCCGCTCGGGCCATTCCTTAAGCTGCCCGAGATCATTTAATAACCGTTCAGCATAATCGGTGATTTTTAAAAACCACTGTTCTAATTCCCTGGTTTCAACAACCGATGAACAGCGCCAACACAAACCTTTTTCGACCTGTTCATTAGCCAAAACCGTATTGCAGTCATTACACCAGTTTACATCAGATTTCTTCTTGTAAGCTAAGCCCCTCTTATACATGAGCAAAAACAGCCACTGAGACCAGCGGTAGTAATCTTTTGATGAAGTATTTACTTCTCTGTGCCAATCATAACTAACTCCAAGCCGGTTTTGCTGATTTTTCATATGTTCAATGTTCTGCGCAGTCCACTCAGCCGGGTTGACATTATTTTCAATGGCAGCATTTTCAGCCGGCAAGCCAAAGGCATCCCATCCCATCGGGTGCATAACGTTATAATCTCGCATCCGTAAAAAACGAGCCAGAACATCGCCTATTGTATAAACTCTCATGTGACCCATATGCAATTTCCCAGATGGATAAGGAAACATCTCTAAAACATAGTATTTCGTTTTCGAGTGGTCTACTTCAGACCGGAAAGAATCTTGATCTTTCCATAGATTCTGCCACTTTTCCTCAATTTGAATTGCGTTGTAGTTTTTCACTGAGATCGTCCTCCGTTTTACAGCAGAATATAAATAGTTCGCCCTGTTAAGGGGCGAACTATTATCGCGGTACCACCCTTATTGGTAAAACTTGTGGTGGAGCTGGCGGGAGTCGAACCCGCGACCTCTTCCATGCCAAGGAAGCGCGCTCCCACTGCGCCACAGCCCCCCGTTTTTTATACCATCTTAAAAACCGTTATCGCCGGCTTTACGACAGCGCTTACTATTTTTCACCGCTGCTTCTCCGGGACGAGTTCAGCAGTTCCGCTTGCCGGATTTCACTTCACACCAGCTCTCTGCGAAAGCATTCCTGCTTACTGATTCCCTTCATTAAATAGCTATTATCATCTCGATTACAACTTACATTATATGCACGGCTGAAAAGCTTGTCAATAGCAGCCCAAAGAGTTTGGGTGCATAACAGTTATTAAGAATCCATTTCAAGACGAGAAAATTCGCCTGACTGCATATCGATCATTAACATTATTCCTGAGGGCAAAACACCATCCAGCCCAGCCAGGATTTTTACCGTTTCGCCGGCCTGCCATGAGGCAAGCATAGCAGGTGTAGCAGCTGGATTGCCAAGTTGGGCTTCTGCGCCCTTACTTGCACCTCTTTCGGCAGCATCACCGTAAATTTTAGCCATCATAGGATATCCCGGCCTGATTACAGCCATTTGCCCTAAAAAACCGGCGATAGCGCCGTGAACCATGATTATATTCATTTCCTGGCAGGCGCTTTCCAGATCAAAACGGGAAGGCAGACTGTCAAGACAGTCAACTATAAGATTACAATCTGAATATATTTCAAGCATCTTAGCCTTGTCAGCATGGCAGTGATAAGTATTTACTTCTATAGAATGGTTAATTGCAGAAATTCTTTTTTTAGCAGCTTCCGCTTTAGATTCGCGCATATTGCTTTCTGTAGCAAGCAACTGCCGATTTAGATTGCTTTCAGTAAAGCTGTCTCCATCAACAATGACCATCCTGCCTATACCCATACGGGCTAATAATTCAAGAGCAAAACCGCCTAATCCGCCGGCGCCTAAAACTCCCACTTTTGAATTAAGCAAGCAGGCTTGCCCCGCCAATCCGACGGTCCCAATACTGCGCTGGTATCTTTCCGGGATGATATCCTGCTCCAAGGCAGCTAATTCGATCAGACGTCCGGGAATTTTATGCTGCCTTTCCAGATCTTTGGTAACCTCCAGGGGTAAAAAACGGTAATTTTCTCCCACCGGATTTGTGCCTTCTAACGAAGCTTCCTGAGTTGATTTATAAAGTGCATCTGCTCCCATAATAAATCACCACCTGTAATCATTAATGTCTACCTTAAAAAGCAGAAAACCTTTTTAAGTATTGCTTAAATCAACTTTTGGTGATTCATACCAGAGCCTTTCCAGGTCATAAAATTCTCTTGCTTCCAGCTGAAAGATGTGAATCACCAAACTTCCGTAATCCAAAACAACCCACCAGCCTTCCCGGTAACCTTCAATGCGTAATGCGTGATAACCCTCCTGTTTCAGGGTTTCAATCAAGTTGTCACAAATTGCATGGACCTGTACTGTTGAAGCACCGCTTCCAATTAAGAAGTAATCAGCAATAATAGACATCTTACCAACTTCCAACAGGCGTATGTCCTGTGCCTTTTTTTCTGCTGCTAATTCTACAGCATAGAAGGCCAGTTCCCGGGAGCCACTATCTGGTTCCCATGTCAAATATAATCAACTCCTTTAAAAAAATTATGAACTGAGTAGTTAAGCCATTTGACATTTATCCTAAATTATGCTCCCTTAGCATAAACAGAAGCCAATTCCGAAATGCAACTGAGCGCGGATGCAGAAGTAGTTTTCTCTCAAGCACTGTTTTAATTGCAAACTCTACAGCCTCAAGCAGTGCCTGGTCAAAATTCACATAAGCTAGCTCTCTTATTTTTTCTACTCCGCTAAAATCTCGGCCTTTTTCGATGTAGTCAGCTAAATAAATCATTTTTTCCAAACTGCTCATTCCACTTCGGCCGGTAGTATGATAAGTTACTGCCCGAAGCACTTCCGAGTCAGTTACCTGCAACTCTTTTTTAAGCAAGGCAGCTCCGATTGGAGCATGTAATAAGCGGTCTTCCTGGAGGGTAAACCGGTCTAGTGAAATATCCAGTTCTTCTGCTTTTTTAATCAGTTCAGAGCTGCTATAGTGCTTGCCATAATCGTGCACAATACCAGCAAAAAAAGCTTTTTGCACATCAATTTCGTAATGTTCAGCCAGGGATGCAGCTGCTTCTGCCACACCAAGAGAATGCCGGTATAGTTTCTCGTCCAGAATTTCTTTCATCAATTTATGATACCTGTCAACCATCTTATCATTATCAAAATTATTCAACATGTATTCAATTGAAAAACTAACTGTCTCTCAATCCTTTCAGATAAAGTATAACCATTAAAAGCTTACTGCTCGCGTGGTTTTGCTTCATTAACAACCAATTTTCGTCCTTCCATCTCAGCACCATCGGTTTTTTCCATCATTTCTGCCATATGCTCCTCATTAACTTCAACAAACCCATAACCACGTGAACGCCCGGTCGCTCGCTCGGTAATAATTCTACATTCGACAACTTCACCAAACTCAGAGAAAAATTCTTCCAACTCGGTTTCCTTAGTACTCCAGGGAATGTTACCTACATAAAGCGTTTTTACCATTTACTTTTCCACCTCCGATTATATTATACCCTATTCTTAGGTCAATAAAACCTTTTTTATTTATCGACTAAGTACAACCCATGGTTTTTAATATATTGCTCCACCGGTTCCGGAGTTAAATATTTAATTGTTTTGCCCAGGGCGACCCTTTCACGGATAAAAGTTGAAGAAACCGCCAGAGCCGGAATTTCTAAAAGATGGACTTTCTGTTGCATTTCAGGACAATTGCTATCCAGGGTTTGCCGAAATAGTTCCAGTGAATAACCGGGCCGGGAAACTGCAATAAAAGTACACAATCGCAATAATTCTTCATACTCTTTCCAGGTAAAAATCTCTAAGATCGCATCGGCGCCGGTTATAAAATAAAGCTCCGGGCTGCCCTGTTCACCACAACAAAAATGTCTGACTGTATCTATGGTATAGGTTGGTGCCTTAGCATTTATTTCAAATGAGGAAACAAAAAATGAGGGATTAGACATAACCGCCAGAGAGGTCATTAGATAACGATGTTCGGGTAAAGAGATTGAATCATGGTCCTTATGTGGAGGTGAACCGGTCGGCACAAAAATAACATAGTCCAGATCAAACTGCTGTCTTGCTTCTTCAGCAGTAACCAGGTGGCCCATGTGAATTGGATCAAAAGTTCCACCCATTAAGCCCACCCTCATAATGCCTGAATTATTATCATTTGGAAATAACAAAGATGGCAGCTCCTTTTCCCGGTTATTCGTAATAATCAAATTCTTCATCGCCTATCCTGACTATGTCGCCTTCTTTAATCCCCTTTTTTTTCAATTCCTGATCCAAACCAATACGACGGGTAAAATTTTGAAAACGGCGTAAAGCTTCTTCATTTTCAAAATCAGTTCTACCTGCCATGCTTTCGACTTCACTACCACTAACATAGAAAACACCATCAACTACTTCGATCTTTAAAGGCCTGCGATCAAGATGTTCTGACTGGATCTCCTGCTCCGGTTCAACAAAATTTCTTTGTTCAGCAAGTGTATTTACCTTTTTAAATAAAAATTGAATTAGATCATCAAGGCCCTGTCCGGTAGAAGCAGAGATGCCAAAGACAGCAGTTTCTTCTTTATCAGCCTCTTCTACAGATCGCTTGAGCTTTTCTAGCTGCTCAGAACTACCGGTCAAATCCATTTTATTACCGACCACAACCCGCGGATATCCGGCCAGTCGTGAGCTAAAAACCGATAGTTCCCTATTCAGTAGGTCATAAGCTTCAGATGGATCAGGATCCACATCAGGAGTCAGATCAATCAGGAATAACAAAAGAAGGTTTCTTTCAACATGTCTTAAAAATCGATGCCCCAAACCTGCACCCCGGTGTGCTCCTTCAATCAATCCGGGCAAATCAGCCACAATAAAATTACCCTCATCACCAACTTTTACCATTCCTAAGTTGGGAGTAAGGGTTGTAAAAGGATAGGAAGCCACTTTCGGCTTTGCAGCTGATATACGACTGAGGAGAGTAGATTTCCCAGCATTAGGAAGACCTACCAGGCCAACCTGGGCCATGAGTTTCAGTTCCAGATAAATTTTCTTTTCCTCGCCGGGCAGTCCTTTTTCCGCCAGGCGGGGAACGCGTCTCCTTGAACTGGCAAAACGGGTATTTCCTTTTCCCCCTTTGCCTCCTCTGGCAACCAATGCTTCCTGGCCGGGCATGGTCAGGTCTGCTAAAACCTGGTTTTCTTCATTGCGTATAACCGTTCCGGGGGGTACAGCAACATAAAGATCCGGCCCTCTGGCACCATGCTGGGTTTTACCTCTCCCATGCATTCCGCCTGAGGCCTTTAATGTATGGCGGTAGCGTAAGTCTAAAAAACTGTGTTTTGAAGCATCCGCCCACAGATATACATTCCCACCGTGACCGCCATCGCCACCGTCAGGCCCTCCTTTGGGCACATACTTTTCCCTCCGGAATGAGACTGCTCCATTACCGCCTCGTCCTCCACGCACCAAAAGCTCTAATTCGTCTACAAACATTGGCCCTCAATCACCTGCAGCGCTGCCAAAACACAGGGTATTATAAAATAAAGGTCCGGGCTAAACCCGGGCCAGGTTAGTTCATTCGATTACTACGCTTCCACTGGCTGCACACTTACCTGCTTTTTAGCACGATTACTGTGATCAAAAACCACACGGCCATCGGCTTTGGCAAACAAGGTATCATCGCTACCTTTACCAACATTTAGCCCCGGATGGAAACGGGTGCCCCTTTGACGAATAATAATGCTTCCAGCTTTTACGACCTGGCCGCCATAGCGTTTCACACCCAGTCGCTTGGCATTACTGTCTCTACCATTGCGGGAACTACCTACTCCTTTTTTATGAGCCATTCATGACACCTCTCTTTCATGCTCCTCGATAAAAAATTTAAAATAAACTTTCTTAACTGTTAAGCTTGCTAATCAACACATCGGTATAAGGCTGCCGATGGCCTTGTTTGCGGCTATAGTTTTTCTTTGGCTTAAATTTAAAAACTGTAATTTTGCGTCCACGCCCTGAAGCAACAACTCTTCCTTCTACTTTCCGATTATCCAGATACGGTTTACCTACCTGCAGTTCCTGACCGTCATTGAACATTAATACCCGGTCAAAAAGAACCGTCTCACCTTTTTCTGCGGGCAGCTTTTCCACGCGGATCGTTTTACCTTCTTCTGCATGATACTGCTTGCCGCCTGTCTCAATTATTGCGTACATAAACAAACCCCCTGTAAGGACTCGCCGAATTAGGTAGCCCGGTGCATAGCGGGGCTTTAAAACCATCTTCGTGCGGTTTTCAATCTATTGCAGAGTTTATCACGCAGACCTTCCTTTGTCAATCTAATAAAGTTCACTTTACTTCGTCTTTAGAGTGCCCCGGGCGAAGGTCCGGTTCACTTCTTTGATTTCAACTTTTACATTCTGCCCTACTTTATCACCGGCTCCCTCAATATTGATTACAAACCCCTGGATACGGGCTATCCCGTGATTAGAGTTCGCAGAGTGCGGCTCCTCAACAGTGATATCGATAACTTCTCCTACCTTAACCGGGAGCGCCAGGGCCTGAATCTCTTTTTGAGTGCCACGGGCTACAATTCGATACTGTTCAATATGAACATCTTCAGCGCCCCGGATAAAGATATTCCTGTTTAATTCTTCTTCTAGTTTTTTCAGGTTGCCTCCTCCAGTGCCAATAATTATGGAGGCTACCTCATGGTGCATTTCTACCAGCACAGCCTTGCTTTTTTCTTCCTGCAGCTGACGTTTCAGATCGCTTTCTATGCTGGTGCTGACCACAAGAGGAGTAAGCACCTTCCCCGAACCGGAACAGTATGGACAGGCCTGCTGAAGATATTCTGATAGATCCTGACGGACTTTCTTTCTGGTCATTTCAACCAATCCAAGATTGGTCAGACCGAGGACATAAGTTTTAGTCCGGTCATTTTTAATTGCCTTATTCAATTTATCAATGACTTTGCGCTGGTGATCTTCAATGCTCATATCAATATAGTCCACAATTATAATTCCACCGATGTCCCGCAGTCGAACCTGCCTGGCTATTTCCTCAGCAGCTTCGAGGTTAGTTTTTAGAATCGTATCGGCCAGGTTGCGGCGTCCGATGTAGCGCCCGGTGTTAACGTCCACAACAGTCAATGCTTCTGTTTCATCAAAAACCAGGTAGCCACCGCTTTTCAGCCAAACCTGGCGGGCCAGGGCCTTTTCAAGCTCTTTTTCCACCCCGTAGCGCTCAAAGATCGGTTCCTTTTCCTTGTAATGCTTAACCTTGGCTTTCAGATGGGGCGATATAAAATCTACAATTTCCCGAACCTTATCATATTCATGCTTGTTGTCAATAAGAAAGCTGCTAAATTCTTCAACGAAAAGGTCGCGGGCGATCCGGCAGGTTAACGATAAATCCTGGTAGAGGATAGCAGGGGCTACTTTTTGATCAAAACGGCTTGAAATGCGATTCCAGAGCTGAACTAAGAACTGCAGGTCCTGTTCCATTACATCGGTATCAACCCCTTCAGCCACTGTTCTTACAATCAGACCCAATTGATCGGGTTTAACTTTTTCCACTTCCCTGCGCAGCCGTTCGCGCTCCGTCTGACTTTCAATACGTCTTGATACCCCGATATAGTCTGCCCCGGGTACCAAGACCAGGTACCGCCCGGGTATGCTAATCTGACCGGTTACCCTGGCTCCCTTACTGCCATAAGGTTCTTTGATTACCTGAACCATAATTTCTTCTCCGGCTCGAAGCAATTTTTCAATTGAACCGCGGGTCGGTGGAGGGCTATCTTCATCCAAATCGGCAAAAATATCATCAACGTATAAAAAAGCATTTTTATCCAGACCTATATCGACAAAAGCTGCCTGCATTCCAGGTAAAACATTGGCCACAATACCTTTATACAGGTTTCCGACTACTCTGTGCTGCAAGGGTCTTTCAATGTCTAGTTCAACCAGCTTCCCATTTTCTAGTAAAGCAACCCGCGTCGCCCGGTTATCACAATTGACTATTATTTTTTTATCCATAAAAATCACTTCCCTTCAAACAAAGGCTGCAGGGATCCATCAACATCCCGGTACAACCGGACCCTGTGCAGCTCCCAGTAGACTGTTTGCAAGTGGTTATCACCTAGCTCCAGATCCAATTGCTCAAGAACAAAAGCGGGTGAAACCCCACCCTGGCTGCCCGCCTGCAGCAGCAAATCCAAATCCAGGGGGTGATAACCATCTAAATTTTTTAATTTTACATCAATAATATAAGGGCGCACATTAACATAAGTCTTCTTTTTGTTTTTCTTGGATGACCGGGGCGCCAGTATTTCATCTTTTTTCATCAAACTCTTCAGGGCAGACTGGCCTATTTGCGAAATATAATTTGGAGCTGGGGCCTCCTTTGAATCCGGATTAGTAATCAGAGTAGCCCGATATAAAGCAGCACTGACCAGGGAGGGTAAAGGTGGCACCTGCTCATCAACGCTAAAAGCCCCGGTTAACTCCACACCTGCAGGCAGCTGTTCGCGTAAATGCATCATAAACTCTTCCGGCTGGATGTCTTCTGTTAAAAAAACCTCCCCGTATTCTTCCTCTGCGGTTACTCCCACGGGCAGTGGAACAGCCAAATTAAAACGAAGGTGAGGGTTAAATCCCTGACTATAGGCCACGGGCAGAGCGCTTCTTCGAAAAGCTCTCTGCAACAGACGCATCAAATCGAGATGCGAAATATATTTTAAAGGTTCACCGCAGGTGAATCTAAAACAAATCCTGTTCATAAGTCACTCCTTTTGACGGAACCACCGGCAAGCGCTTTCTCGTGCTCCCGGATAAAAACATCCTTGCTCACACCGCACTTCAGGTGTCCCCAGGGCAAAAAATCATCGTAATTAAAACGGCGGTAAGCATATTTATCCAGATCAATATTTGTTTCTTTTGCTGCTTTTTGCCACAGTTTAAATGAAAAATACTCATCCCACCCGTCAAAGCGGCATCCCAATCTCCAGGCTTGTTCCAAAAGCGAAGCCAGCTTACGATCCCCTCGAGAAAATACAGCTTCTAAAAAACTTGTCTCCGCATCATGCCAGCTAAGTTCAACGCCCGGCATTTTTTTAAAACCTCTCCGAATGATACCCTGGCGTGCTTTCACCTGATCCATAGAAAGCTGGGGTTCCCACTGAAAGGGAGTGTTCACTTTAGGCACAAAAGTAGAAATACTGACCGCAATGCTTATTTTCCGCTTTGCTTGAGGACGAAACTCCTGCCTAATTTTCTGGCAAAGGGAAACAATTGCTTCAACATCGCTTTCTTCTTCGGTAGGAAGGCCAATCATAAAATATAATTTGAAGCCCTGCCAGCCCGCTTCAATCGCATCCCTGAGAGCAATAAAAATTTCCTCTTCCGAAATGTTCTTTTTAATGACCTGCCGCAAACGTTCGGTGGCTGCTTCCGGGGCAAAGGTAAGATTACTTCGACGACCATGGTGGACTTTATCAGCCAGTTTAACAGAATAAGAATCAAGCCGCAGTGATGGCAGGCTGCACTTCACTTTGCCTCCGGCAAAAACTTCATCTAAGTCATTGATCAGGGTGTCAATTTTTGGATAATCGGTGCTGCTTAGAGATGCTAAAGCCAGTTCGTCATAACCAGTTTGTTTGATCAATTTTTCTGCTGTCTCCAGAAGTTTTTCCCTGCTGCGTCTGCGAACCGGATGAAAAATAAATCCAGCCTGGCAAAAACGGCATCCCCTGCTGCAACCGCGAAAAAGTTCAATGACACCCCTGTCGTGGATAGTCTGAATGTATGGAACAACAGGCGCTGTTGGAAAAGGAGCCCGGTCGAGATCTGATATTATTTTTTTAGAAATCACTTCGGGAGCGCGGGCATCGGTCTTCCCCATCCCGCAAAATGTTTCATCGCGATATACAGGTTGGTACAAAGAAGGAACATAAACCCCATTCAGGGTAGAAAGCTGTGCTAAAAGTTCGCTTCGTTCAAGGTTCCTGGTCTTTAAATCACTTAGTTTAGCCAATAGTTCCGGCAGGCATTCTTCAGATTCACCTAAAACAAACAGATCAAAAAACAGGGCCAGCGGTTCCGGATTAAAAGCACAGGGACCGCCCCCGATGATCAAGGGATCTTCCTCGCTGCGTTCAGCGGCGTAAAGTGACAGACCGGCCAGATCAAGCATATTCAAGACATTGGTATAGCTTAATTCGTACTGCAAAGAAAAGCCGATCACATCAAATTCTTTAAGCGGCTTCTGGCTTTCTAATGCAAAAAGTGGCACATCATGCTCGCGCATTAATTCTTCCATATCTGTGCCCGGAGCAAATACACGCTCCATAAGCATTTCAGGCCTGTTGTTGACACTTTCATAGAGAATTTTTAAACCATGATTGGACATACCGACTTCGTAGAGATCGGGAAAGGCAAAAACCATCCGCAAAGCTGCAAGAGAATGATCCTTATGAAAAGCATTCCATTCATTGCCCATATAGCGTGCTGGTTTTTGCACCTGCGGCAGCAGCTGTTT
>SL_8KL_010_SEDDRAFT_10002330_pt1 | contig 16079 bp, 15 predicted proteins | sample SodLakKL_010_SED_4_FD_11160 | JGI IMG/M metagenome (IMG submission 11160)
GGTGGAGCGCTAGACTCATAGGGAAAAAACTGCCGTTCCACATAGGTGTTCCTGAGACATCTAGAGGTCGCGGGTTCAAACCCCGTCCCCGACATACTATTTTTAAAGCGGGTTCTCAAGGCAATCTATGATTTCAGAGGACTTCTCCCCCCTCATCTTAGGAATTTCGAAATGAAAGAAGGTCAATGCTTAGATATACAATACCAAATCTAGTTGGAAAAAATTAAAATAATCCTTATGCTTAGTCAAGCATAATGAGGTATTGGTATGGAGTTCGATAATAAATTGAAATATTTAGCCCTAGTTGTAGTGATAGCTATTCTAATAGCGATGCCGTTGATATACCTGACAATGGATCCTTTTGAAGAAGATACAGAAGATGGACTAGTCACTGTTGCAGGTGAAGAGATGAGCCTTGAAGAGTTAAAAGAGATGGAGACTGTAGAAGGTGAAGCAAGATTTCAAAACAGATTTTATAACTGGAATGAAAAAGCAGAATATGAAGGCGTAGCTCTAAGCACTCTAGTCCCAAATATGGAAAGAAGTGATGTACTAGAGGTAAAAGATTCAGATCCCGATGACCCATACGTCCAGCGATTCTCATACCGTCAGATATTCCCATGTGATACCAATCGGGAAATTCAGGGAGAGATAATACTGGCCTACAGTAAGGACGGTGTGACTGTACCCGAATGGGAACGTGGTCCTATGATAGCAGTTCTGCCTCCTGATGGAGATTTCAGCAACGAGATTCTTAATATGACCAGATCTCTAGATTCGCGATTCGATACTCAGAATTCTGCGGGTTCACTATGGGTTTATGATGTAGATGAAATAACGGTGAATGAAGATGTGTATAGTGATACGGAGTATCTATTTAGCTTGAGTTATTCAGAGTATGAAGATTATCTAGAAGAAGGACCTATCAATGAAGAATTGATAGAAGCCTTTGACAACGAAGGTTATGACATTAACGACGAAGCAGAACTTTCTGAAGAAGATTATAGATGGCGGATAATAGAGGAAGGAAGTGAAACTTTCACGATCAGGAGGGATGAAGATGAGCTAAACATATACGATGCGGAGAGATTGACCCTTGAAGGTACCACTGTACAAGATTATTCTTTTGAGGAATTAAGGAATATGGATTCCATCGAGGGGGAAGGTAAGAGGATAAGATCAACAGCGAGTATTAGTGGACCCAACACTTACAGGGGAGTTTATCTTACAGATCTCGTATCAAACGTTTATAGCGGAACGAATTATACTCTTGAGGTGGAAGCTAGGGACGAGTACACCATGACTTATCCTAGAGAACATGTAGAGGGTGATGTACCAGTGATGGACGAAGATTACAATGAAACAGACATAGAGCCAGATTTTGAGGCTATACTCGCCTATGAAGAGGACGGCGAACAAGTACCGGATTGGGAAAGAGGACCCCGCATAGCCTTTTTGAACGATGAGGGACTTCTCAGTTCAGCAGGTCTTTGGGCGAAAATGGTACGGTATATCCGCGTCTTACCAGAACAGGAAGACTGGACACTTGAGTTGGAAAAAGGATCGGAAACCGTCGATATAAGCAAGCAGTATTTTGAAAGCACAGCTAGCTGTGACTATCACAGAGCGGAATACGAAGTCGAAGATGATGTTTATGCAGGTGTACCTCTCTGGGAGATAGTAGCTGCTGTTGATGGCGCAGATCCTCCAGATGGGCACTACATGTATAATACCGTTCTGTCAGAACTAGGTTATAACGTAACGGTCGAAGCGGAAGATGGATTTTCCGCAGATTTCCCATCTCAACAAGTTGCAAGGAACGATAGCATCATCCTTGCCAACGAATTGAACGGAGAACCTCTTCCCGAAGATGAAGCTCCGCTGAGGATCGTCGGAGAAGGTCTCTCTGGAAAGCAGAGTGTTAGAAACATCGCCAGGATAGAACTCACCGAACTTCCCGATGAGGACGAAATTCCGGATTGGTCACTCACTCTTAACGGTAGTATAGAAAGAGAATACAGCGCAGAGGTCTTCGGTGCACTAGTCGGTTGTGGAGTCCATACAGAAAGTTTTGAATCTGAAGATGGAACATATGAAGGAATTCCCTTATATACATTGGTTGGTGCTGTGGATGACGGAGAAACCAGAAGTCACTGGTCTTTGAATGATACATTAGTCGAAGAAGGTTACGAAGTCGAGGTCATAGCTGAAGATGATGATTATAGCTACACTTTCGATATAGAGGATGTAGCGTACAACGAGAGCATGATTGTTGCCTCTAGATTGGACGGAGAGCCTCTGCCGGAGGACGAATATCCTTTAAGACTTGTCGGTGAAGATTTAGGAAGCGGGATGAGTGTCAAAAACATCGCAGAAATAAGACTCCACGGTATTGAATTATGAGATTGAAGAAAACATATTTGGTAGTGATCGGTTTAGTGATAGCGATACTAGTGCTCTCATCGCTGACCGTAGTCTATTTAGAATATCCTGAAGAAGACCTAGACTATGATCTTGTGGTGGAAGGCGGCATAGTATTAGAGGAGAACAAGGATTCAATACAGATCCGCTCTATTTCACCTAATACTGATATCCAGGTCCAGGGATTTCAAGGAGATATCGAAGTCAGGAATAGTCATCTAAACTCAGAAATTCAAGGCATAGAAGAATACGAAGTTGATAAAACAGATATCCGGCTAGAGGTCGAGGATACCAAGGAAAAGGCTATCACGATAAATGCTCCTGAAAAAACAGACTTTGATTTTGCGGTCATCGGAGACACTCAGGGTATGAACCAAATATTTCAAGACGCCGTTGACGATATGAGTGACATAGAATTTTTGTTACACACTGGTGATCTTACTCCACACTCGCAGATAGATGAATATCATGCGGTGATAGAAGTCATGAACGATGCAGATTTTCCAGTTTATCCAACCATCGGAAACCACGACAACAGGTTCAACGGTACGGAGATATACGAAGAGCTTATAGCACCTACAGAGTATTCGTTCGTTTACTCAGATTATAATTTCATCTTCTTGGATACGGCCGAGCTTCTACTTACTGAAGATCAAATAGACTGGATAGATTCACAGGTGCTTGAAGACAAACAGAACGTTATCGTCACACATGCTCCATACTTCGATCCTTTCGGAGGTAATCATACATTGGGCGAAGATGAGGATTCCGACGAGATGTTGGAAAATTACATCTCAGAGGGAAACATCGATGTTTTCATGTCTGGACATATCCACGCTTATTACGAAGACGTTAAGGACGGTACTCAAAGATTGATCACCGGCGGTGGTGGAGGCTCTCTTGTTGATGGAGTACATCATTACACGCATGTAAAGGCTCAGGACAGTGAACTCACATTCGAAAAAGTACCTATAGATACTCCTGAGCAAAATATCTTTGAGATAGATGTTGAGAAAGGAGAAGAGAATGTAACCATAACGTACGAGAGACTCCTGCAGATGATGAAGCAGGATGGTGTATCAGGTGTATCTTCATTCCAGAACCAATTCGGGAATCAAAGAGGTGAAGGATATTACAGCGGAGTAAAGAGCAGCACAATCCTTGAAAAAGTGGGAGGAATGGATGAGAACGATACTCTTGTGATAGAATCGATAGACGGGCATACTCAGGAATTCGGTTATCTTAACGTGTATCCAGATGAGTACTTCCTATCTGAACAGGGAGAATTCATTTTAGCTCTGACTTATAACAATCAGACCATCGAAGAATGGAACGATGGGCCCAGAGCAGCGTTCATGCCAGATGACGGTTATTATAGCAACAAAAACTGTGAAAATACATCCTATGAAGGACAGGGTTGGAATGAATATGAATCGGCTGGAGCAAGATGGGTAAAATACGTAAAATCTCTCAGGGTGGTTGAAGGTGGATAAGGAATATTTCTTGTCTACGAAAGATCTAGTTACTATAGCTATATTATCTGCTTTAGGCGGAGGTCTATCTGTATACGTGGGTTATTTGGGTAATCTGATCAATAGAGTCGTTGGAGTTCCTTTCGGCGCAGGTCAGTTCATGGCTGGTCTCCACGTAATCTGGATTGTATTGGCGGTAGGCATAACAAAAAAGAAAGGTGTAGGGACCGCTACGAGCTTGTTAAAGGGTGTTGTAGAACTTTTTTTAGGAGGTACCCATGGGGTTGTGATAGTTGTTGTTTCCCTTATACAGGGTTTGTTGATTGATACGGTACTATTCAAAGATTCTACTAAAGAAAAAAGAGGATTGATCCCTTACTGCTTTGCAGGTGGTATCTCTGCAGCATCTAACGTATTCGTATTCCAGGCATTCTTTTTCGCAGGGATCCCGATTATATTGATAATGATGTTAGGTATGCTAGCCTTCGCTTCTGGTGTGATATTTGGAGGTTATATCAGTCTTCAGATGATGGATTCGTTGGAACAAGGAGGACTCATATACAGCTCTATAGGTGAAAAGAAAGATACGGATAAACCAATTTACATACGGTACGGTAGTGTGATCATTACCGTGATATTTCTTATCTCTTTTACAGTAGGGGGAGTTTATTACTTTCACAATGTCTACGAGCCGCCTGGCTCTGAATCGATAGGTGTCACTGGTGAAGTGGACAACGAATATGATTTCGTCTATGATGACTTTCAAGAACATGAGAAGGTTGTTCTAGCGGAACTTGAAGGTTCTGTTACTTACGAACCGCCTAGAAATTATACGGGTATACCTTTGAACGTAGTTATAGATCACGCTGAGCCTGGTAAAGGGACTAGCGAGATCAGGGTCATAGCCACTGATGGTTATGATCGAGATTTCGATCTAGAGGGTGTGATGAACGACGATGAAGTGATAATATCTTATGATGATGGTGAGTATAGATTAGTGGTCGATTCAAGAAAAGAAGGTTATACTGGCTCAGATTGGGTACAAGATATAAGTAGGATCGAAGTTTCTTAGTGAGATCATGATAGAAGTTCAGGGGCTGGGTGTGACATATTCTAGCAAAAACGAACCTTCTATACAAGACATTTCCTTCTCAATAAAAGAGGGAGAATTTGTTTGGCTTGCCGGGGAGAGCGCATCCGGAAAGTCTACTCTTATGAATTGTATCTGCGGTTTCATACCTCAGATAATACCTGCGGAGTTAGAAGGTTCTATCATTTTTAACGGAGAAAAGAACTTGGATCCACTCCAGCTCTCAAGACATATAACTATGGCGCATCAGGATCCCGAAACCCAGTTCTGCACTGAAACTGTAGAAGATGAGTTAGCTTTTGGACTAGAAAACAGATGTTTATCTAGGAGAAAGATAAATAAGAGGATAGAAACTACTCTAGAAGATCTCAACTGTAGCGAACTAAGGCATCGAGAGTTACGCACTCTTTCTGGTGGTGAGAAACAGAAGATAGCTATCGCCTCTATGTTGGTTTTAAATCCTGATGTGTTGATATTGGATGAACCAACTTCTAACCTTGATCCCATATCGATGAAAGAAGTTCTAAAAGCTATAGAAAACGTTCGAAGAAAAAGTCATAGTCTGACCATAATCCTAGCGGAACATCGGATCGGCGACCTGGTAAAACAGATCGACCGGGTTATTAAGCTGAATGAAGGTGAATTGACCGGAGTTATCGAAGATTTCCAGAGTCTAGATCAAGATGAAAAAAATTCCATAATGGATTATTCTTATCCTGAGTACTCTCGAGAGGATGTGAAGAAAGGGAAAACGATACTGCGTATAGAAAATATGAATCATACTTTAGACGGTAAAAAAATACTCAAAGATATAGATCTAGAAGTCGAAGAGCGAGAAATAATAGCTTTGATAGGTAGGAACGGCTCAGGTAAAACTACTTTGGTAAAACTGATATCAGGTCTTTCGGAAGTGCAAGAAGGAAAAATCAAGATATTCGATAATGTGATTGACAGTTCCAATAAAGTACCGCCTTATGAACTAGGAGAGAAGATAGGATATGTTTTTCAAAATCCGAACCACCAGATATTCGAGAACACATTAGAAGAGGAGATAATGTTTGCCACTAAAAACTTCTCTAAAGGAGAGTCTAAAGCTGATAAGTGGCTGAAAAAAATAACGACTGAAGAGAATTTAGAGGAAAAAACTCATCCACACACCTTGAGTTTCGGTCAAAAGAGAAGGTTGAATATCTATTCATCATCGCCTCATGACCCAGAACTAATAGTGATAGATGAGCCGTTCTCTGGACAGGATCATCAAAATGCGTTGATGATAGCGGATATATTGGATGACCTCTGGAAAAAGGGTAAGACATTGATTGTTGTTACTCACAATCTAGAATTTGCTAATAAATTCTGTACAAGAGCTTTAGTACTAAAAGATGGGAGCATGGTTTACGACGGAGAACCAGTTGATTTGAAAAGTATAAGTGGTGAAAATGGAAGATAAGATAAACCCCGTGGTCAAACTCATTGCGCTGGTTCTAGGTGCCGTGATGGTTTTTCTTATCGATTCAGTTCTGATGTTGATTTCTTTCGTTTTATTATTGGTACTACTGAAGGTTTTTTACGAGGTCAAAGGTCGTTTTGGTAGAGGAATCACATTCTTGGTTATAGCCATTTTTTTAGCGCAGATTATATTTGTTCCAGAAGGTGAGGTTTTGCTGGACTTACGGTTATTCAAAGTAACCTTAGGAGCCGTAGAAAACGGTATTCTGATCTCAGGGAGATTCTTTTCTCTGATCACGATGTCTTGGATCTTCGTAGGTACAACTGAACCTAGAAACCTCTCGTCTGCTCTGTCCAATTTGGGCGTTCCCTACCGCTACAGTTTTTTACTCATAATCGCTATGAGATTCGCACCCATATTTCAGTTCGAACTGTCTAACGTGCAGCAAGCCCAGAAGATCAGAGGATTGAAGATCGATAAGGATTTGAAAGGATTGATCCGTTCCGTAAGATACACAACTATGCCTCTGCTATACTCGGCGATGTCAAAGGTGAACACTTTAGCGTCATCTATTGAGGGGAGAGGTTTCGGTATGTATAAGAAAAAGACATTTTTGTATCCGATAAAATTTACTTTTTGGGACGTTCTTTTAGTCGCATCATTATTCATACTCAGTTTCGAGATATATTATCTAAACCAACTTCTTTGATCTTTTCCGCCCAGCTCTTGAGTAACTCACGCTGAGAGCCGTATCGAGAGTAATGTAACATCGACTCTACGATTTCATCCGTGATATCTATTTTTTTTCTAGAGACATTGGCAAAGTACTCGTCGATGAAGTATTTTATTAGGGTGAATTTTTCCTGCGTAAAAGATGGTCTCATCCTGAGTATAGACGTACACATATCTCCTACATCTCTTAAAGGAGATGACTGTTGCGACTCTTCAAAATCGATTCCGAAGATGAGTGAACTTTGTAGGATAAAATTAGATAATATACAATCACCTCTTCTCCTTTTGTGGGAGAACTCGTCATGAAAATCGCCTAACCATGCTGCGATGTTAGCCAGCATTTGCTTTATCTCTTCTTGCTCTTTTGTATCAAAGAAGGACTTACAATCTATCCCTGGGATGTACTCTAGTATCAACATATTTTGTTTGATGTAAACAATTTTAGGAACAGTAACCCCTCTCTCGAGGCATTTATCTAAAACTCTTTTCTCTATGTGGAGATTTTCTATGAATTCATATTCATACTTTTTCACCACATAATTCTGACCTTGATATTCGATTTTTCCCACTTTGTTTTTCTTACTATCGAAAGTAGTAATCACTTCCCACTGATCGGGATCTAGGTTCATATCGATTTATATGTAGAGTACTATTTGTATCTTAACTGTTTTTTGAAAGGTACCGCCGAAACAAAGCTGAGGAATACCTCCTCTTCAACCGCGGTTCAAAGTGTTGAAATTTGGTAACTGCAGGAAAATGTTAGAATCCCGAGTCCCTGAGTGGAAGAAACAAGTAAGAAAAACCTAAATATAAGACAATATAATATACTTCGGTGATAATATCAATGAAGAAATAAATAAAGGTACGTCTGGAGAGGATTCGACACAGGACTCTTGGTCAGAGGAGCCGCAGTCATATCAGGAACAGGAAGCACAGATACCCCCTCAAGAGCAAGGACCACAGCCTCCTCAAGGATACCAGCAACCTCAACAACCTCATCATCCGCCTAGAGATTTTTTTAAGGATCTAGCAAAAGATAAAACGATCGCTATGGTTGCAATGTTCGGATTGGCAATCATCATGGTAGGTGCTATACTTTTGAGTGCGACGACTTCGATAGACGACCCAAGACACGTAATAACCATTGGAAATATTCTACGGGATATTGGAGTGTTCCTTCTATCTAGTATAGTGTTAATAGGGGCCCTTTATCGAGACGATTGGAACAAATGGATGAGAATAAGCTTGGCTGGTTTCGCACTTGTATTGATAGTCGTGGGATACTTTTCGATCGGTCTAGAGTTCGGAGCTATAGCAGGGATGGGTTGGTAATCCCTATAGCGTGAAGAAACCCTTTTCTTTTTTTACCAGTATCCTTTCACCTTTTTGGCCAATTCCTCAGGCTTTCTATTACAATACGGTTCATCTAGTAACTTTGGCATTGCGAAGTCATCCGTTCTATAGAATTTATCTAGATTCGTCCTCGTTATCATATCGATGACCGTAGCAAATTTACGCTTTTCAGCAAAAGCGGGAATAAAAAAAGAAAAGTTGAAGGAATTACATTCCATCTCGCTGTAAGCTTTTAACACTTTAGTTATACCCTTTGAAAGATCAGAGATACCCTCATCATCAAAATCAAGAAAGCTTTTCGTATTAATCCCTTTTACATGGTTGAATCCTCTTGGAGCAAATGCTGAGACCCATTCGATTTCACCGACTTTTCCAATAAATCGTTTCCCTTTCTGTTCTTCCTCCAAAAGATCATGCCAATATGAATTCCCCTCCTTTTCGAAGTAGTCTCTGGCCCTAGAGATCAACCTTCTTTGGTAATCCATCATCTTTCCAGAAAGTAGCAACTGCATATGGGGATGAACTATGCTGCTTCCCGCAGGTTTCAGATAATTCATTATCACTGTCGGAAACTTGTTTTCTTTTATATCTTCGACCTTTTCTAGATATTCTTTAATTAGCTTGAACCCGTCGGTGAAATGCTTTTTTTCAAACTCTTTTAGTGGAAGATAATGCTTCTCTGTCAGTCTAAGGATTATCGAATACTCAGAATAAGGGGTTACATTACCTAAAAGTGCTGCTTCTCCTCTCTCTAGCATCTCCCCAGAAAGAATTTTCGTATCTCTTGCTCCTACTTTATTCATATTCTCAGGACAGAATGGACAGAAACCTTTCTTTTCCACGTCACTCATGTCCCCTTCTCCAGTTTGATCCAACGGCTTATCTAAGATCCTAGATGTTTTGCCTGTAAGGGGATCGGTCCTTATCTCTATCTCGCTTTTTTTCACCTCTTGATCAGAAGGATCGTAAAATTTAGCCACTTCACTATCTTTGCGGAATTCTATCATGATTTAAACAGAAATATAGATGATTTAAAGATTTTTCCTGTTACAAATCATAGTTCAATATGAGTTCTAATCTCTGTCCATAAGAATATCCATAAAATCGACCAAGTGTTTGGCCAAAGAAGGATCATTGGTGTAACCACAGGTTTCGAAACTGGGAGAAGTTAGAAGAGCTCTCTTACCATCGCTGATAAGTTCTGTGGCTATCAGCCTGTCTTCCCTCTTAACCTCTGCGTTCTCTAAAACCTTTTCTCGAGGTGTAGTGATCACCGTGATATCAACATCTCTTTTGTCAGCTGATTCAAACTCTTTTCTGAAGCGATCCAATATTACAGAGAAGTTGGGTGAAGAGAGTATTATCTTCTCATCGGTCCTGTTTATCATCTCACCGATTTTGTCTAGGACCTTTTCCTTCCCATTGATAGTATAGACCAGTTGTGGTTCTCCCTTTTCAGTAAGAATTTCGGAGAGAGTATTCAATCTACCGAAGAGTTCGTCTAGTTCCCGAGAGAGCCGTGTCTTGAGCTCCAATGGATCAGCGGGTTTGAAAACTCTCGGTCTTCCTTCGCTCACCACCACATAGCCCATTTCATGTAAAGAATCTAAAGATTTGTAAACCGAGGTTCGAGGGAGATGGGCCGAGGAAGCTATTGTTTCGGCATCCGCTACACCGTGCGCGACCAATGCGGTGTATGTTCTTGCCTCATATTCGGTGAGGCCAAATCTCTGTAATCCTTCACTTATTAATTTGTATTCCTCTTCCAATTCGTTCATCTCGAAATTTTTTTCTTCCATTATTAGCGATATGCGCTACAAAATATTTAATAGTTCCCATTTCAACTATTCGATTGATAATATGGTGATTCGAGAAACCTCTCTTGAGAGAGGTCTACCTAAAAAGACTGCATCGATATGCCCTGAGTGTAAAAAGGTCATCTCAGCGGATATCGTTGAAGAGGAAGGGAAGATCGTGATGAAAAAGGAGTGTGAAGAGCACGGTCATTTTGAGAGTGTGTACTGGTCGGATGTTGATATGTACAGGGAGGCGGAAAAATGGGCTGTAGACGGAGTTGGAGTTGACAATCCAGCTATCGAAGGTTCTACAAGATGTCCCGACAGCTGTGGTCTATGTGATCTACACAAGAGTCATACCTGTTTAGCGAACATAGATCTGACCAATAGGTGCAACCTTAACTGTCCTATATGTTTCGCTAATGCCAACCAGCAGGGTTACGTTTACCAGCCGTCTTTCGATCAGATAGTCGACATGCTTGAGACTTTGAGGGATGAAAAACCAGTACCTACCACTGCGATACAGTTCTCTGGAGGAGAACCGACAGTGCATCCGGATTTCTTCAAGGTAATCAAGAAAGCTTCGGAGATGGGGTTTTCACAGATACAGGTTGCTACCAACGGAATAAAATTTGCTAAAGACGAGGATTTTGCGAAAAAGTGTGTTGAGGCTGGCCTGCATACAGTTTATCTCCAGTTCGATGGCTTGAAAAAGGAAAATTACATCCAGGCTAGAGGTAAAGACCTTCGAAAGGTGAAAAAAAAGACGATAGAGAACTGCAGGAAAACAGAACCTAGACCTCTAGCAACTGTTTTGGTACCTACCATCGTGAAAACAATAAACGACGATCAAGTCGGAGAGATATTAGATTTTGCTATCAAGAATAGAGACGTAGTCCGTGGAGTGAATTATCAACCCGTAGCTTTCACCGGTCGGATATCTAAAGAGGAGAGGAAAAAACAACGCTATACTCTACCTGATATGGCTATTGATCTACAGGAACAGACTGCCTATCTATCAAAAGAAGATTTTTATCCCGTCCCCTTCGTAACGCCTATAACCAGATTGGTTTCGGTGATCAAGGACGAGCCACATATAGCTTTCACTTCGCATCCTCACTGCGGTCTTGCTTCTTATCTGGTGATAGGTGACGATGGAGAGATTAGACCAATAACTGACTTCCTAGATGTCGAGGGATTGATGAAAGGGATGAAAGAAAAAGCTGAAGAATGGGATTCATTCATGAGGAAAGCAGCGATGAAAGTGGGCAGCAAGTTGAAGAGTGAAAGAGGTAAAAGGAAAACCTTGGTAAAGAACTTCAAAAAGCACTTTGGAGATTACCTTAAAGACGAGAAACTCCCAGGCGGTATGACGATACCACAAATAATGGAAGATGTTATATCGGAGGGCGACAAGAAAGCAGTCGGCAAGTTCGCTTGGCGAACCATGTTCGTTGGTGGTATGCACTTCCAGGACGACTACAACTACGACCTTGAGAGGCTCAAGAGATGCGTGATACACTATGCGACTCCGGACGGCAGGATAATACCTTTCTGTGCTTACAACGGAGGACCCACATATAGAGAGGAAGTCGAGGAGAAATTTTCTGTTCCCCTCGAAGAGTGGAGGAATGAGAGATGAGCCTAGAGATAAACCATGATAGGTGCATGCACTGCGGAGCGTGTGTAGGAAGCTGTCCTCAGAACAGTCTATTCTTGAGAGAGTTAATATTAGAGGTGGATGATAGCTGCGTTGAGTGCGGAATTTGTGTGAGAGCATGTCCGATAGAAGCACTAGAATTGAAAGGTGATTGAAGTGGATCTAGACGAAGGCGACATATTGGAATGTGATGTATTAGTGGTAGGTGGTGGACCTCTCGGAAGTACTGCGGCACGCTTTGCCGCAAAGAACTGCTCCGGTAGAGTGATAGTGATAGAAAAAAGACAGGAGATCGGCTCACCAGTCAGATGTGCAGAAGGTATCTCATTGACCTGGTTTGATGAGCTTGAGATAGAGAAAAGCGAACATTTCATCAATAAGAAGGTACTTGGAGCAAAACTTTACTCGCCAAGTGGAGATTACATGACGATCGGAAAGGAGATGGCGGGTGATGAAGTCGGCGCGGTGGTTGAAAGAGATACTTTCGATAAAGAGATGGCCGTTCTAGCGGGCAGAGAAGGAGTTGATTATATATTGAAGGCTTCCGCCGTGGACGTGATAGAGAAAAGCGGAGTGATCAAAGGCGTAAAAGCTAGAAAGATGGGTAATAACTTCGAGATTCACGCTGACTTGGTGATAGGTGCCGACGGCTTCGAATCACAGATAGGCCGGTGGGCGGGTCTTTACGCAGCCTTACCTCCTGAAGACATAATGAGCTGTTTCCAGTACAGGATGACTAACATAGATATCGATGCTGACTACACCCACTTTTTCCTCGGAAGCGACGCACCCGGAGGATATATCTGGATCTTCCCTAAAGATAAAGATTCCGCCAACGTTGGTATAGGTATTCAACTTTCTAAATTGGACGGGAGCAACTCTCCAAAAGAATACTTGGATAACTTCATCAAGAAAAACGACTGGTTGAATCAGGGCCAGGAGATAGACATGGTCTCGGGTGGAGTCTCAGTGAGTTCTCCTCCGGATAGAGTGACGAGAGACGGGTTGATGCTTGTAGGGGATGCGTCTCGAATCGTAGACCCGATCACAGGTGGAGGTATCGCTAATGGCATGAAGCAGGCCAAGATAGCCGGAGAGGTAGCTGCAGAGGCTATTGAACTGAAAGATACATCTGAGAAATTCCTCCAGAAGTACGAAAAGCGTTGGAGAAAGAGGTTAGAAAACAAGCTTTGGCGGAACTACATGGCTAAGGAAAAAGCCGTTCAGCTCGAAGACGAGGAGTTCGACATGATAATAGATGCACTATCCGACGAGGATATAGATGAGATGAGCACTGAAGCGATCCTTGTAGCGGTAGGAGAGAAATATCCCGAACTCGTAGAGTCCTTCAAAGATATGCTTTAGGAAAGTAGTATCTAGTAGGATATAGAAATCTGTTCTTGTCCTCCGTACAACATGGTGATGATATGATGAACGGACTTAGAAGACAAATAAAAGAAGTACTAGAGCGGGAGTTGGGTGTTCGAGGCAATAAGATACTAGAAGAATTCTTGAATAGTAAAAAAGAGGAACTGAGTGAAGAAAAAATAGAGGATCTAGAGGATCGCGTTTTTGAGAAAGTGAAAGAGAATTACGGAATCGAAAGAGCTGAAGAAATTGTGGATAGTATAAAGAAGATCAGATTATCGAACCAACTTGAAGAATCGCGTGAAAGTAGCAAAAGTAGGATCCAGTGTCAGAGCAGATACGAAGTTCTGAAAGAGCTAGGGAACGTCTGTCTGAACCTAAATCAGTTAAAGGAAGCAGAAAATTATTTTGGCAAGATGTTCGAAATTAGTGAGGAATTGGGCAGGGAAAAGATGATCATCGATTCTTTAGTATCTGAAGCTGAGCTGTATCTTGTCATGGATGAATTGAGCAAAGTTGAAGAAAATGTCAGAAAGATAATAGAACTGTCTAAAGAATCAGGTGATAGAGTAATGGAGGGAGAAGGGATAAAGTTAGCGGGTATAATTGCCTGGCGCAAAGGAGATCATCAGGAAGGGATGAATTATCTAAATGACTCTTTGGAAATATTTAAAGAAAGAGGCCTTAAAGAAAAAACGGCTAGCGTTTATAGGGAATTGGGGGACTTGCACGTGGATGCGGAAGATTACGAAAAAGGCGTGGAATACTACGAAAAAGCTGCAGAGATATTTGGTGCAGCTGAGATGTTCTATGAAAGAACCAATATGTTATTAGAGATCGGCATCATACTCTCTGAGATAGAGGAAAATGGAGCGATCGAGTATCTACAATTGGCGGAGGAAGAGTCTTTGGAGAATTCTTTTTTCGACTTCGCAGCCTGGAGTTCGTTGAATCTTGGTGAGATATATTTAGAAAAAAACAGGTGTGAGAAAGCCGAAGAGAAGTCTAGGAAAGCTCTGGAGTTATTCGAAAAGATAGGAGATAAACACGGAGAAGGTGGAGCTAAGCTGACCTTGGGTAGATTGATCGCTGGTAGAGGTGAACTATTAGAGGCTGAAATAGTTTTAAAAGATGCCATAAATATTTTCAGAAAGTTAGGATTACCAGAATCAGAGGCTGAAGCACGCTATAGATTAGCTGAAGTTCAAAAAGAGGAGAGTAAAAGGAATCAAGCAGAGGCAAATCTCGAGGAGGCGCTAAAAATCTACGACAGCCTCGATATTACGGAGATGAAGGAAGATATCGAGAAAAAATTGGCCGATTTGACCAAATAGTTGAAATAGGAAAAAGAAAATTCTATCACGGTATCATGGTTAAGCCATCAGGTTTCCTGAACGAACATTTGAATGAGAAGGTAGAATTACTCCTTAAAGACGGAAGCACTATTGAGGGTAAGTTGATAGGGTACGACGATCATATGAATCTGGTCCTAGAAGATTCTGAAGAGAAGAAAGAAGATAAGCACAGGAGGATAGGGACTATTGTTCTAAGGGGCAACAACGTAGTTACTATAAATCCTGAATGAAAGGGCGAAAAAAAAGAAGAAGTTGATTCTTCTTAATCGTTATCCTGGAATTTCTCTACCTCCTCTTTGGAGGGTTGTTCTTCGTGTTCTTCTAGATATTCGGCTTTTACCTTTTTCGCGATATAGACGTCTTTTCCAGCTTTCATTATCTCGTTTCCGTCTTCTATAGCGCTTTTTGCATCAACTTTTAAGATGACTGGTTCTTCGGTTCTCACTGCACCAGCCTCTACTGCGGATTCGTATGTTCCGCTTAGGTGAACGTATGTCCTGTCCGAAGGATTCAAGCCGCTTTCCAGTAAAAGTTCGCTCTCCTTCTCGGTGGTGGGCGCGAAGAGAATATCTGGTATGTCTTCCATTGGAAGATCGAGGTCAACTTCTATCGAATGTCCATAGGTCGCTCTTATCTGACCGTCTCTATGTTCGTATCTGTTCTTTTTATCTGTAGCCACAAGCGCTTTCACGTGATACCTTCTAACCCAGTGAAAACTCTTCTGCCTGTTGCGCAGAACTTTGACAAAATGCTCAAGGCTGATCCAACCTCTTTCGTCCATCTCTAGACCGTACTTCTCTGGAAAATGACGGAGGACACCAGCGGTCGTTTTACCGAGATTTTTGCTTTCCTCGTCGCTCATTATGAATTTACCTCTCTGCTCACATTCTGGACACTCTTCATTACGATAATAACCGTGTTCCTCGCACTCCCTTATCATACTATCGACCTGTTCTAAGAAGGATACGATAATAAATCTTTTGCTGTCTCTCTTTTTCCGGTTACGACAAATTTTATTATAAGTACGGTCCCTTAGAACCATGACTACATATGTCAGAAAAAAATTCACGTTTAGAAGGTTTTCACAAGAAGAAGCTTAAGGAGAGAGTGGAACTGGTGAAGCAGAACTCCAGTGCAGATGAATCTCTCGATCATCTAGTCGGTAAAGGTCTCTCCAATCGGAAAGCGGATCAGATGATAGAGAACGTTATTGGGACTTATGAATTACCCGTAGGAATCGCTACCAATTTTAGGATCAATGGTGAAGATTTTCTTGTCCCCATGGTTATCGAGGAGTCTTCTGTAGTTGCTGCGGCTTCTTACGGAGCAAAGCTGGCTCGTGGGAGCGGTGGTTTTCACGCCAAAGCTACTGAGCCGGTGAT
>SL_8KL_010_SEDDRAFT_10002332_pt1 | contig 16070 bp, 15 predicted proteins | sample SodLakKL_010_SED_4_FD_11160 | JGI IMG/M metagenome (IMG submission 11160)
TTGACAATAATCTGTTCCACTGTATGACGTGTTTTTTTCATAGTTCATCCATCCTTCATTTGAGTTTAGTATATCACTTTTTCTCTCATTCAGGTTGGACCAATTTTTGGGGGGCACGTCATTGACGTTTAAAAGCTACATATATGAATCTAGTGTATACTAAGATTATAAACCATTTTATCAAGCTTTTCCTACACCATTTAAAGCACGCCTTTTTTTTACCAATAGATTATTTAATGAACCTTGTTCAGAATAGATTGATTCGGTTTGTATGCGTTCAATTTATGGTCTATAAACAAAAAAAACGGCCCCTTGAGGGCCGTTGGTAAAGCGTTAGAGTTTCAATTTGCGCACAATCCAAAGCAGCAAGACCGCTCCCGCGATGGCGGTAAGAAAGCCTTCGACGGTGAACGTCTCGACAGAACCGATGCCAAAGAATGATCCGATAAAGCCACCAAGCATGGCGCCGAGGAGTCCGACAATGATGTTTTTGAGAAGACCGCCCTTGCCTTTTGTGATAAGGCTGGCGATCCAGCCGACGATAGCGCCGAATAAAATCCACATGAGAATACCCATTTGTTTTCCTCCTCTCTGGCATTGTATCTAGCCAGGTCAATTAGGCTGATTTGTGACTAAATAAAGGTTTGAAAACATATTTACTGTACTGTTTTCGTTCGTTCATCGATAAAAGTCTCTAGGGCGGAATGCCTAACCCGCCAGTACTTACCGATTTTCACGGCTTCAAGTTCCCCATCTTTGATGTAGTTATAGATGGTTCTTGGGGTCACTTTCAGTATCTCTGAGACTTCTTCAATGGTATAGAGTTTAAGGGAATCCATCGCGGACACCTCCTTGGTGTTTCATGATTATATTGGTCAGTGATGCAAATCTTGTTTAGGGTTTGGTGACGGTAACCGCATCAAGAGTCACAGCAGTTTGTGCATAGAGACTGCCCTCGATGGACGCATTGGTGTTAAAAGCGATGTTCGTCTTTGCGAGTATGGTCCCGACGAAATGAGAACCTGTACCGACTGTGACGGTGTCTGCAACTTGGAAGAAGACATTCTCAGCAAGGGCGCCGCCGGTGAGGATGATATCGGTTGTGGCAGCTTGGGTGAGTGAACCATCAATTTGGAAAATCCAGACATCGGTCGCGCTGCCGTGCAAAGTTAGATCGGTGTTGATGAGGACGCTGGTGCCAAACTTGTAGACGCCGGTAGTCAACGTCTTGCCGCTGAGGTCACCGCTATAAAGTTCTGTATAGGTGGCGGTACGACTAGCAGCATCATTATAAGCGGTTCTCATGTCTGAGATGGCCGTTGTAAGTGTACTCGGTGTGGGTGATGTATAATCGCTTGCATAGATATTTCCGACGACTTGAGAAGACGTTGAAAATGTGTTTGTGCTATCCATAATCAGTGAAAAGCCCGTGATGTAGGTTGCAGCAGCGGGGCTCAAACCCATGTCTCCTGTGACCATTGAACTGGTTTCAGAAGATATGCCGGTTTCCGCTAAAATCACGAAATCATCCGCACTACCTAAGTCAACCGCTTCAATGTTGAATTCAAATAGAATGGAATACACCATAGACTCGGTTTCATCATCCGTGGTTACAGTGATAGTCGTGGTCCTGTCCGCAGCAACCGAAGATTCGAGATTGGTCGCATTGACGATGTTTAAGGTAGAATCCGTGTTATAACGTTCACCTTCAACAAGTGGCATTGAGGTTTCTTCGGAAGAAAGAATTACGATATAATCCTTCGTCTCAGGTGAAAAACCCATGACGGTAATGCCATTGACAGTAAGGTCAATCAACGTTGCATCCATATCAACCGAATCCGTGTCATCGTTGGTGTCATCATCGGAATCGTTGGTGTCATCGTTGGTGTCATTGATGTCATCATTGGGGTCCTTCGTGTCAGGACCGGCGCCATTGCAGGCGACCAATACCAATACGGCACTTACAATCAATAGAAATGTAAAGACTTTGAATAAGGGAGCTAATGCTAAATTTTTCAAGTTAATCGGTTCCTTTTCTTGAAACATTAAATTCTATGTCAAGGTAAATCTATTATATCCTATATTTTCATAATAAGATACATATTTTCATTTTATTTCATGTATTTATAAATAAATGACTTTATTTAATTATAATATCATAAATATAACACTATTATTATCTATACGTGGTATAATAGATTTATAACCATTGGATCCCTTGTTGTTCAATGTAACTTAGTCCTTTTTTCACCCATACCGTCTTTTTTGGGAACAGCCTTTCATATTAGAAGACTCCTGTCGGTGTGTAGATTGATCAAGTCTTTAAAAATCATTCATCTTAAGGAGATGTGTTCCATGCAAAACAAAAAAGAAAACCCGATTTCATTTTTGCTTCTTTTCATCAGTATTCTTATCACTATCACACTGTTGCTTCCCGTTTTATCTGTGGCTGATTCTGATTCATCGTTTTTAGGGTATGAAGTTGTATTAGGTACCAAGTTTGCGGACCTTGGTTCTTTTGCCTCAGGTAAGATCACTTTCAGTATTTTAGCGGTGATGGCCTTCCTCGCTCCCTTGGTAGCGGGACTGTTGGTCGCTTTCACCAAACAAAGTCTGTTTATATCCGCCATGCTCTTCGCGCTTGGTGCGGTGCTTCTTTTCCTCTTACCAGTTTATACAACAGCAACCATGACCGTATTCAACGCTGTAGTTGAGATTGATATCAACTGGACTTACGCATACGGACTGTTTATCGCAGCCCTTCTTGCGGCGCTCGGAGCTATGATTTGTTTGTATAAAGTTGCCTACAAATAAACGTGATTGAAGTCTGTGATATATGTAACTAAGACCTTATATTAAAAAGATAGTGACCCTTTCTTTGGTGTCGCTATCTTTTTTTGGGTTGTCTTCATTCTATCTAGATAATATTTTTTGATTTAAAGGTCCTATTTAAATAGCTCCGGATGATACATCTTCAGTAAAACATAAGCATATCCTGATGCATATGATACCATCAATGGCGCTATGATAAAAATAAAAACGGTTAGAAGATCAAAGGCGCTGTAGAGATATTTAAGCAATATGATTCCATTAATCATCACTAAAAATGTGATGAAGTATTTGAAGTTAAACAGGTTCGTGTCATTGAGTTTAATCATAAGACATAAACCAATCAATATGCTGAGACCATAATATATCCCAAGATACCATTTTAGGTAATAAAATAATAACACAATGGCTAAAGTACACAACCACAAAATTTTATACATTGTTCCTCTTTTCATGTAAGCCTCCGATTTTTACTATATCATAACTTATTTTATCATAAATTGTAATTGAAATTGGTATGAATTTTCCCTATTCGCTCTACCACCACTATATTTTTACATAGTGCTGAAAAAAACAAAAATTGCCTCTTAACTAAAAACCCCTATTACAATAGGGGTTTAATAACTTTGTGGTGAACTCTGTTTATCGGTTTTTCAAGCTCAAGACAAATAAAAAACCCGAGGATTTAACAACCAAAGATGTTTGCTTGATTCCTCGGGACGCGGGTAAATTTGGTGGAGTTGAGGGGATTTGAACCCCTGTCCAAAGCAACTGCACTTGAAGGTCTACATGCTTAGAGTGTCGATTATACAAGTCAAAGCCACCTCAACACTCAAAGGTCAGGCAATGACCGGTCCGGTTGGGTTCGTGTGCGACGCTCGGACGGCGCCTCGCACATATAGCCTGCTAAATTGTCTATGCGTTCAGGATCGCAGGCAATCCTGAGGCATAGTCGGGCTTATTTCTTAAGCCGCGAAAGCTTGTTGTTGGTTTCCGGTTATTTTAACCGAGGGGCGTTTTTACTCGCGCGACCGAGGCATGCACTCCAAGGGCTCACTGCTCTGTCGAATCCAGAACAACCCCATCTACTGTAATTATACCATTATCCTGGCATAATTACAAGATATTGAAAAGGTTTGAAATACCCATGATAAGAAGCAAAACCGCGACGATGCGATTGAAGTTGAGATTGTTTATCCTGGGTACTAAGGCCATGCCCAGAAGCGACCCCAGCATCACAAACGGTATGAAGGCGAGGATGTAGATGAGCAGATCGGCCCGGTAGGCGCCATGAAGCGCAAACGTCAGGACACTTCCGGTGTTGATCGCCAGGAAGAAAAGCATGAGCGTGCGGCGGAAGCGCGCTTTTTCATAAGGGGTGTTGGAAAGGAAAATCAATATCGGAATCCCGCCCACGCCGATAAGGGTGTTGAGGATTCCCGACAAACTCCCCACTGTCGGGTAGTAGCGTCTCACGTGAGTGATTTTGTAGGGGAAGTCGAAGAACTTGTTGAAGGCGGTCAGAACCAGAAGGCTGCCAAGAATGATCCGGAAAAGCGTATCGTCGACGGTGCCGAGGAAAAACCCGGTCGCAATGGCGAAGATGAATCCCGGAATCATCAGGGTGCTGATTTCACTGACATTCGCTTTGGTCAGCGAGTTTTCACGCGACAGGATGAAGATGTTGAGAAAGAGATTGAGGCTGACGACAATAACACGGGCTTCCGAGGGAAGAAAGACAAAGGCCACAAGCAAAGGGACGGCGAAAATCGCGGTCCCGAATCCACTGATGCCTTTGACAAAAGCGGAAAAAAGCATGATGAGCGCACCGAAAAGGATGAGTTCGAGTTCAATCATCGTTGCTGATGGTCCTTGAGGGCTTTTTGTACACGGCGGTTCATGTCCTTCTCTTTGAGTGTCTGTCGCTTGTCATACTTCTTCTTCCCTTTGGCGAAGCCGATTTTCAGTTTGCAGAGGCCTTCTTTGAGATAGACTTCCAAAGGGACCATCGTGGCGTTTTGCTGCTTGAGTTTGGTTTCAAGTCGGATGATTTCCTGTTTATGCAATAATAGTTTGCGTTCCCGTGTCTCGTCATGGTTGAACATGGCGCCTTGTTTGAACTTGGCGATGTGCATGTTGACGATCATCGCCTCTTTGTTGCGGATTCGTACGTAGGCGTCCTGGATGCTCACTTTGCCCTGGCGGATCGATTTGATTTCGGTGCCGCGCAGGACGATGCCGGCTTCAAAGGTCTCTTCGATGAAATAGTTGTGGGTGGCCTTCTTGTTGCGGGCGATGGTTTTCATGGTCAGTCCTCCTTGGCGATGACGAAGTCGACCTGTCCGTCGAATACGTTGACGGAGTCGACTTTGACCTTGACGGTGTCGCCCATGCGGTAGATGTTGCGCTTATGCTTTCCGATCAGCATCAGAAGGTCCTCGTTGAAGAAGTAATAATCATCGTCGAGAGCCGTAATGTGGACTAGTCCTTCAATAGTATTGGGGAGCGCGACATAGACGCCGAAGCTGGTCACGGATGAGACATGGCCTTCAAAGGTTTCACCGATATAATTGCTCATGTATTCGGCCTTCTTCATGTCAAGCACGTCGCGTTCCAAGGAGATGGCGTTGCGCTCGGTTTTTGAGGATTGCTGGGCAATGTCGCCCATGATGGCGTCGTAATGGTTGACGGTCTTCTTGGCGGTGTTGCCTTTGAAGAAGTATTCACGCAGGAGTCTGTGGACGATGAGGTCGGGATAACGACGGATCGGGGAGGTGAAGTGGGTGTAGTGGGTAAAGGCGAGTCCGAAATGTCCAAGATTATCGGGTTTGTATTCGGCCTTTTGCATGCTTCTTAACATCATCGTGTTGATGCCTTTTTCACTGGCTGTGTCTTCCACTTTCTTGAGAAGTTTCTGCAGTTCCGCATGCGCAATGGTCTTCTTGCCTTTGACCCGGAAGCCAAGGGCGTTGGCCATGGTGAGCAGTTTCTGCAGTTTTTCCTCTTTGGGTTCCTCGTGGACCCGGTAGATGAACGGCAGTTCCATCCAGTAGACATGCTCGGCCACCGTCTGGTTGGCAATGAGCATGAATTCCTCGATGATTTTCTCGCTTTCACCGCGTTCTTCAAGCAGCACCTCTTTGGCACGGCCCTGGTCGTCGAGTTTGATGTAGGGCTCGTCGGTCTCAAAGTGCAAGGACCCTTTCTTGGTGCGCATCGTACGCAGGGTCTTCGCAGTCGAATGCATCAGTTCGATGGTCTCGAAAAGAAAATCATACTGGTCACGGAGNGCCTCGTCCCCATCAAAGATGCGGTTGACTTTTCGGTAGGTCATGCGCGCCTTGGATTGGATGACGGAAGGGAAGATCTCATGATGTTTGACTCTGCCTTCCTTGTCGAGCTCCATCTCGCAGCTGATGGCGAAACGGTCTTCATCGGGCATGAGCGAACACAGGTTGTTGGAAAGGTTCTCAGGAAGCATCGGGATGACGCGGTCGACCAGATAGACGCTTGTGCCGCGACGGTAGGCTTCCTTGTCCAGTTCACTTTTTTCAGTGACGTAATGGCTCACATCGGCGATATGGACGCCCAGATGGATGTTGCCGTTATCGAGCGTCTTGATTTCAATCGCGTCGTCGAAGTCTTTCGCATCGTCGCCGTCGATCGTAAAAATGAGACGATCGCGCAAATCTCTGCGGTGTTCGAATTCGTTTTTGTCAAGGGTGGTGAACTGTTTGGCTTCTTCAATGACTTCGGGTGGAAAGGCGGGATCGATGTCATGGGCGAGGATCTTGCTCAGGATGTCGACGCCGGGTTCGTTCATCGGACCGATGATGTGCGTCACCTTGCAGACCATCTGGTCATCGAACGCGTAGTTGATGATCTTGGCCTGGACTTTGTCATGCGGTTTCGCCCCGTTAAGATGTTCGTCGTTGATCAGAATGTCCGCTTTGATGGCTTTGTCGTCACTGATCAGATAATGGGTTTTGCCACGCTTGACGACGGTGCCGATCAAGTGCGTGTAGTTACGGTCCAAAATCCGCTCGACAGTGCCTTCCTTGCGGAAGCCACGCGGGCTTTTCGTGACGTTGGCGAGCACGCGGTCTCCGTTCATGGCATCGCCAAGATTCTTCTGATGGATATAGATGTCATCCTCGTCGCTGTCATCGATGATCAGGAAGGCGAACCCCTTTTCTTTCACGTCAAGAACCCCTGTCACATACGAAGTGTATTTGAGCAGGGTGTATTTGTTTTTGTTGTTGGCCACGATTTTGGCTTCTTCATCCAGTTTGTTGACGGCTTTGGCGAGATCCTTGTATTCATCGGACCCTTTGACGTCGAGTGCGTCAGCGAGGTCGCTGATGGAATAGCGTTTGCCGTTTTGGCCGTCCAGGAAATCGAGTATATTCTTTTTCATGTGAATGCCTCCTTGTGATAGAAAAAAAGAACACTATAAAGTGTCCTTAAATCATTGCCCAGATAGCGATCGCGATGAATAAGATCGAAGTCGTGAGTGTCGCGCGGGACAGGAATAATTCGATCCCCCGTTCCTTCTGGTGGCTGAAGAGCTCGCTCTTTTCACCACTGAACGCATTCGCGGCGTTGTCCTTGGTTGACTGAATCACCACTAAGGTGATCAGGAACACTGCAACGATCATTAACAGTATGTCCACTAATCTCATTGGGTTTCCCTCCTAGAAGGATACTACGGGTCGTTTCCGTATATCAGGATGATAGGTACACTTTTATAATTATGTTGGTACGGTCACAGTGATAAAACCGACCAATACCATTATAGGGGTTATGGCGGTTAAAATCAAGTGTTGACCTTATTAAAATACCACAACCGGCGTTGCTTGTAAAGCATTTAATGCACGAGAGGAAAAAACACCCCCGGCACGATGTCCGGAGGTGTCCTCTTAACGATGGGTCTTACTTCTTCTCTAGGTTGTAAAATACGCCTTTGCCGCGGTAGACGGCAGTGTCTCCGAGCTCATCCTCGATACGGAGGAGCTGGTTGTATTTGGCGATACGGTCCGTTCTTGAAAGCGAACCGGTCTTGATTTGTCCAACATTGGTCGCGACGGCGATGTCAGCGATGGTGGTATCTTCGGTTTCACCGCTACGGTGTGAGATAACCGCGGTGTATCCGGCGCGTTTCGCCATTTCAATGGCTTCAAACGTCTCGGTCAAGGTACCGATCTGGTTGACTTTGACGAGAATGGAGTTGGCGATGCCCGCATCGATCGCTTTTTTCAGCTTCTCGGTGTTGGTAACGAGCAGGTCGTCCCCGACCAGCTGGACACGGTCGCCGATTTTCTCGGTAAGTGTCTTCCAGCCGTCCCAGTCGTTTTCATCGAGGCCGTCCTCGATCGATACGATCGGGTACTTTTCGATGAGTTCGGCGTAGAAGTCGCTGAGTTCGGAAGCGCTCATGTTTTTGCCTTCACCGGCAAGTTCATAGACGCCTTTGTCTTTGTTGTAGAATTCGCTGGAAGCGACGTCCATCGCGAGGACGATGTCCTCTTTAGGCTTGTAGCCGGCTTTCTCGATGCTTTCGATGATCACTTCAAGGGCCTCTTCGTTGCTCTTGAGGTTCGGTGCGAATCCGCCTTCGTCCCCGACCGCGGTGTTATAGCCTTTGGACTTGAGTACGGCTTTCAGGGCATGGAATACTTCCGCACCCATGCGAAGGGCTTCTTTGAACGTCGGTGCGTTGACGGGCATGATCATGAACTCTTGAAAGTCCACGTTGTTGTCCGCATGCGAACCGCCGTTGATGATGTTCATCATCGGCGTCGGAAGTTCTCTTGCAGAGAATCCGCCGAGATAGGTATAAAGCGGTTGTGCGGTGTAATCGGCACCGGCGTATGCGCAGGCCATGGAAACGCCGAGAATGGCGTTTGCGCCGAGCTTCCCTTTGTTGTGGGTGCCATCGATGTCGCGCATGATGGTGTCGATCAGCACTTGCTGGGTGACATCGACGCCGACAAGTTCGGGCGCAATGACTTCATTGACGTTCTTGACGGCTTTCTTGACCCCTTTGCCCAGATAGCGGTCCTTGTCGCCATCTCTGAGTTCGACGGCTTCATGCTCCCCGGTTGACGCACCACTTGGGACAATGGCGTGTCCATAGGCGCCGGATTCGGTGAAGACTTCCACCTCGATAGTAGGGTTTCCACGTGAATCAAGTACTTCTCTTGCGTATAAATCTGTAATGTAAGGCATGGTATCTCTCCTTTATGGTTTTATTTTGTTCTAACGCTTTTTGATGAGGGACTTGCCCGTCATCGCGTCGGGTTGATCGATTCCTAGGTATTCCAGCATGGTGGGTGCGATGTCGCCGAGCACGCCCCCATCACGAATGGTGATGTCTTTGTCGGTGATGGTGATCGGCACAAGCGACGTGGTGTGGGCGGTATGCGATCCACCTTCGCTATCAAGCATCTTTTCCGCGTTCCCATGATCGGCGGTGATGATGGCGACTCCGCCTTTTTCAATGACTTTGCGGGCGACGATGCCGGTGCATTCGTCGGTGACCTCGACGGATTTGATTGCCGCTTCGATGTCGCCGGTGTGGCCAACCATGTCGCAGTTTGCGAAGTTGAGAACCACCGTGTCGACGGTGTCGTTTTCAAGTTCCGCCATGACTTTTTCGGTCACTTCATAGGCGCTCATTTCGGGTTTCATGTCATACGTCGCGACTTTTGGCGAAGGAACCAGGATGCGTTTGGAGTTTTTGATTTCCTTGTCCTCGCCACCGTCAAGGAAGAACGTGACGTGCGCGTATTTCTCGGTTTCCGCGATCCTTAGCTGATTGAGACCGGCACGTGAGACCACTTCGCCAAACATGTCATCGAGTTTTTGAAGACCGAAGGCGATCTCACCTTTTACATTCGGCGAATAATGCATGGTGCTCACAAAATGCAGATTGTCAAGCGTCCGGGCATTTTCAATGCCTGTCTCGCCCGGATTGGTCAATGCCGTAGAAAGCTGAATGGCACGGTCGGGACGGAAGTTCATGAAAACGACGGCGTCGTTTTCCTTGATGGTCCCTTCGGGGTCGACGTTGAACGGGACGACAAATTCGTCCGTCACGCCTTCGTCATAAGAGGCCTGTACGCCTTCGGTGGCGCTTGAGGCTTTCTTGCCTTTCGCATCGAGCAGGATGTCGTAGGCTTTTTGGGTGCGGTCCCAGTTCTTGTCACGGTCCATCGCGTAATAACGGCCATGAACCGACGCGATTTTGCCGCGTCCTTTTTCCTGGATGTAGTCTTCAAGCTCTTCAAGGTATCCGATTGCGCTTGAAGGCGGAACGTCCCGTCCGTCAAGATAGGCATGGATGTAGACATCGTCGATGCCGTTTTTGTCCGCAAGATCGACCATCGCTTTGAAATGGTCGATGTGTGAATGGACGCCTCCGTCTGAGACAAGTCCCATGACGTGAAGTTTCGAGTTGTTGTCCTTCACATGCTTGACGGCGTTCACATACGCTTCATTCTCAAAAAAGCTGCCGTCCTCGATCGATTTGTGAATTCTGGTCAGGGACTGATACACCACGCGGCCGGCCCCAAGGTTCATGTGGCCCACCTCGCTGTTGCCCATCTGACCTTCGGGCAGTCCCACAGCCATACCGCTCGCTTCGAGCGTATTCGTCGGGTACGTTTTCATCAGTTCGTCAAGGTTGGGTTTTTTCGCCAAAGTGACAGCGTTCCCCGGACCCGCTTTCGCAAGGCCGAGCCCATCCATGATAATGAGAACTGTTGGTCGTTTCATAAAATCATCTCCTCACACACAAATTATAACAATTTTACGGTGCTTTTCCTAGTCAAATAGATAGTCCGTAAGCGTTTACTTGCGAATGATTTACCATTTTCATTTAGGACGGTTTTATGTATAATTGTATTATGAAAGGTGTGACTTTATGAAAAGCAAACTGCTCAAGAAATTTCATGACTATTTTCAGAAGCATCAAGGGTCGTTGAAACATTTCGCCATTCCCGACCTGTGGCAACGATTCGGCTATCATAGCGACGAGGCATCCTACACGAATACGGGCGAAGTGATTACAGACCCCTATCACTTCTTCGCCACGCTCATTCACGATGTCTATTTAAACAACGCTCCGGACACCGTCGCTTCGCTCTCCCAGCACAAAGGATCGAATACCACGGGTGAGTGGCTCAAAGATAGCATCATCTACTCCTCTTTAATCCGCACCTCAAGTGCCTGGGATCACGACCGGAGCGGCTTCTTGGAAGAAAGAAACCGGGACGGCATTCGCGAGACCGGAACTTTTGTCAAAATGCTAGCCATCCTTCCCTTTTTGAAACAGATGGGTGTGAACGCGCTTTATCTTTTGCCCATCATGACATTCTCAAAATCGCACAAGAAAGGCGACATGGGGAGCCCTTACGGCGTACAGGACTTTTTCAAGCTCGATGAGGCGCTGAAAGACGACCTCACCGGCGATGATTTCACCATTGAGGAAGAGTTCCGTCTGCTCGTCGAAGCGGCTCATGCGCTCGACATGCGGGTGCTGATCGACATCATTCCGAGAACCAATGCCATCGACTCGCATTTCATTCGCGAACACCCCGATTGGTTCTATTGGATCAAGGCGGATCAGGTCGGTGATTACGGTCCTCCGCACATCCAAGGCATTCCGAGCACGACCGTACCGAAACGCACCTACATGGAAAAGGTCTATCAAGACAAGAACACGTTCAAACACATCGACATGTTCGACGTCGACCCGAAAACCAAAGACCCCGAACTTTACGATAAAATCAAGGATGAACCAAACATCCTGAGTGCCGTGGAAAAACACTATAACCTTACCATCGCACCAGCATTTTCCGACCATATCAACGATGCACAGCCGCCATGGACGGACATCACGTTCTTCAGGCTTTATTTCGACCATCCCGATGTGGCGAAACCCTACATCAAGAAAAACACGCCACCCTATATCCTTTTCGATTCCATCAAATGCAACCTCTATCCCGGAAAGAAACCGAACATGGAACTTTGGAACACCATCGCCGACATCATTCCTTACTATCAAAGAACGTTCGGCATCGACGGAGCACGCATCGATATGGGCCATGCGCTGCCCAAAGAACTGCTTGACATGATTCTTAGCAAAGCGCGCGACATCGACCCGGATTTCGGATTCATCGCCGAAGAACTTGACAACAAGAACGCCAAAGACGCCAAAGAAAAAGGCTACAACATGATCATCGGCAACGGCTTCTTTGCCCAGCCGCGTGTCTTTGACGGTCAGGCCAAACGTTTCTTCTATGACGCGGCCACCTTGGAACTTCCCTTGTTCGCCGCCGCCGAAACGCATGATACGCCGCGCATTGCGGCCCGTGAAGGCAAAGAGACCCTCGCCAAGACGCTCGCGGTCTTGAACCTGTTCACACCCAACGGGGTGCCTTTCATCAACTCCGGACAGGAGATCATGGAAACACAAGCGATGAACCTCGGCCTGGACGCCACACCAAAAGAAGCGAAAAGACTTTCCCACAACGATCCGTTTTTCGGTAAGCTGGCGCTTTTCGACAAGTACCAGCTTCACTACACCTATGAAAAACGCTATGTGATTCCCGCCATCTACAACATGATTCTGCCGATCCGCAACACCATAAAAGAGGCGCTCTTCGACAAAAAGGCCCTCCATACCTACGAAAGCGACAATCCGTTCTTTGTGGGACTCTTTTACACCACCGGAAAACGCATCACGATGATTTTCGGCAACCTCAATCCTTATTACGAGGAACAGGCGAACATTTCGATCGGCCATATCCGTAAGCGCGCCAAGAATACGTTGAAAAAGGGCAAACTGCTCTTTTCCACCCACGAACCGCCACGGGCGTTCACCCAGTTCCTCAGCAACGATGTCATCGATATTCACTTAGGCCCCGGTGAAGTGAAAATTGTCGAGCTCTAGCACCCTCGTGATCAACGGTTCACCGAATCCTGAGGGCTACTCGATGCACCTTGCGAAGCAACTGTTCAACCTTGAAGACGCACGATTGGTCAATGCCTATGATGTTAACATCAATAGCTGCGACGATTGCAAGGTGTGCCACCATCACCCCCGCTGCAAACATACCGATGACATGGACTCGATCTATCGGATGATCTCCGAAGCGACGACACTCATCATCGTGACGCCTGTTTATTTCGGCGCCTTCACAGACCGGCTACTTAGAATCATCAACCGGCTTCAAATGGCGTTTGAACGCAAACACACCCACCAAAAACCGCTCGCGAAACTCACACACTTGCACATTGTCTCCACCGCCGGTGTGAATAAAGAGGGGATGTTCGATGGGGTTAAACTCACCGGACGCATCCTCGCGACCCTATTTGATGCGACCCATCATCATTGTTTCACGTTTGGCGGCACGGACGGCATCAAAGATCCGAGCGCGCATTTCAAAAGCCTCATCCGTAAATATCTCACCAAACTATCCATATGATCCGACGTGGCGATTCTCTCGCCACGTTTTTTATCGCATGAAAAAACCGCACCCCTCACCCTGGCGTATAAGCCCGGCGAGATGGGTGCGGTACATGCATCAGCGGTTCTGATTGAGCAGTGACAGCGGTGAATGGAACATGACGCGGTGGTAGATGAAATGGATCGCATAGATCTGCAATGGCCATTTCAGGATCATCGCGATGATACGAAACGGCAGGGCCGCGAACATACCGGTGTTATACATGATGTAAAGCTGAATCGTGTTGAACGAGAATGCGATCAGCGAAGTCATCACCACAACAAGCGCAAGTTTCCTGACCGAAAGGGTTCGCGGAAGGAAGAAAAACAGCCCTCCCATGAAGCCCCACGTCATGGCGGATAGGGTCATGAAATTGAATGAGAACGCCCACGGCGAGGTGAGCACATAGACCCAGTCCACCGCGAATCCGATAATCAGACCGAGTGAAGGTCCCAAGAACATGCCACCAAGGAACAGCGGCAGGTCGTAAAACGAGAACCGGAACTGATCCGTCTGGATCGCGAAATGTTTGAGGACCACACCCATTGAAGCGAAGATCCCCGCAAGGACAAGCATGCGCAATCGTTTTGATTGTGCCATATAAAAAACCTCCTAAATGTATTTCAGAAGGCCCACAAAAATTACCGTATGATTATCGTGTTAAAAACCATAGAGTAACATCAGCGGACGCGCTGTCACCACCGCCACAAAAGTGTTCGTTTGTGCCCGACATCCCATGGCACAACACTTAACGCGGGACAGCTACTCTGATTCGTTTACATGTGTATTATAACAGTTCTGCATGCAATTGCAAATCATAAGCTGAAATCGACCGCCCCGCGCCCGTTGGACTCGAGGAAGGCGTTCGCTTTGGAGAAATGCCGGCAGCCGAAAAAGGAGTGATGCGCACCAAGCGGGGAAGGATGCGACGCCTTCAGCACCTTGTGACGCGACGCGTCGATCAACCGTTCCTTCGATTTGGCATGATTGCCCCAAAGCATGAAAACAATCGGTTTCTCATGCTCGGAGAGCACGCGGATCACTTCATCGGTGAAAGCCTCCCACCCAAGGGATTTGTGGGACGCCGGAAGGGAATCTTCGACCGTAAGCGTGGTATTGAGAAGGAGCACCCCTCGTTCGGCCCAGCCGGTGAGGTCCCCGTGAGAGGGGATAGGAACGCCGAGGTCATCGGAGAGTTCCTTGAAGATGTTTTTGAGGGAGGGCGGGATGCGAACGGATTTTCGCACACTGAACGCAAGGCCGTTGGCCTGATGTTTCTGATGATAGGGGTCCTGACCGAGAATGACGATCTTCACGTTTTCAAGCGGGGTCAGTTCGAAGGCTTTGAATATTTCATCTTTGGGCGGATAGACGGCCGTACGCCGGTAACGTCGACTGACGGTTTCAAGCAGGGTTTGAAACGATTCGCTTTGTTTGACATGACGCAGTGCGTCTTTCCAAGTTCTCATGATATCACCCAGTCTCTATGATAAGATAAAAGGCACTCGAAATCGAGTGCCTTTTTGAAAATCGTGATTATTTGTTGTTGAGTTTCGCTTGTGCGGCCGCTACGATGGCAACGGGCACACGGAATGGTGAACATGACACGTAGTCAAGGCCGATTCTGTGGAAGAAGTCGATGGAATCGGGATCGCCACCGTGCTCGCCGCAGATACCCAGAACAAGATTCTTGTTGGCGTCTCTGCCGCGTGTGGATGCGATGTCGACGAGTTGTCCGACACCGACTTGGTCGATGGAAGAGAACGGATCGAACTTGATGATCTTCTCTTTTTCGTATTCCGCGAGGAACTTACCGGCATCGTCACGGCTGAAGCCGAATGTCATTTGCGTGAGGTCGTTGGTTCCGTAGCTGAAGAAGTCCGCTTCTTTGGCCACTTCGGCCGCAACCAAGGCGGCACGTGGGGTCTCGATCATGGTTCCTACAAGATATTCAAGCTCAACGCCCGCTTCTTTGATGAGTTCATCGGCGGTTTTGACGATGTATTCTTTGAGGTAGGTGAACTCTTCAACGGTCGAGATGAGCGGTACCATGATTTCAGGCTTGACGGTGATGCCTTCTTTGGCAACCTCGATGGCAGCCTGGATGATCGCTTTGGTCTGCATGACGGTGATTTCAGGATACGTTACCGCAAGACGGCAGCCACGGTGTCCGAGCATCGGGTTCGCTTCTTCGAGGCTGTTGAGTGCGTTTTTAAGCGTCTCTTCGGAAACGTCGAGTTGTTTCGCGACTTTCGCGACTTCGTCACGTGCCGGAAGGAACTCGTGCAGTGGTGGGTCCAGAAGACGGATGGTAACCGCTTTGTCGTCCATCGCTTTGAAGATTTCCTTGAAGTCTTTGAGCTGATGTGGCAGAAGTCTTTCAAGCGCTTTTTCACGGTCTTCTTTGCTGTCGGCGATGATCATTCTGCGGACGTCGGTGACACGGTCTTCTTCGAAGAACATGTGTTCCGTACGTGCCAGACCGATGCCTTCGGCACCGAACTTGATCGCTTGTTTGCTGTCGCGTTCGTTGTCGGCGTTGGCTTTGACACCGAGTGTCTTGATTTCTGTTGCCCATTCGAGGATGGTTTCAAACTCTTCGGAGAACTCAGGAAGTTTGGTGTCGATTTTTCCGGGATAGATGTGTCCGGTAGAACCGTCGATGGAGAAGAATTCGCCTTTTTCATACTTCTTGCCGTTAATGGTCATGTAGCCTTCTTCTTCGTTGAC